>Ga0210059_1010955_pt1 | contig 13925 bp, 8 predicted proteins | sample Ectturendosymbi2_FD_188042 | JGI IMG/M metagenome (GOLD analysis project Ga0210059, IMG submission 188042) | Ecteinascidia turbinata endosymbiont from Florida, USA - Sample 2 (SPAdes) (version 2) | ecosystem: Host-associated > Tunicates > Ascidians > Unclassified | place: Key West, Florida... | reverse complement strand
TGCCATTCGGTTCAGTGCGTTCCTAATTATTTCAAGTCCATGAAAATTGGAAAGGTTGCCAAGTTGCGTCCAATGTCAAACTTATAAAAACATTATCACGAGGAGTTTCCAACAAGACAGACACTGTGTAGCAAAGTATGCAAGACAAAACATGCCGTCTTACCTTCTCATAGCCCATGCCCTTCAGCGAGGTCTCGACAGCAGGAAGGTTGTTCCGATGCGTAACGAGTAATGTCCTAAACAGACATAGTTGTTTCTACTGCTGCCAAAGGTAGTTTTTTATATTGTACAACGTGCAAAACTGACTAAAAGCAAATCAACAGTGCGACGATGCAGCATGCCCGTTAACGTTAACCCATCTCAATACGCGCTTCAAGTGAATTGCACGTACTTGATCATTTCTCAATAAGCGCTTTAAGTAAAATGTACGTACTTGATCAGCTCGACATCGACTGCCGAATAAACATTTTGCAACCGCGATGTCAGTGCAGCATCAGGTTCTGTAGTTTTCTGTAAAAATAGTGTATGCCATAGTAGGGGTATCAGTTTGTTTGGGAACAGGTACAAACAAACATCAAATCACGCACCACAAAAAACAAGGCACAACATCAGTAAGAACAGCATTTATTTTGTTCCCAGGACATCTGAAATAACCATACTAGTCAGATGCCTTGATGAACAACAGTGAGAAAAATAGGACCAGGCTAAATAGTCCATATGTGCTGCAGCGTCACAATTTTTGTTTTATTGATGACGCAGGTACATTTAGCCACCGAGTTGGTGGATCACACGTCTATCGAAAATTTGCACAATAATAAGATAAAAACTGAAAGCGAGAGGTAAAAGCCCTGGCATTCTGTCAGGTTAACATTCAGCACTGTAATTAAACGGTCAATCGTGGTTCTTAACTTGTATTCGTTTGCGGACCGCCAATAAAACGTAATGAACAGATGTTATTGTTGCAAAAAGCATCTTGTCCAGCAAAACTGTTCATAATATTTAAAAAATGTTATATCAGCTCGGTTTTCTTTTTACTGGCTTTTTACACTACTTTCGGATTGTCACGAATGATCCGCGGTTCCCATCTCCGCTTGCTTGCGCCGTGAACCAAGACGCAACAAAACCATTTTTGTAGCATTCGTGAATACTGCATTGATGGCGAGTCAATATCAGCACCGCGCGTGAACCGTTTTCTTGTACCTGCCTATTAACGCCGAGCGCGGGCGTCGACAAGCCGCAAGTGCGATTTTTCAAGACACGGGTATGACTCGACCGGGAATCGAACTTGGCCTACTTGGCCAGATTCCGTTGCGCGTGCCCAACCAACTGTGCGATTTAGCCAGTAGCAACGTTATTTTGTAAGTGAAATTACGAAGCCGACGTGTTAACTGTTAACGCGCATAAAAGTTAGTTAATTGGATTGAAAGTGAGTGGGAGAGTTGCTGCTTCACTTACGATATGCGAAATAGACATAACTCTCAAAGACACCTGTGCAGCAGACACCGCTTGATAAATCAACCTTGGTCTTAGGCCATGTCGGATAAGAGGAAGTTTTATATTAACCGGCGCACCTAGTCCAGCTGAAAAACAGCCGAACTGGATTGTAATGATGCCGTCGATCCCACATAATAAACGTAGCAACGTGGCTTGTTTCGGTAGAAATGTCTTTCTAAGGTGATCTTCTCTTTTGTATTTCACAGCATTCGATCATATCCATGCTTAAATGCTTTTACGCCAAGCAGGGATGCAGTGGCAAATTTATAGGTCCCGGTGCTCAATTTCGTAGGTTCTGGCAGCAGCCAACTGCCTCGCACAGACAGAGACTGCCTGTTTTCGCTTCTATTGGCAAGCAACGACCCAGAAAATTGTTAGATCATAGCTGCTTTTTTCGTTGGAAATTGCTGCGCACCAGCATCCTAATGTTGTACCAGGGGTTGCCAGGCTGGCATTTTTAATGCCGAATTACAGACTTTCGGCCTTTTTTAATGCGATTTGGCTTGAGAAATTGCTGTTTGGCATGTTTTGGCTTTTTTTAGTAGTGTTGGCAGAAAAAAAGTTGTTTGGTATGTTTTTAAAACCTGTCTGCTTTGAGCTTAAACTTTTAGTTTTTTCAGCTTTTTTGACATTTATTGAAGCTATATAGCAGGGATGCACAATTCCAATGGATATTCAGGCCAAATTTTACTTAAAACCTGGTTGCTGGCTACATCATGTCAAATGATTTGCTCATACAGCAAAACCGAACTTCTTTATTACACAAAACAACAAACAACTGTTTACATTTCCAAAAACATACATAAGAAAAAAGTTCGCGGAAAAAAAACGCTGCGTTGGACACGTTTTCATTGGACGAAAGTTGAAAAATTTTGCTTTCACGATGAAATAGCAACACGCGTTACTGCATCTAAATGTCCATCTGTTACCCTAGTTCGCAGCCTAGATTTGTTTAGTTTCATGATTGAGAAGGCTTGTTCACAACAGTACATGCTTGCAAATTGCCAAATCCAGATTTTTGGAGTATTCAACAACACCAGATACGTCTCTTATTCGAGTCGAGAGTAAAAATTAATTAATGAATTTCCTTGGAAAGAGTCATGCAAAAGCTTTGTTTGACTGCAAGTCTTATAAGTCAGCGCCATTAACATTTTCTACGTTCACACCGAATGGTTTTTGAAACAAATTCATGTGGTTCTCCTGGCCATTAAGATCTTGAAAGCGTTTTGAAAAGTTTTCACGAAGGTCTTCACACATTTTCACGTAAGTCAGGTGCCAAGTCTGTCTGAGTTTTATTTTTAAATGAAGATACGCTTTTGAACTGCATCATGTTGTCAGTTGACAATTGCTGCTGAATGTGCTTCAGTTTACCTTGAAAAGCATTGACTGCATTCAGTAAATCGCTTGGGTGCCATTTTCAAACTTCTGGCGGGCCAGATTTGGACCGCGGGCCCTGTGTTGTGTACCCTTGCTGTGTGGCATATTTTGCCTAGCGATTTGGCGTATGTGGTCCATGCGAACCTGCAAAGCCTAGTATTATTTCTGTGGGTTCTCTGTGACTGCTACACTTTGTAATTACTAATACTGTAGATTTTGTGGCATGTGATTATGTAACATATCAACTGCTTGTGCACCACATTCAAAGTAATTAAAACTGTGGCATGGTGCACGTTTGCATTTTCACGACCTGTTTCTGTAGTGTTTCAAATATTTATAGGTATTTCTTATTAAGAATTTTCTCAAAGAGTAGATGGCACTGGAGATTAAAACAGTAGTTATATGCAATGCTTCCAGGCTTGGTTCCAAAGCAACATCGCATTTTTGCCTTTACTCGTCCGGGTAATTCAAACCGACAGCCGTCGGCCTGCTTCGGCTTGTTTGGCATATTTTGACGAGCGATTTGGCATTTTTGCTCCATCAGGAGTCTTCAGGACATGGCAGCCCTGTATTGTATATGTGCTTCGTCTTGGTGCCTAAACTTCTGTCGACTCTACATTAGCTTGCAAGCATCAGTGCTGCGAAATTCATAAATTGTAGAGGGCATTTGGAGTGTGAAGCGTAGGCGTTATCTGGCAGTTGTGAAAAGAATTTCAGATGCATATTTGCACGATACTCTCCTTATTGCAGCATCAAACATGGAACCAGATACTAACCTACAGCTGTTATACTTATATAACAAAAGAAGCAGTTTCATAAATCACATTGCAAACATGTTAACGAGCAAAGAGAATAGAAAAATACTAGCGTGACTAGTGTTATGCGTGTTGTATTTTTTGTTTTCGATACACAAAATAGTCCGGCCCGCGGACGTTGATAAGATCGTGAATATGGCCCAGTATCCAAAAAGTTTGGGGACAACTGCACTAAACTGGCTATGTCCAACCCACGGCCCACATGCAGCCCAGTAAGCTTTTCCTTATTGTCTACGTACAACACAATGACAACCTGCCTATATTTTTTACAATCTCAAATTTGACATTTTCGATGCGGTGGTCTTTACTGCCTTAGTTGGAAGAAGCCGTGTCAATTCCATTGATTCTTAACTCCAACTGCAAGACGTGAACCACCATCAATAAATTTACTGGCAGATCCGGGTACTCCTCCCGTCTGTGCCCCGTTTCAGCAACTTCCATCGCTTCACAACTCGTGAAGAACGGGGCACACAAGACGAGGTATCACGAGCCCCATCAACAAGGAGGTGTCCGACCTACGTCAGGTCCCAACACCTAAAGGAGATCGCAGCACTGGCCCCTTTACGCCAGAGTAGTGCCAGGAAAATCTCTGGAATTAAATTCTATTTTTCCAAAGTTAATACTCCACGCCGGATCTGCTCACAAATTCTGGTTATGCGGTTTCTTCACTTTCTTCATGCCCCAACTCAAATTTCTAGCATATGGAGAAGAGCACTAGTAGTTGCGATCCCTAAGCCGAATAAGATATTGGGGGGCCACAGGAGTTTTTGTCCTGTATATTACTGTGTGTCCCCTTCAAGATCCTTAAAAGACTCATCTACGCTTTTGTCGAACCAATTATTGATCCAGTAATCCTCTGCAGAAACAAGCGGGTTTTCGACAATGGAGATCGACCGTAGATCAGATCACTTCGCTAACGCAAGACATCGACGATGGGTGTTTGGTTAAGAACAAGGTCAGAGCTGTGTTTGTCAATCTCGCAGCAGTCTACGAGTTGGTATGTTATCGCGGTCTCACCTGCAAGTTACTGCGAGTGCTACTTGACAGAAACATATTCCGCATGGTCATGGAGCTGATTAGTATTCGCAGCTTCACCCTTACCACCGGGCTGGAGTGCTGGGTCAACAATGTTGTGAATAGCCACTCAGCCCTGGCCCACTCAACAGCAGAGTGCTGCGCTCCTGCCTGGTGCCGCAGTGCTCACACCCGCCTCATAAATCCTATCATCAACGACGCCTTGGGAAATATGACTAGATGCCTGCGTCCTACACCAGCGGACAATCTTCCTATCCTCGTGGGCATCCAACTAACTGAGCTTCGTCGCAAAGGAGTCACTCCGTCTCTAGCACGCTGTGCCATGGAGCTTGGACAATTGCACTCAGAGTTCACCTGTCCACCGAATGGGAATGCACAGCATCTCAAATCGAGAGATCCATTTGTACCTGCCGCACAACAACTCTTCAGTTCATCTGACGACGACAAAAACACAACTGCAACGCTCTGGGCGGATCACCGATGGAATGCGGAGCGGTCAGAGAACACTTACAAGGCTCCATACTTTTATCCCTGACATTGCCACCCACCTTCCCGGAATGACCCTTGCAAGAACAACGTGAGTCCGGTTTAACCGCCTCCGCATCGGTGTAGGGCGTTTCCACTCCTGCTTGCGCAAATGGCGTACGGCACCTTCCGCAGCTCGTGAGTGTGGCGCAGAATAACAGACCGTTGACCGTGTTGTCCTTCGCTGTCCAATCCATCAACCGCCCCATGGAATGCATAGCCTGACGGTCCTGGACGATGAGAAAATCGAATGGCTGCTCAATACCTGCCCGAAACCTAGCAGTGGATAAGAACTCGCTCAAATGATGAAGAAAAAGATGTTCTACTCACTGCTAGATTTCCACGCGTCCGCTGACATGTCGGTTCAAAACTGATTTCTACTCGTGTGTTCCTCTGTACTAAACTGTTTTCTAAGTATACACTTGTTGTTCCGCTAGCAGTAAAATCTGCCTATGGCATCCCAGTTTGGGAGTAATTAAGTAGCGGTTGTTACTTACCATTGCAGTTAGCACTCAAATGCTCTCAGTAGCTTTAGACTAAAACTGTGGTTTGTAAAAATAAAAGTAAATCATTCAATGTGCGGCCCTCACGAAGATAGCGACATAATTTTTGGCCCAGTGAGGCATTTCGGTTGGACATGGCTGCACTAAACTCTTGATAAGTCCACAATTCACATTCGCCCAAGCCCATTGTCGAAGAGTGAAGGATATAATTCCGATGGACGAAACATTCACAGTCAGTATTACAGTGTAGTGGTAACATTGTTTAGCGCAGCGCTTCTCAATTCATTTTGAAGCCTGCACCCCGCCTGGAAGGAAAAATCATTTTTGCACCCCTTGCACCATTTGATGTATTATTTTTTGTAATATCAGAGAAGTTCCCACCCCAAGAAATCCCTTCTTGCACCCCCTGGGGGTGCGAGTACCCCCAATTGAGAACCACTGGTTTATTGTAATATGTTTAAAGAAGACAGATACATAAAATGTATGGGGAAGTGCAGCCCTGCGAATCACCATGGGTCATTTGGACTGCAGACCTCCCGAGGGCGAAATTAATTTTACTGTGAAGGGGACAATTGATTAAAACAGTGGTTTTCAACCTTTTTTGTTCAGCGACCCATTATAGCGCCCCACCATACGCCAACGAACCCTATCTGAAACTCGAATAAAGCAAATGCAATACACTGTGTACATAAAATATCTACTCGTGACCCCTCCAAAAATGGTTCACGACCCCTCTGGAGGTTGCGCCCCTGGTTGAAAACCACTGGGTTAAAAGAATTAATAGCTTGTTGCTATGGGTATAAGGTTTTATACGCGCAACACATATATACGATTAATGGAAGCAAAATGCGATGCGGCCAAGTTCAAGTCGCCAGCAGAAATTGTTTTAAACTTTGCCACAAAATTAAAAAAAAAGAAAAAAGTTTGAAAAATACGGACGCTGGCTAATACTCTGAGAACCAGTGCTATTTTTCTCGCAGTCATGCCGCGAAGCTGACAACTGAAGCGAGCGCAGGCTGTTTCTTCACATGAGCGTACAAAAAGTTGACATCACGTAAAGAAAGAACTTTAAAGTTTTGAAGTGCGGGATTACCTTAAAATGAACAGTACAACACCTGCGATTTTCACACACAACAGCTCGCAAGCAAAACAACATTGCTATGTTTAAAGAACCTTTCGTTGCAAATTTTTTCAGCCAAAACTTAAAGTCACGTGCCGTTTCAGAAAAACAACTGCGCTTTTTTTAAGACAGAGTGTTCAAGATACGTATCTTGCAAAGCGCGTTTCCGACGACTGACGAAAATGAAAAGCAGCTCCTGTATTCTTACCTGTTTGTAGCCCATGCTTCGCAATGCTGCTTCAGCAGAGGTCAAATTGTTGGAGTGAGTGCGCAGTATCGCCCTGCCACACAAGCAACGAGACATATATATAATAAAAGGTCTGTTAAACCACAGACTGCTTTGCTATTAAAGTGTTTAAGTTCCAAAAGACTGAGGAGAGGGAGGTTTCCGCGCATTCTTGTGATGCTGTTAAAACCAGGTAGTTTTATAAGTAAAAGCTTGACAATTAGCATAGGTTGCTGGAAAACTCGATGGGCGTTTTCATTGAACTTGCTACCCTAAAATCTCGAAGACGAGTTTTCTAAACTGTGACTACGTTAAACTTTACCTGCCATTTCAATGTACATGGAGGCTTTCATTTCGAAATTTTATCTTATTCCGCCTGAACTCAGACTTATTGTCGTTTTTGTCAATGCCATGATGATGTGTCAGTAAAAAACTGTTTTTGCACATTTGGTAACTGCAAACCAATCACCCCAAACTTTGAGATTGCAGCCATTGAGCTTGATATGTGCATTACAGCAATTTTTCACGAAACTGCACTACTGCCACTGTTAAATGATGTATGCGGTTTAGTTGAGTAGCACTTACTGTCTACAATTTTCATTGCTGCAATTTATTTACAATTCTTTTATCCTTGAAATATCAATATTTTCTGTCAAATATCAATGGACTGCGAGTTGATACCCGATGTCATGCATCACTACATAAAAATGCAAGCCTTGGCAGTTATAAATGTTTTATGTAAGAGTTCGATTGGTATGACCTTTTTGAGCTGATAGCGATAGTTTTCACTGCGTATCATTTTAGCATTATTCAAACCACAATTAATAGACAATGCTACAATGCATATTAAAACCAGACCCATAAAGAAATGGAAGAGCTTACAATGGAAGATTTACATGGAAATGTCAGAATTTTTGCAACACGGTGATTTACTGAACAAAATTTACCAATTTTAAGTTATATTTCAGGAAATTTAGACTTAATGAATCACAGCTCAATTGTAACTTGGTTTCTGAAAACCCAGTGCAAAACAATAGCATATTCACTTTCATGAGCAAAACTTCCTGATACAAATTGGCAGAATTTGCCAGTATGATACATTGGCAGATGTTTGCATTGATCGATTCATATCGGCACACTGATGCATCAGTTCAGCTCTAATTTTAAGCACTGAATACAACTTCACATGCTCCTCAGTATTGCATTGACAAACAATTGGTTAAAGAGCTTTCTAGCAGCTTTTATAGACAACTATTATGACAACTAAAACTTACTGTGCCATGCCATTGTTAACTCCATACTGAGAGACTAGCTTTTTCACTTTGATGGGGTCTGGCTCAATAAAACTGGTAGTTTCTGTGGTTGGTTGTTGCCTTGATGGTGAAGTACCGTGCTGTTGTTGTTGCTGCTGCAGAAGCAGTATTTTATTGTTTATCTTAATGGTGCAACTTAATGCATCAGTTCCAAGCGACCCATCTTTATCATATGGGTACATATATACCATGATAAACTCTTGCTAATTCATCTGCCTGAATTTTCGCACACACCGTTACATTCTCAAGTGAAATCAGATGATACAACAGCATGCTCTTCTACACATGACCATAGTGGTGCAGGAGCCAGGGGTTCAAGCGCACTTCCAAAAAGTTTTGATTTGTCAAAAATCTGGGCAAATTTGGCAAAGAAGTTTCGACATTTTTGACAATACACATATTTTCGTTACCAAGTGCACGAATAAAAATGTATTATGTCATAGAAAACACTCTCTCTATATGTATAAAATCAACAAGCTGTTTCTAGTATCTTTGTGTTTTAGTGTGCGAGAATGGATGAGTGACTGAATCACTCAAGTTTGGGCAAAAAAGGCATTTCATTTGTAAACGTGCTGTATTAATTGTACACTGTGGGAATCGAGTAAGTTGCAGGGCACCTGCTTCATATGAGGGAGAGTCCATCAGTTCATTATAGTATTTTTTCATGAGTATTCCAGCTCTAAACTTTTCTAGAGGTACAAAGGTTATATCGGCATTCTGATGCTTCCTAAAATCATGTGTATATTTAATTACGCAATCGGCTAATCATTTCACCATGCCAGGTAGTTACAGAAAAGCTGTGTTTTTAATTTTAAGGACTGTGTTTAGAATTGAATACATTTTGCATATACAGTATGTTTTATATATGTCCTCAGCTAGGTGTGAGGTGTCTTCATGACAGCAACAGCTGGAATGTGAATGGAACCCCAAACCTCAGAACTGTGAAGCAGTTCTCAGAGACAAAAGAACTGAACCAGCTGGCTTCTGACAATCTTCTTGCGCAGCCGAGCATAACTTTTTTCAGTTGTGTTAAGAACTAAATTTCAAGTAGCGAATCTTTTGTTTTCAAGTCTATGGCAACATTTTAGAGGAAAATATAATGTACCAACAGCTACAGAAAATTGGTAGTGAGAAATTTTGTCGCATAAAAGTTTTTCGGGAAAATTTGGGGCAATTCAGGCAAAATATCCTTTTCATCCCTGAAAAATCACCTGTTGCTACACCTATTATATGCATGGCCATAAGGCAAAAAATTCCAGATGAAAATTGAGATTAGGTTTTGTTTACTGGGAGAAACTTTCGAAGGATACAGAATGATGTTGTCAATCACCAGCTTTTTCTTATCCCATCACTTCTGCTGGCAGTAGCTTAATTGGCTACATTTTTAACGGTTCTGCATAGTTGCGTCGAGGTTGCTACATAAGGAAAAGAACAGCAGGGATCTTTAAATTCTTGAGGGCGTTACTTGCATGTACAAAGTACAGAAAGCATTTTGGTTATTTTTAATTCACATTCATAACATTTTTATATTTGTATGCATTGTGATCCTGTTAAGTATCACTCTTAGTTCTGGTGATCAGTGAATAATGCACTGTATATAACTGTTGGCCACAAAATTATTCATTGCAGAAACTTTTCAGATAACTATAGTTGTTACTTGTTCAGCTGCAAGTCTAATCTCAAATAAACTAATATACTGAAATTTTTGGAAATAAACTGAAAATTTGAAATAATGTGAATTGTTGTGTGATGTAGATAAATTATGAAGAAGCAAAAACAGTACAGATCCAATTATAAGAAAAGCTTTTCCACTTGGTTGCAGCATTTAAAAGGCGACGATGGAATGTGTATAAATTTTCTTCCATGTTCTTGGTTGTGTTATTAAATTTTCTGTCAGCTTACTCCTTGTTACAATGGTAATGATTCTTCTTTGATATGGAAATAAAAATGTAGTCATGTTATAAAAACAAAAAAGCAATTGTTACAATTGCATTTATCTTTAATACAACTGCTTTCACTTCATATGAAAAATTAACCATGTCCAATTTGGTTTTGAACCAATTCACGTGCTCAGCTATATTAATTGGTTAACAATTCCACATATAATTTGAACACTGTATAAGTGTATAATAGGCACTGACAATCTATCTGCAGTCTTTTTTCACAGTAACAATGATATATACAGCACTAACAGGTGATTCTTTTTAGGGAAACAGAATAATGCTTTTGCTAACTTGACCATGTCCACATGTAATGCATAACAAGTTTTGTAAGTAGCCTAACCACAAGATGTGTTTTATTTGCTTTTCACAAGAGTGAATTTTTCCTACAAATCATTTATTCTCCACCAAACTCTTTCTTTTGGTCATAGACTGAAATGCTTTTGAAATGACCAAAAAAAATTAAGTCATTTCGGTCAGAATGCTTGAAAATATAGGCTAATGAACACTGTTACGGCAAGTTTAAATGCAACTGTGAGACAAATGACCGAAATCTCTTAGCAAAAAATAATCAAAATGTCTCAGCGAAAAAAAACAGCCACCAGTTATTTACTAATTTTAAGACACAAAGCATAGAAGGCTGTGAAACTGGGAGCATTTTCTTGAAGCAGTCATAGTAGTATTACTCATTTCAATTTTGCCACGATTACCTTAATGAAAAACATTTTCAGTAAAACTTTATTATGGAAAAGATTTGTATGCAAAGGTAGATTTGCTCACCTGAAGTTTTAAATTATGTGCTTACATGATAGCCGTAAACCTTATGAAAACTTCAGCACTACCAACATGCAAATAACTTCTGCTTCACAACATTTTTACTTCAGATACAGGATCACTTTTTACAAGCAACTCAAAGTTTTCATCGGTACTACTAACAAAAAAACAAATGCCTTGACCATGACACCATAAAAATAATTTAAATATGCCATAATGAGAACCCCCAAGAGCTTCGTTTTTATCTAAACAACATCAAGACACCACAAGGGTGACACAGTTGAATCTGATCACAAAGTGTTTTGTCAAGAAAATGAGTGCTACTTCTTCAAATGTTTTTGTAAAAACCGTCAGCTCAACAAAAGCACAACGGATGACGTATATACAACCGAAGCACTCATTATACCATAGCAAAAGCAACCCTTGGATCTTCCCACTGCGTTTGTTTTGTTATATGGTTTACATAAAACCACCGTCGATTTGTTGGATCATATTTTGCTTCCCAACCAGGAGGAAATGGCATTTGCTGAGGTTGCAAGCCAGTTCGCTGATAATTCCACATCTTTCAGTAGATCAAACTGTAGTTCCACAACAATTGCTTTACAACCAATAGATGTGCAATACTTCCATATAAATACAGAAATCTTGTTAGGCTAATTTCTTTGCATTAAAAATCGAACATATTGATTGTTTAATTATAAACAAATGCATGGGTTTTCATGCAACAAACAAGAAAATGAGCTATAACCATTAATATGCAAAAAAGTCTTCGGACAAAGATGTATTTGCCATTTTGGACATCAAACTATTATATAATTTAACAATTTTTAAATGATTTTCTGTTTACATCTAAGCCTATTTAAAAATGTAACCTATGGTCTCACTACACTTTCATTGACATTTGAACTATTTTAGGCACCTTTGGTCCTCCAACCAATGAATATACCTGTTTTAGTGGCAGTGGATATTTGATTTTGTATTAATCTCTTGAACTGCTGCACTGAATGACATATTCAGTCATTCAATTTAACCAAACAGAAACCTATGCAGTCCAATGTCATCCAGTGGCAACTCCTGCACTTGGGCTTAGCCATAGTATTCAACTACAATTTACATTGTAGAATGCGGTCTTGCTTTGTATTTTGTGCCACCACCCACTTCAATCATTAAGGTTGTTATATAACTCAGGCTCAGTATGCTGGACCTTGTGAGTGTTCATAAATTTTTATTCATGTCTGGCGTTTCATGCTCATGTTGCAGGTGAGCTTCAGGAATCAATAAATATCATTTGTAGTAGGCATTCTCTCAACTTCGTTCACTTACTAGCTTGTCCATGTCCACATTTAATGCATAACGCACTTTATTTGGGCTTATCCATTAGAGCAGGAGTTCTAAACTCAAATTGCCTGAAGGCCAAACAAGGACTTAAAGCAACCCAAGGGCCACATTATGATGTTGATGTAACAATGGCAGTATTTGAACCTTACCAGAAGCAATATTTGAATCGTGCTGTATTTGAAACTAGAAACAATATTTGAAACTCTACTAGAAACAATAATTGGTTCTATTTAAGTAAGAGCTGATGATGCCTACATCATAGGCGAAATATATACTCTGTAAGATCTTAAAGTGTCTGATTCATTGCTGAGAAAGGATCTCTTTCCATAGACAGTGTTACTAGAAACAACTTTGACATCTTATTATCTGTGAAAGGTATCATGAATTATAGGGAGATCATCTCTAGCCTTCTCTACGTTCATTTAAAATAAACGGAACTTTTCATTTAAAGGAACAAACGCCGGTGAATTAACTAAATTTACTTTAATGGTAATGTTTTTGCAATTGCTATGGTTTCTTTCTCGTCTTTTGAATTCTTAATTATCGCCAAATAAACTCAACTGAACTTAATTGTTTGAAAATTCCCAAAAAGCGTCGTGGTTGCACAAAACTACCAAAACATTTAGGCTGCAGCTTTGAGACCCCTGCATTTCAGCCTGAGCTGTCATTTACAATTAAGTATTTTTTAAACTATAATTCATGTCATATTGAATGTTTTTATGAAACAATGGATTTGAATATAGAGCATTGGATTTGCATTCCAATATATGGAAGTTACCATTCAAGAGTAACTTCAAACTAACGATAAATTGTCTAGTAACTTGGGCTAACATGAATGAGTCTAGTAAGCAGGTCAGAGGACTAGGCTGCTGCAATCGCGTTGCAATCAAGATCAGATTGAACTTTCAACATCCGAGTTGAATCCACTGAAAAAGGCTTAAGTTATTTGCTTAATTTGATGCTTGTAGTTAAATAAAATTTGCTATCAGCAAAATCATACCTACAAAAGATGGAGCAGAAACTATGGCTTTCAATGTTGTTTCTCAGTGGATTGCCATTGCATGCATACTACATTATCTGTAACAATTACAGGCCCTAGCTTTTCAGCGGGCATTTTGAGGGATTGCCTGCCTGGTTCTGCTCCCATCTCCTTGCAATGATTCAAGCTTGTACTTATCATTCAACAATGTTTGTAAAGCCACATCAGTGACCCACACCAAGCGAATCTATCGCAATTTATTGCGTAAGGAAACTAGTTTCGTGTGTTACACATCTTCAGTCCTGCGCAAAAGTCGACATATGAAACAAAAAGAAAAAATTACGCACTGTTGCTAAGACCAAAACTCATAATTACTAAAATTGAAGATTACAAAAATTTTTTCAAAAATTTAAGATTGCTAAAATTGAAGATTACAAAAATTTTGCACAATTGCAACTCTTCCACTAAACACAGCTACAACACTGT
>Ga0210059_1010954_pt1 | contig 13930 bp, 6 predicted proteins | sample Ectturendosymbi2_FD_188042 | JGI IMG/M metagenome (GOLD analysis project Ga0210059, IMG submission 188042) | Ecteinascidia turbinata endosymbiont from Florida, USA - Sample 2 (SPAdes) (version 2) | ecosystem: Host-associated > Tunicates > Ascidians > Unclassified | place: Key West, Florida... | reverse complement strand
CCACTCACTGTGCTTGTGGAGAGACAAATTCTGTGGATCACAGCCTCATATGCAAACTAGGTGGCTACACTTCAATGAGGCACAACTCAGTGAGAGACTCTGAGGCACAGATAATGAGAGAGGTCTGTAGGGATGTTCAGACCAAAGCCACACTTCTACCAATCAATGAAAATGATTATAAAAGAAAAGTCAACACTGCTGACAATGCAAGGTTGGATATCTCTACGAGAGGACTGTCTGTGAAATAGCTGTGAGAAAACTTTCTTTGACATAAGGATCACACATCTTACCTCACAGTCATATTCTGGGAAGTCCCTGGCAGAGGTCTACCAACAACATGAAAAGGAAAAGAAAGATAAATACAATCAAAGAGTGATTGACATAGAGAAGTCTTCATTCAATCCCTTTGTCTTCACAACAACTTGAGGGATGGCACCAGAATGCAACAGAGTAAAAAAAAGGCTGGCAGAAAAAACAGCTAAAAAACGTAGGTAGCCGCATGCATCTGTCATAACGTACATAAGGACAAACAAAGCTCAGGTTTGCTCTTTTGAGGAGCACCCTTGCTGCAATACGAGGTTTTCGAGGCAAACGAAGTGATGTTCACCTCCAAGACCTCATGGACATTGACTTCAGCCTAATTCCTAGGCCCACAGTCACATAAAGCTGAATGACGGTGTCAATGACATGACACCAGTTACATTTGTGGAATAAATGGGTAGTCTACATAGATAAGCTATGACTTTTTGTGAAACTATACCTTAGAACTAAATAATAATTCTCTAACATACTAACCCCCCTTTTTTTTGTTTTGTTTTTCATGTACCTAATACTTATTGAAATCAATGATATTATATACTGATAATAATACTGTAACCTGCTCACATCCTTTACTCTTCAACTTCATTCGGTGACACCATGCATCTGGTTGGGAACAACTCATCCATACAACCCACCCAATTATGGTCTGTGGGTAAATTTACTTTTCTTCATGATGTGTATTTATAAACATTGTTTTCCACCCATGCTACTTGTTTTTGCTATGAAATGTTGTAGTAAAATGCCTTGCCCTATGCCTCATAAACATTATTATTGCTGCTTACTTTCTTTACCTATATGCTTGCCTCACCTGCTCATCTGTACATGCCTCATCTCTTCACCCATTGCTTCAAAATGCTTGCCCGCCATCATCTGTGTTATGTTGATGTCTATTGGGTTTTGTTTGTTTTTTTTATATATGCTACATTTCTTTGTGACTCTATTTTGGATTATTTAATGTTTGTGTACATATTTTTGTCTGATTGTTTTTTTTTATATACCATTTCATTTTGGCTGTTTAAACTTGTCCCAAGTTGTCATGAAATAATTAAATTCAATGGGAAGCTTGATACACCTACTGTTTCAGTTTGTTCTTCTTTGAAGGATAAATTCCTATCTGAGCACACATTAATCCTGCATCCCAAACCTGTGGGTTCTCTTTCTTGTCATATTTTGGGGTGTGTAACCGTTTTTCCAATTTGATGTTATTGTTATTATATGTCATGCTATGAGCCTATATTTTTCAGTCACAAACCTGGTAACTTCATCCGACTTGAGAAAAGAAAAAGACTTGAATACCAAGGCAGTGCTTACCTACAAAGGACTTACCAAAATTATACAAATGCTAAGCAACTACAATACACACACGTTGCCTTAAGCAAGACTAAAAAGCAACTGGAAAGTGTGTGAATGGAAAACACACTCACAGCAACTCACTCACTCAGTCACTACTGCCACTGGTCACGTATCGTCGTATGTTTCACAAATAATGACAAAACGCCAACCCAAACCTTCCTACTGGAGCTAAACCTGACAAATGCCAACTATGGTGTTCATGTAGCAACTTGTAACGATGTAATATATGCCATCAAGATCAACAACATGTTGGCCAAACAGTAAACATAATCATATTTTCTGCCTTTCTGGCTCTTGGCTACCGACCCAGCAAAAGTAATCCTGCTTACAGTTGCACATTTTACCAAAGCTCTAATTTGACTATTTGAGCCAGTGCAGTGTTGCCAACTATTCTTACAATTACGGATATACCAATTAATAGGCATACCGATATTTTTGTGACTGAAAACCGGGACGCTTCAGAACAACGAGCCTTATCAAATAAATGTGGTTAATATCTTGCTTGGAGTATGTAGCTATTTTCGATACCTCTAGTTAAGACTCCAAGAAAAACTGAAACAATAAATTTTACCAAGAAACAAAACAAGGCAGTGTCTATTTTGCCGCCAGGATGGCAGCAGCAAAAGGGGCAACCCCAATTGTAAGGAAAAAGGAACGTAGGGACGTAGGGATCACAGTGGATTTGGACTATCCGATCCTATCCTGTTTTTGAAAAATGATATCCGTATCCGATCCGAATCCCGTTTTGGTTAAAATCATACTATCCGTTTCCGAAAACTATCAGAAAGTGTATTATGATGCACAACATACATTTTTTGTGTAATGTCCATTTTGCCTTGTGTGGCAAAATAACTGCTCAAGTTATTTTACCTTTAGCTGAACATGATTGGCTGAAGTAGTCACATGACAAGTTTGGAATGCATGTCCCACTTAGTTGACCGTGACATCTGTAACAGATCAGTCCCACATGCATCGACAAGTGTTGCAATGGCTTCAGAGCAGGCAATCAGTTAGCAGCTTCTTGTTTGTATTAATCCACTGGGTCCCGGGTTTACCCCCTTTTTTTCAGAACTTTGCAATTCTATAACTCGCCAGGCGATTGAGCTAGAGAGCTATCCAAAACATCCATGGATTCAGCAAGTCTTGTAGTCAAAATAGAAACTGAATCAAGGGTTCTAAAGATGCATATTTTAGCCTACAATCCAAAACTACTGCGAGCCAAAATATTGGCGCATGGGATCGGATGATGACGTTATATAAGTAACCAATTATCATACCTCCGTCATGATCTAATTGGCCCGAAATCCCCCATCCAAATCAAAAAAAAATTATTTTTATTTTAAACTACACGACGCCACTAGTCATTACAGGGTTTGAGCAGCTCTCTAGCTCTATCTGCAGCCGAGTGGCCGGCCAAAGTTTGGCCTGAAAGGACAAATTATGCTTTTTCTGAAAAGTTAGGAATTAGCCTATAATTTCGGCCACAGATGTGCTAGCACGTCAATCAAGGGCTCTATAGACGCGGATTTTCACCTAGTTGTCAACAAAACTTTCAGCCAAAAGAATGGGTCAACACATTGAGGCCTAGGACCGGCCAAAGATGGCGAAAATTTCTAAAACATGTCCTCTTTGTTCTTTGTGACGTCACCTCCAGAAAACCTCCCACCGAAACCGAAAATTGTTTCTTTCGATTTTGGCTAGAAGACTTGCTGAATCCGTAGACTCGTAGAGGGTTTAAACAGCTCTCTAGCTCTAGCAGCTGGCGATCTTTGGCTAAAAAATTGCAAGCCAATTTATTGGCTCGCGCGGTCGTTAAAGGGGACATGATAATCAAAATTGTTGTTTTGTGACATTGACTTCTTAGACTGAATTTTTAGTCAGTCATTTCAGTATAGATGACATATTTTAAGCCAGTGTATTGTTTTGAATGCTGTTTTGGTTGGTAGATTAGCAATGCTATGTAATTAGGTTTGGTTAACGTGCAACAATGGATAGGATTAATAAATGAAATTATGAATGTGAACTCATGGATGGTGTTAAAATCTAACCATTGTTACCAAAGAATGGCTAATGAAAAGCTTGATGTCGCAACAGAACCGTCATCAGAAAATCTTCTATAGGGGGCTTTACATTTGTGCAGTTGGGCTCGATGTTCTGAAATTTGAGCAAACATCACTGTTGGGTTTGGAGCTTTGTTTTTGAGAGGCTAAGCCCACCAAAGCCCCTGCGGACTGTGGCAAAACTTCACCTTGCTTTTTAATGCAATTGACTCAGAAAAATAGGCCTACTTAGGTTATGCGGTATGTCAAGCTAAAGCTTGCAAGATATGTCACACTTCCTGTTTATAAGCATGACAGGGCCCAATGTGGCACAACGCATTCAGGTAGTGTCTCTTCTGCTTCATGAGGCAAAACTTGTGCTGGGAATATTTTGCCTTAATTGAACACAGTTGGTTGAAGTGGTCATGTGACAAGTACAATACGCAAAGACAATTGGATGGGGTCTAGGAGTTTGTGGTTAGGGTATTGGATCAGGGCTTATGGTCAAGGTTTAGGGTCAGGTTTTAGGTTTAGTGGTTCAGTGATTAGAGTTAGAGTTTAGCTTGCAGTTCACTTAATATAAACAAGAAGCTACTAACTGCTTGCCAGCCCTGAAACCACGACAACCATCCTCCATGCAGCGACTGAGCTATTACAGATGTCATGGTGAACCAGTAGGAGATGCGTTGCAAACTTGTCATGTGATTATTTCAACCAATCGCGTTTAGCTAAAGGCAAAATAATTCCAGTATTATTTTGCCTCTTGAGACAAAATAGACACAGCACAAAAAAGAATGTTTTGCATCACAATTCACATTCGGATAGTTTTCGGATACGGATAGTATGGTTTTAACCTAAACAGGATTCGGATCCGAAACGGATATCATTTTTTAAAAACAGGATAGGATCGGATCGTCAAAATCCACTATCCAACCACCTCTGCCATCTCTACGTTCGCCCTGCCTTCCCTATTTCCCTACATTTAGTGCTGACACTAAACGTAGGGAAGAAAAGTTTCTGGGGAAACACTTCCCTATTTCCCTACCAGAGACGATCACTATCCGGTTTGCCGTTTGGATATCCGACAGGATAGTAAGTTTGCAACCGGATATGGATATCCAAAATCTGCTTTGAAACGGGAACCGGATACGGATATCCGAAACGCTTCTATTGATATTTCGAGGATTCAGACTTTTGGAAAAAGTTGCACATTGAACAATCATTAATTCATTATCTTCATTCAGAAGCATCTTTTCAGCCATCTGTGCCATGTGTCCGAGTCCGTTTATCTATGGGGTATTATCTGTATCATAGTGTAATCTCATTTCCCTCTCAATCTGCTAATTGGACACCCCGAATTTGTTGGTATGAATCTGTTCCTGGTGTGCCAAGATAGGGCTCCTTTAGAATACAATTAAGGACGTTGTTTGCTGCGCACCTGGACTAAGGCTAGCTAGTATAAGCCTATTGTGATCTAGTTTAGACTAGCTAGAGCATTCTCGCTCTTTTAATGTGGTCTGTAGTCTAAACCAGGCTTTGCAGTCTTCACGCCTATTCCACATGAGCCTGCATTGGATGGTTGTTGGATGATACCAGGCCAGATAGCTTTTTTCTTTCTTAAATATGATACGCAAAATTGTAGTTTTGTGACACTGACTTGTTAGACTGAATTTTTAGTCAGTCATTTCAATATAAATGACATATTTTAAGTAGTGTGCTGTTTTGAATGCTGTTTTGTTTTGGTTTGTTGACAAGCATTGCTGTGTAGTTACAGGTAAGGTTGTAAGTGCAACAATGGGTAAGATTAATTAATAAATGATTATGAATGTGAACTCAAATCTAACCGTTGTCAACAACGAATTGTCTAATGAAAGGCTTGGCGTGCCAACAAAATCGTCACTAGAAAGTCTTCTAGGGGGGTCTTTAAAATTGTGCAGTGGGGCTTGATATTCTAAAATTTGAACAAACATCACTGTTTTATAGTGATGTTTTATATTTATATCTTATATTTCAATTGAGGGGGCTTGAAACTTTGTTTTGGAGGGACTAAGCCCACAAAAGCCCCCTCCCGCGGCGACGGACTTTGTGGCAAAACTTCAGCTTGCTTTTTATGCAATTAATTGACTCGAAAATGTACTTAGGTTATGTCAAGCTTGCAAGATCTGTCAAACTTTCTGTTTATAAGCATGCCAGTGCCTAAAGTGGTGTTGCAACCTCTTGGTTGGCGTTGCGTTCATTGTACGATTCACGACAAACGGGATGTGCATGAAGAATAACACCCATATATGTGGCACAAACATGCAATAATAGAGTGATCCCGATGGAGGGATCTAGGCGAGTTACCTCTAATAATGCTTGTGAAGCTAGTAAACAGTTGTCAGTACTTACTAATGGTGACGACAAGAGTGATCTTGTGATCTCTATTGTTGCTTGCTGCCACAGGAAGACATTTTTATTTAACATCTGAAAAAATCAGATATCAGGAGGAGAATGACTGCAAGGTCTTCGAGTCATCCTGCCCCGCGAAATACAAGTCGAACTGCACAGAAGATAGGTAAAAATCTACAGAATTGTGTACACAAATCGGCAAGAACGGCGCAGATATAACCACAGGACATAAACACAAACATGACGTGCTTCAACACAATTAGCCTACAGCAGGCAAGCGGAAAAATTAAATTTTTATAATAAGTGAGGATGTTCAATTAAGAAGTTTTTCGATAACCATCTGTGTATTGCCTCAGTGTGAAGCTTTGTGCACTTGCCGCACATGCTTTCCAACTGCAACAGTGGCACAACGTATTTAGGTAGTGTCTATTCTGCTTCATGAGGCAAAGCCTGTGTTGGGACTATTTTGCCTTCATTTGACACAGTTGACTGAAGTGGTCATGTGACAAGCACAATATGCAGAGACAACTGGTTGGGGTTGAAGAGTTATGGTTAGAGTATAGGATCAGTGCTTATGGTCAAGTTTTAGGTTGGGTGGTTCCGTGTTTAGAGTTAGGGATTGGCCTGCAGTTCACTTAAGAAAGAAAAAAGCTATCTGGCCTGGTATCATCCAACAACCAGTCAAATGCAGCCTCACGTGGACTAGATGTGAAGACTGCAAGGCCTGGTGTAGACTACAGACCACATTAAAACAGCTAGATTGCTCCAGCTAGTCTAGACTACAGATCACAGTTGGCCTACAATAGCCTTAGTCCCGGAACGCAGCAAACAACGTCCTTAATGTATACTGAAAGAGCCCTATCTTACCACACCAGGAACAGATTCATGCTGATGTTGTGGACCCCACGGGGCAAGGATCCACACACATTTTGGGGATATAACTGTTCCTTTCGAAGTTGAAATTATGTTCCTGTTTTGCTGTTGACTTCATTCTGAAGAAGCTTTCTATTTTTGCGTCGTGTTTTATTGTCAACGGTGCAAGGCCCAGCGGCCTCGCGAAATATTACCAACGGTCAGAACTTCCTGTTTTGATCACTTCACAGTTAAAAATTAAATTGATACCAGAATAAAAGATACGGCGATTCGAAGACAAACACTCTGCAGAGTCCCTTGTTTGAAACGTGCGTTATTGAAAGAGGGCTAAGTTTACGTAACAATTGTTCTTAAAGTTCTGCAAAGCTGCGATGCGAGTATCGCTTGCCGGAAAGACGTCACAAGATTTTTCATCAAGCGCACTGTTTTCCTGTCACGAAGTGTGGTTCGCACACGTTCGCAGCGTTGTAAACAACATCTCTAAGTCCGCGATGCACAGATTGGTTTGCATAATTGCAACACTTTTAGGAATAAAACTTTAACAACAAACTTCAATAAATTCATCCATATTGTGACACTACGTCACAATACTGACAAACTTGGCGTGTCCAATTACCAGATTAAGAGGGGGGGTGGGAGTAGACTAAGGCACAGAGATTACACCATAGACAGACTCGAAGTCATGGCAGAGAAGGCGGAAAAGATGCTTCTGAAGATAATAAATGAATGATTGTGCAATGTGCAACTTTTTCCAAAAGTCTGAATCCTCGAAATATCAACAAAAGCGTTTCGGATATCCGGATCCGTATCCGGTTCCCGTTTGAAGCAGTTATTGGATATCCGTTCCGGTTGCAAACTCACTATCCTGTCGGATATCCAACCGGCAAACCGGATAGTGATCATCTCTGAGATATGGCACCAGCCACTTATGGTCCGGATTTTGGGCGGGCCGCAGAGGTTGAATAAAACTTCAAAAATGTTTTTGAGTTGAAAAAAACAATCAGTGGCCATAAAAGTGACGGAAACCACTTGGCATTGCTTTCCCGTTTCTGTATTTTAAGGCAAATTTGCTTTTCCCCTTTGTGAGCACCCCGTCAGGCGCGACTGGCAGGTACCAGAGATGAACATGGATTTGGGTTTGGATATAAATCCTGCGGATTTGCAGTTTTTTGATGGATTTGGATTGGATTTGGATTTTATAATTTCTGACTAACCGGTTTGGACTTGGATTTAGATTTGGATTTGATAATTTTGTTTATATTTTTTCATAACGTTTGCTTCAGTTTCAAGAGCACTGTATTTAATGTGTGATTCAGGTTTGGTTCAGGTTCATTGAAGTTATGACGTCATTTGGAATTGTACAACACACATCATGTTCGTCCAAATGTTCAGCCTTGAGGTTGAAGATGAGCGCTAGCAGCGGTGAGAGTCTGCTCTTATGTTCAGACCACTGATGCCACTCCGATATGTTTTCTTTTCACTAGATTTGGTGTTTTCGCATTTTATCTAGTGTTCCAGTGGTTTTTCATAGCTATCTAGTCTTTTTTCATGAGCGAGCTGAATGTAAGTAAATCACAAATTTTGTTTAATTGTAACTGTAACTGAGACTTTTTGATTTATGCAATTGTAAAAAAAATTTTTCCATCCGAACAGGTCAAAATCTATCCAATTACATCTTAAATTACACAAGAGCATATAATCTCTTTTGAGCTAAAGCGTTATATGTCGAAGTTGCTGTGGTGATCTACTAAGAGTTTCAGCGACCTGTACAAACAAACACAAGCGTTGCTGCTGATGGTTGTGGGCATGCTGAAAGTCATGAAACAGAGGTGCCATTTACATTTACCTAAGTTACCCATTTGCCTAAGTTTCACATTTCAGACCACAAGGAAGTTCTCAAGAGCATCAGCGTGGATGTGTTGTTGGTCTTTTCCCTTATGTGGTATATTACCATGATGAATGAAGGTGTTGCACTCCAAGTCACGTTAAAAGATTTTGAAGCGTAAAATAATAATTGTTTGCGTTTGTTTGTGTGTATGTGTATTCTATGGTCCATTTCGTCTCAGACTAATAAATACATAATGTTTGAAACACCTGTCTGCTCTTAAGTACAACAACAATTTTCTTGTAATCTGACAAATGTGTCACATATTTATGATCTAGTGTTTCTTTTGTGAATCTATTTTTTTATGATGAAATCTAGTACTTTTCCCTAACAACACAGCGGCAGCACTGGTTCAGACGTAGGCCTATCGTGTCATCAAAGTTACTGATTTGGTGTGACTTTCATTGACCCAGTCCCTTTTCTGTACTCATGGTTGCTAGACGTAGCAGAACAGTAATACCTATTGCCTAGTAAAAGTTAGCACATTTCATTAGATCATTAATCATTTATGTAGCCTAGTGCTAATACTGTGCTTGTGCTTTTTGTCTGTTAAGCTTTCAAAATATTTTAGTTAGGCCTACAGGCTATGCAGTAAAGAGGGCATAAATGAAGATTGCAGTTGAATGAAATTTTTAAATGCCAAAAACAGAAAAAGAGATGTGGCTTTCGCTATTATGAATAGATTACAAGTCATCAACTTCATGCCTTTTTCACGGAATTGTTTATAGAGGTGTTGCAGGTATACAGCAAAAACTTGGTTCTATTTTTGGTCATAATAGTTTCAATTCTTTGCAGGATATTCTAGTTTTGAGTGGTTAAAACTGAATCATATGACTAAGCATCCCAATGCATTGCTGCTTAAAATTCATTACGATTGACGTTGCAGTCTTTGAAGTGTCAACTATTACGGCGTTGTAAAAACAAAGGTACAGCATAAGTTAGTTGAATTATGATGCAATGTTTTTTTCTCCAATCATGCTGAGTTGGAGTGCATGCAGACCAATATAGTAGTAATAAGATTTCGGATTCAAATAGGATTTGGATTTTAAAACGGTCTGTTTTCGGATTTGGATTTGGATTTTGGAATGAAATGCCGGATTGGATTTGGATTTGAAAAACCTAAATCCGTTCATCTCTGGCAGGTACACTAAGAAATTTTTCGTGCGTGGTGATAACTTCTTGCATAAGCGTGGCAGTCAGCGGTTTTGATGCTGGGTTGCTTCTTGGAGGAAACGTGTTGTGCAACATTTTGATGGCGTGCTATAAGTGCTTTTGATATATGCACCGCATCACAATCGCTTTGCAAGTAAGGTTGCGGGGTTTTACCTTTAGAGTTTTAGGTTTAGGGATTTAGGTTTAGGCTAAAGTAGTGATTCCCAAACGCTGTGCCGCGAAGCGACAGTGCTGCACGACAGTAAATATAAAGCGAAATTTGATTTTTGGTGTTGACGAGCAATGATCTGCGGGCCAAAAATGAGCAGACTATCACATTTTGCGATCCAGATCCAGTCCTGATTTTTTAGAACTCAGTCCAAGTCCAACCACAGTCCAAAAAATTTTCAAGTCCAAATGAATCCAGAAAATTGGAAAAATGCACAACAAAAATGCCCCATTTCTTTTCTATTAACTCAGTCCAAATCCTGTCCGTATCCTAAATTTTGAAGTGCTTTATACTCCGGATCTAATCCAAATTCAACAAAATTTGCTATAGTCCGGATCCAGTCCATCTCTGCTGCGGACCCACACTTGAACGCCACAGAGTTCAGAAAAATTGATAGTGACAAAAGTGAGTCTTCGGAAAATAAACAACTATCAAGATCATAATCGATTTCAGTTGGAAAAAAGCAAAGTTTCATCGGTTGTACTGCGATGATTAGTTAGAATTTGGATTTCACTAGACTGGAGATGAACAGATGCCTAGACCCGCGATGTGTGTTTGCGATCAGAAGTTGCCCAATGAAGCATTGGTTCCAACTAAATTGAGAAGATGCGTCATTACCAATCACTCTAACCTTCAAACTAAAACGATGGTTTATTTTCAAAGATTGTTGCAAGCTAATTCATGGCAAAGGAAACTATTTCAGAAAGAAATGACTGTGTCAGAAAGAGCTCAATTAGCTTCACATGAGGTGGCTGTGACGGTTTCGTTGCCAGCGGTTGCCTGCGCCTGCACTGATTAGTCCGCTTATTGATTACGTGCCGCGTTGTATTGCATTGCTTTGCCTGGTCGTTTGTATCGCACGTCGATATCAGATCGTTTCTAGTTTCGTACCAGGCGGTTGTTATGTTGCGCTGCAGATGTTGATGCGTGCTGGTGTTCTTAGTTGAATAAAGCCTGGTAAAAGGTTTCGTTCGTCGCTAGGTTCTGTCGTAACAGTGGCAAAAATTATTGCACTTAAATCAAGTCTCATGTCCTTGCAGAATCAGTGATTCTTCCAGTGTTGCGATCCGAAATCCCGAGTGGCATGTGGGCAAAGCTTCGCACCGTGGCAGCAAGCAACAATAGTTCATGCGCCGCAATCTCTCTTACTATATTGAATGTTTGAAAAAGACTCCAATGTTTTATATTGTTTCATATTTCTATTTAGGGGGGCTTGGCACTTTGTTTGGGGGGATAAGCCCCTCCGTGGCGATGGGACTGCAACAGGGGTGCTGCGAAATTTTTACAGCTATGAAACTGTGCCACCATGTAATAGAGTTTGGGAACTACTGGGCTAAAGGGTGAAGGTTTTATAGTAAAAGTTCAGGTTTAGACTTGTAAGATGAGAGTTTTAGGTTGAGAGCAAAACAGCCTCCAGAAAGTATTCAATAGGGGAACTTTACTTATGTGCGGGGGCCTTGACATTCTGATTTATACAATATGGTTTCATATTTCAGTTTGTGGGGGCTTGGAGCTTTCTTTGGGGTGGCTAAGCCTGGAAAAGCTATCCTATGGTGACGGGAGTGGTTGAGGGTTTTATTTTTAGGTTTAGGGATTTAGGTTAAGGTTTTCTGGTTAGGGTTTTAGGTTCAGGGTTTTAAGATTAGGTTTCGGGTTTTAGGTTTGGGGTTCTGTGTTTAAGGTCTTAGGTTTAGGGTTTTAGGCTTGCACACTAATCCAAGCATGTAACTTTGTTTGTTGTGTTGTCACTTGACATGTCCACTTCAACCAATCAAGTTCCACACAACGCAAAATAGTCTCAGCAGATATTTTTTGTCAGAAGGCAGAATAGCCCTTGGAGATATTTTGCCTCAGGAGACAAAATGGACAAGACTGCCAATTGTTTAGTGGGCTATGGGCGGGCAGGTTTGGAAAATAATAAATGTTGTTGGGCCACGGGTGGTTAATGGGCTGAATGTTGCGGGCTATGGACGGTCCGAGCCTGAAAAATCTTGGCCTGTGTTATCTCTGGGGCGAAGACTTTCCTTACGTTCAGGTTCAGCATTAAATGCAGGGAAACAGGGAAAGCAAGGCGAAGACTTTCCCTACGCTTCGGATCTACACTAAATGTAGGGAAATAGGGAAGGCTGAGCGAAGACTTCCCTACGTTTAGAGCCAGCACTAAATGTAGGGAAATAGGGAAGGAGGGGCGAAGACTTTCCCGACGTTCAGGTTCAGTACTAAATGTAGGGAAATAAGGAAAGCAAGGCGAAGACTTTCCCTACGTTTCGGATCTACACTAAATGTAGGGATATAGGGAAGGCAGCAGAGGTGTGCATGGACTGGATTTTGGACTTTTTGGAACCGGACTCCGGTTTCTTCCAACAGGATCAGGAGTGAGGTTTTCTTTCCTGTAGCCGGATCCAGATTGGATTTTATTATTACTGAAAAAACGTTACTGGTTGTTTGCTTGACTTACATTTACCCGGCGTCAAGCAAAATTTCTGACCTCTGCGAAAATTCTGACCTGTTATTGTTTGTCAGATATTGTGCTTCTCAGAAAAAAGAAATAAAGTTTGGTAATAACGTTTTTGATGCGTGTTGAGTAAATTAAAACTTTTGGGTTAGATGTCAGGTGCCCACAACAAGTTGTGGTACAGGAATAACTTTAACCACTGAAAATTTTTGGACTATGTCCTAGACCTCAAATATTTCTTTTTCTCACCCTAAACCCACACACTTACCTAAACACGAATCCCTAAGCCCCAATCATCAATTTTCTTAGCGTATTTGACATGTAGAATATTGCTCTGTGCATGCGCACTTGGCATGAAGTCAGAAATTTCGCAAGTCAGAAATTTCGCTTGACACCGGACTCAAACAGGCGTCGGATTGCTTGAATCTAGTTGGTACCGGATCCGGATTGGATTCGGATTCACAATTTGCAAAACAGGATTGGATCCGTATTTAAAAAAAATCAGAGTCCGAACACCTCTAGAAGGCAGGGCGAAGACTTTCCCTACGTTCAGAGCCAGGAATAAACGTAGGGAAATAGGAAAGGCGGTGCGAAGACTTTCCTTACCTTAAGGTTCAGCACGAAATGTGGGAAAATAGGGAAGGCAGGGCGAAGACTTTCCCTACGTTCAGGTTCAGCACCTTCGACTACGCTTTATATTGTAGAACGCGAGCTTGCATGCTTTGCATGTTTGTGCTACCACCCACTTCACTGATTAAGGGTGTTAACTCTGGCTCTTTCCATTGGGCGTTGTCAGTGTTCATATATTTTCGTGTCAGTGTTTATATATAAGTATTTATTCAATTTAATTAATATCAGATTTAATGTTTTTTTGAAGCAATGGGTTTGCATAGAACATTGGATTTGAATTCCAATCCAACAGTCAGTACCCATTCCAGAATAATTTCAAACGAACGATAAACTGTCTGGTAACTCGGGCTAATATGAATGAGCCTAAGACGTGGAGGATTCACTGGCGTTATCATTGTTCAGTGACGTGCGTTAGTAACAATGGACGAGCTCCCATGAGAACTCTCATTCATTGTTGCGTACCCAATGTCACGGAGCAACGATAGTGTAAGCCAGAATGAGCAAATGGAAATTTCAGTGATACAAGCCCCGAACGATTGCATTCACAAAGTGTAGGTTGTGTGATGAGTCCGAGGGACGCTGCTGATCTGGAATGGCCCCTGAGT
>Ga0210059_1010953_pt1 | contig 13930 bp, 6 predicted proteins | sample Ectturendosymbi2_FD_188042 | JGI IMG/M metagenome (GOLD analysis project Ga0210059, IMG submission 188042) | Ecteinascidia turbinata endosymbiont from Florida, USA - Sample 2 (SPAdes) (version 2) | ecosystem: Host-associated > Tunicates > Ascidians > Unclassified | place: Key West, Florida... | reverse complement strand
AAATCGATTTCCTATTAAAAATTTGCTGATCGATTCCTTGCTTACACCCATCGTGGAAAGTACATACTTGAATAGAGATATGTGCAAGTTTGAATCATCGCAAAAAGACGAAAGCAGATGGCAGTCGACTGATACCGCGAAAGCATAGAGAAAGACTAGTGCTTTTAAATGTTGTCGACAATAAGTTTCGCAATAGAAGCAATATCATTAAGGGAATATTGTATTCGTGCACACTGTCTTATCCATGCATTTTTTGCAAAAACAGCTTTTTGCCGAATTGTAGCCAACTTCTTAACGACATCGTACTCTCATTTGCCGCGAAAGAACAACAGCATATTCAAATTGCTTGCCTTATGTGTCGCTAACACATCAATAATATTTTTTCACAAAAGAAACATACGGAAGGAATGTTGCTTCAGTGTGCACAAAAGCCGGGATCTACATCATTATAAATATGTGTTCAACGAATAAAATAGTCTTTTTATCTCGATTGCCTTGCAAATAAATTGATCATTATTCTGCTGCTTGTGATGAAATAGATAAGGCTCAAAACTAATCAAAGAAATGTCGAGCAAGAGGGCTACAACGAAAGTGAATCTTGCTGAGTATATGTTGCAATATGGCTATTAGCCATATTGCATGCATGACGTGAAGGAGGCGCTGCAGGTTTTTTTAAAGCAAGACATAACCTGCAGAAGCATCGCAAAGCACCTGCTGCTTTGCCAATAAAGCTGCAGTCTACATCTAAGTACACAAGCTCTTGGTCAAGGCCATCCCAAGAGCATAGGCGGATCCAAAGGGGGGCTAAGGGGGCTGAAGCCCGCCCTAAATTTTTCAAATACGGTTTTTGATCGATGGTTCCTGACACAGAAACGTCCATTGGGTTGATTTTTTTGCATAGCCTTGAAATAAACCATTTCGTACACAGGGATAGGGACGAAAATATTAAATGCAAAGCTTATTTTGCTGAATTTGGGCATTCCGGATGTGTTTATTTCACTATAAATGAAACTTCTAACAAACAAGATTTATATAAAAAAATATGGTCGCAATGTTATACAAATAGGTAATTGTTTACATAAAGTATTTGTCACATTACATATACGTTATATCAGGGCTTTTTTAAGGAAAATGTTAGGTACCCGGTATGGACATGTAGGGACCCGATTTCTCTGATTCTAGAGACCCGATTTTCTCTGATTCTAGGGACCCGATGATAATTTTTGGTGATTCTAGGGACCCGATTGTCAATTCTAGGGACCCGAATCTGGTCCCTAAAACACCTTAAAAACCCTGGTTATATATACCCCGCGCACATACGTGTAGCCAGGAGGGCCAGGAAACCTCCAAATTTTTAGAATATCTAGTCATTTTGTGCCTAAGATTAAACTCTACTTTCATTTGGGTCAGATTGGGCTTCTTCTGTACAAAAGATGGATAAGCAGCAGAGTCAGAATCGTCGCTAGAAAGTTTCAATTGGGGGTTTTGCGTTTTTACGGGGTGGCATGACATTCTAAAAATTGACAAACTCGACTGATTTATAGTGTTTCATGTTTCAATTTGTGGGACTTGAAGCTTTGTTTGGGAGGGGCTAAGCCCACCAACGGCCTCTCGTGGCGACGGAACGGAGCAGACTGCGGACAAAATTTGAATAAGCTGCAGATCGTACTATTTTTTCCTACAAGCTTTTATGAATGAGTTCAGCTCATGTTATTACTGTAGTAAGCGAAGGCATTAAAATTACGCTACAACGAACTTACAATGCAGTTAACTACAGGCTAGGTTAGAGCGCTCAATGACAGCGTAAATTCCAAAACAGCAAACCTAACCGTAAAACGTAGCCTACATGTCAGGTAGGCTTAAAATGAAGCACGTTAGATGATTTGTAGGCTATGCTAAACATGACTGCTGGTTAGCATCAGACCTGTCAGCAGGGGTGTAGTGGGGTGGGAACGGCGTTCCCACACTTTTTGCACTCGTAACGTTACTTGAAGATTTAGATTTTTATTTCAATTTCTACGTGCAGTGCCTGGAGCAGCATAAATGAATAAATGACAAGCTATCTCGTGCATAGCACCGTAGCACTAAAGTGAAACAGGAAGACCCAGTGTGGAAATTCTTGTAGACGAATCAGTCTTCCTTTATGTTTGGTGTGGGAACGGCGTTCCCACCTGGCCCATAACCGTATGAAATTTTCGCCCCCCCTGGAAAAATATGTAGTACTATGTTTAAAATTACTCTCCCCCCCTGGTGTCCCAAGCTGGCTACGAGCCTGGTTCCCACACCTCTCATTTCAGCAATACACCCCTGCCTGCCAGCAACAGTTTTTGGACAAAAGTTCAGCTCGGCACGAAATAAGATGCTTTTCTAGCGACCAGTATTCTGCTGTCTTTAATAATTTTTTTCAACCTACTGCACAGCATTTCTAAAATTTCGTTACCGCGATATAGTCGCGTTTCGTACAAAAAATTGAATGGATGAGAATTTTGTTATTGACTTAGACCTACTACAAACTTCACGTTTCCCGCTGTGACGTGGAAAAATATTGTCTAATCATTTTCAACGCCCTTGTGATGCAATAAACAACTTCTTGGCAAAGTGCATAACTGCTTTCGAGTTTTTTGGTATGTTTGTCTCTACGCATACCTCAAGCGTTTTATGGGGGGGAGGGAAAGTTGTACTTGTTTTCGAAATAATATAACTTTTTTTCGACCTTCAAGTTATTTTCGATGGTCAAATGATTTCGATAATCAACAGTATTTTGTTTCAAATTTTTTATGATTGATAGTTTACCACTGATGGGCAGGTAATTCTGTAAACAAATTTTGCCATTCTAGCTAGACAATCGTGATGTTTTGGGACGTAACGAGTTTAGATGGCGCCTGGGATAAGAAAAAAGTTTGGCGCCCTCATATTCGAACCTGAGGTCTTTGGGAAGCAAATGTACTGTTTTGAAAAAGTGCTTATGGCGTTGTTGTGGGTTTTGGCCCCTGCAGTGATTCGGCGTCCGGGGAATATTCCCATTGCCCCACTCGTTACGTCTCTGGTGTTATGCAATAAAAATCGGAAAATGTTCCGAAAATAAACAAATTTTCATATCCGAACGTCATGAACTTCTATTCCATAAGCATCTGCAATTTTCGAACACAATACGGCATGGATTTTGCACAGACTGCCAACAAAGGTTGTTGGCGGCAATTCAGTTTTCTTCGTGTAGTTTTTATGTTACTTCTAGGCCTGCCCCACGCGTTTTTTTGGCGTGGACCTGTGTTTGTTTTGGGAATAATAAAACTTTTCCGACATTCAACTAGTTACTTTTTAGGTTAGATTAGTTTGAGCACAATTTCGGAATTGTTTTGAAGGCCGCTTCTGCTCCGGAAACGTTCCAGTAAGCCTGGGTAATGGTGAGAATGTAATTTAGCCAAAATGTGTATGGTTATTAACCGTGTATGAGCAGTTGGGTCTTCACTGATATGCAGTCAGTACACATCCGGATGAACTCGTCTTTGAGACCCCCCTAAAAAAATCCTGGATCCGCCTATGAAGAGTGTAATGTAAATGATTGCAATCATGGTGATGCAACTTGTTCCCCAAACTGTCAGTGGGTAGTTACTGCTTAGGAGGGACTAAGCAAACAATTACTGATGTTTTGATGCTTTCTGAAGTATTAATAATTTAATTTGTAAGTCACGATAACGATTGGAGATCGAGGCAAGCCAAGAGAAAGTGATCAACGACAATCCAATCAGGTCCATACGATACGCTTAGCTGCAAATACTATAAGGAAACCCAATGAAACAATTAGATTATAATATTTGAGTATTGGCCATATTTGTGAAATTCCATTCAGACGCAAGATGTAGCGACAAAGAGGCCGATGATACCCCACGTGCGCCAAAAATGATGTTAAAACCCATTTAGGCAAAGCACACCACATAGTTTTCTGCATACCTTTGCATGAATTTAGTACGGTTTGGTTAAGATCAACATTTCAGATATTCTTTAAATAGCAAAACTTTTCAGCTTTCTTGAGATGTCTGTTTGTGCTACAGTAACATCTAGGCAGAAACACCGTTGTTCATCTCTAAAGACTGGGGCTTCATGAGCATGGATAGAAGGTTTCTCTTCATGTTGTTGTCACCTGGGGCGCAGTGCTAAAAAAAGAAGTGTGGGAATGCACCAAAAAACTAACCATTTTTAGCAGCACTTCAAACTCATTGTTAAGTTAGTATTTAATGAATTATTCGCTTTCATTGCACTATAAAGGAAAATATTCAGTTTTTTTCCACACACGCAACCTGCCTGGGAGCTACACACAAGAAATCGCAGTAAAAATACACATCTTCATATCAGGTTACTATAAAAAAAGTGTATGATCGCGTTCCCGCCCCATTACACTCCTTGTTGTCACACACATCAACAGGTAATTGTCTAGATACATGAACGTCTTTGGGAGAGTTTCATCCTTTTACTCTGACAACAGAGGCAGCTGACTAAAAATGCTGACGCAGATTTCCACCAGAGCGGAAGTTTTGAAAAGAGACACAAAAAATAGAGCAACATTAAATGTTTCCTAGCGACGGAAAAGCATTCTTTACCACATAAATGATAGCTTCTACAGAACCGTCGCCAGAAAGTCTTCAAAAGAGGGGCATCACTTCTGTGCAGGGTGCTTGACATTCTAAAATTTGACAAACTCAACCAATTTATAGTGTTTCATACTTCAATTTGGGGAGAATTCGAGCTTTGTTTTGGGGTCTAAGCCCAACAAAGCCCCCGTGGCGACGGGACTGATGCTACCTTTCATAACTTCCTATCAAAAACGTTGCGTCAGGCAAGTGGATTAAAACTCAGTAAATATTGGCAAATCCAGAACTATGCAACTTTGACGAGGTTGACCCAATCCAGCTGACAAAGGCAGTAACTACGTCGAGGTTGTGTTGTGTGAGAAGGGCAGAAGCCCGATATTAAACTTTGTTGAAGAAAAAATTTTTTATTGCTATTGTGATGCGCGTCAACACTCTTTGCGAGTGTATCCGTTTGTACCACAAAGAAGGCAATGCAATGCAACGATCAACTGGAACTGAACCTAACATTACCTTTGGACGAGATAGTGTATGTGCAGGGAAAACGGGCTAAATTGGCTGAGGGCAGTTTTTCTTTACATTGTTTTTGTTTCTTAAGTTGCGGTTGGTAATTGTAAGTGAGGTAACGATTTTGAGACGTTTTCCTTCAAATCATTTGTTATATTAAATAAATCCCGAGCACCTCAATCTTAAATTGAAACAGAAAAAACATTTGGTTTCAAAATTCTTTATGTGGAGAAGCTTGATCCTACTTAGGGTAAACTAGATTTTAATACATGTAGAAAAAAACTAAACGAAGTCTTTTCCATGACTTACACATTAGATTTGTGCAAAACGTCTTGAGTGTTTGCAGGAAAATAGTTGACTACAGCAGCTTGTTTGTATGAACAAACTGTTTAATTTTTAGTAACACTGGGAAGACAGCAAAACAGATCGATGAAACTCAAACGAAAAATTGCTTTGAAGATTCAAGTGAGTTTATGTTGCTGCTGCCTTGTTTAAAAGTGCAACTGAGCAAGTTATAAATATTTCAACAAGGTTGATGAAGGTTTTCTGAAATAATTGTTTTTATATAGCCGAAGACTAAACTCGGTGTGAAATTGTAAGGAGTACAGTTTCTAGTCATATTGGTACAAAATTCAAAACGGCAAGAAACAAAAAGACGGAATTTCGCCCGACTCTAAACCACTGCTCAGGAAAGTATGGTTATGTCCAGGGTTGGACGACTTACGTGACCTCAGATTAATTCCAATCATTCTTTCAAGTTTTTCCATTACCTTGCCATTACAATTACGCTGTTTTGAAAATATAAATTCAGTCACAATTACTTCAACATCTAAATCATTACAAATAGCCGTTGTAACTTACAAACTTACATTGTAATAGATTAAAAATTTTATTCACTTTCAATTATTATATTGTTTTGCAAATCAAAGCTTGAACGTGAATACTGTTACAAAATTTTGTTGCCGTAAAATTATAAATTGCTTGTACTGCAAGGTGACATTTTCTATGTGTATAATCCATAGCAGCAAAACTAGTTCTTAAACTTTAGCATTCCCTCAAACCTAAACCAAGCGCTACCTCAACAAACAACAACTTCGAAGAAAAGCACTTTAAACGCCAACGAGGCGGAAAAACTAGTAATAAAAATGGAAGTGCCCTCTGCCTTGTGTACAGCACCTCGTTGTTTAACCTTACCCTTGTGTACAGCACAATAGCACCGCCGATGCTTAAGACACCATTCCATAGTCACACGAAAAAGTACATTGCCATTGACTCTGCAAAATTGGAGGAGGTTACATGGAAAGTGTTTCACTGGTTTTGTTTATTCATTTGTTCGAGCTCTTTGAAGCGTTTGAAAGCAAAATGCAATGTAATTTGGTTCAACATTTTAGAAAATTACAATTACATGAAGACAAAAGGTCTCAATTATAACTGTAGTACAACCTGTATGAAATTGTGTAATTAAATACATTCACCTCTGTTACAAAGAATAATTGATCCAACTCTGACAAAAATAAGGAAAAACATATTTAAATATATAACTTTTTTATTAGTTAATTTAGCATATCAATTTCACAATTACCTTCTGAACATAGTTTGTACAATCATTTGTTTTCTTGACATTCTTACATGTTGTTATTGTCAACAGATACAGCACTGCTCTCAACAACGTTTCTCACAGAAAGTGGTAAGAAGAGAGATGATAAGATGGAAAAGAAACATTCAGAAAAAAAAGTGGAAATGCCCTAACTGCTTGTATCAATTCTACAACGACATGCTATTAAAAAATCACCAGAAGAAACGCTGCTATAGAACGTGTTGCAAGTGCAAAGGACGTGCTACACATTTGTGGACAAACCTTTATACAAATCCCATGGAAACCCCGTTTTTCTGTCTTAAATGCCTCTATGCAGCAGACTTTACTTACAGGATTTTGGAACTGGTAGGCGAGGGAATTATTCCAGAGTAGACAACTGAAACTGCGGATATGGTATGGAGTAACTTCACGAAGTCGTGTATCAAAAACTAAAGATTAAATTTGGACTGCTAACTCGTATGAACGACGTTCATAATAGATTGAAAAAATCAAGTGGACCGAAACACAAACTGGTGACATCTGAAACAGAACGGTGTTTTTCGGATTGACGGGCAAAACAACTGTTATGTCGAATGCACTCAGCATAGTAGGCTCACTGAAACTTTGTTAATTTCTGTCACAACATTTGTTGACCTACTTTCAACCGTGGAAGCGGTACTTGTAGATCATTGTGAAGTGCAAGCTCATCAAGTCACTAGATACAGAGTCTAGGTATGTGTCATAAAAACAAAGAGCTCTTCAGGAGAACTACTGCGAATTTGGTTATTATCAATCAACTTTTCGGCAGTGTGCAACTGCCGGACTTCATCGGGGCAAAACATTCGCAATAAAAGCAGGTGAGCATCTTGGCACAAGTCACATCAAAACAGCACTGAAGGCAACGAGCAGGACGTCCCGATGAGTTACTATGTACAAGCGAACCATGCCACGGTGCCAAAGAACAAGACATCGACAGTAAAGTGTAAGCAAAAACCTATAAAAACAGTTGCAATCTGGAGAACCCTGCAAGGACTCAAATCAAGTAACAGAACCGCTGAGCAATGAAAGCGGCAGCTCAATACCTTAAGTAAATATGCAGACTCTAATTTAATTCCCGGATTTTCTAAATATATGAAAAAAGGTTTGCGTTACTTTTCATTCACAGTGGGTCGCTAATGGTTCATATGAAAAAGTTCAAGAAAACGTTGTTTCTAGAAGTGAGTCTCACCTTTTTTACTTTCACATTTGGTTCAGTCCATTTTGTGATCGCTTTCAAAAATTGCTCGTGTAAGATCAATTTCTCTGAACGATTGTACCGTACGTTTGACTGATATTTGCTTCACCGGACTCCGAAACTAAGTTGCGTCTTTCCTGTACAGGAAAAATTATAACCTTTGCAAAGTTGTGATAGACAGCGCCTAAACGTTGTTTCAAGTATTACAGGATCTTTATGAGAAATAAGAATGTAGCCAATTTTCAGCGCTGGGTTTGCAAAGGTTTCATATCTGTGATAAGCATTGCTTCGGCTTTTCTGTGAGACCTGGAGAGTCGGCAACAACAGCAACCCCTTTTGTTACACTCTGAAAGTTTTAATCACGTTTACTGTCACGACGCGAGATCCTAACAGGATATGCGCTGTGTTACAAAGCGGATTTTGTACGTTTTTCTTCTGTAACGTGTTCGTCCGTGCAATCCGTTAAAGCTGTAGCACGATTAAACAAGTGCAATGACTACAGACCGCTTGTACTGCAAAGCGTGTTCTGAACGAAAGTACCAGTTGCTATAATAGATTTTCCGTATACTGCATCACCACGAAAATCAAAAGCAAAACCACGCATGTAGATTGGTGTCCAGGAATACAAGAGTTATTCAATTCCTTCTGCATAGTAAACTTAATGGTGGTTTCAATGTTGTTTATGATCTGGAAAACTCCTGAACCTTCGACTGTTTTGTTATGACGAAATTATTGTGAGTATATCTTCTCCGAACTCTAAGTGAAACAGAAAATGAGTCGAGTACCCTCTCTTCCATTACTACTTCCATCCAGGAGCATAACGAGGTTAGATGGCGCCCGGGGCAAGAAGCAAGTTTGGCCCCCTATGTTCGAACCTGAGGTCTTTTGGAAGTAAATGCACTGTACTGAGGCAAGTATTTGCGACATTGTTGAGACTTTTCGGCATCCCCCAGTGATATGGCGCCCCCATAGCGATTCGGGGCCCGAGGAAATGTGCCCCCTTGCCCCCTCCCGTTGCGCCCCTGCTTCTATGATTATAAAAACACTGAAGAACCCGTTGTCGTGCCAAAAATCCGTTTTAATTTACTGGCAGAGATTTTTCGTTTGTGTGAACTAAAGACTTTTTGATTTGCCTGTTACTTTTTACGACGCAGGCCAAGTACGCTGAGCTATGAACAGGAGTCGAGCAAACACTGTAACCGTATCTGTAACGGCGGTATTGTGACGTGTACGTGAGGCTACGTTACGTCATTTTATTATTGCTGCGCTCAGCAGACAACCATTGCCGCAGTGCCTGCAAATAAATCTTACAATGTTTTCATTGTGACTTTGCCCACGAAAGTAAGAGGATCAAAACAAAAAGATCAGGAATTCTGACTTCTGTCAATACAGAAGCGTTTATTGACTTCGTTGGGCCTAATCACAACACCACGGTGGCCGAATTATCCAAGCAAAAAGCTGTGACTTTGATTAAACATGATTTTGCTTTTCATGTTAATTAGGAAGAACGATTTTATACCAGGTTCGGAAACTGAAAACAGACTTTTGTCATAGTCTTGCTCGTACATTGGTTATGCTTGATGCCTGCAACAGAATCTATATGATGAACGCTAGCGCGTGATGTATCAATTTACAAAAGCGAGTTTTAAAGTCGCTGTTGTAGAAGATGTTTTTTATATGAACGAATTGAATATTTCAGAAACTATCTTTGCTTTTATTTGAATCTTTTTAGGGATATTTCCGGTATGATGCTATTGTTTGCGAATGATAAAAAAGGCTACTGTAACAACTATGGAACATTGGTTGTTTGACATTAACAAAAAATTGTTTTTGTCATTATATGGTTTGTGACATGAACGTCGCATTGTATGTGACACAGGGGCGACTCCAGGTCAACCAGTGCCGCCACAGGTTTCTCTGAAAAATCACTAGATTCACAAAAAAATTCATTAGATCGGAAAAAAATCACTAGAATTAAAATTTTTGTTGCAAAATTCGCATGTTTGCTTGAAATGTTATTTACTTTATTGCCTGAAAAGCTTTACATCATTTGCAAGTTTGTTAAACTAAATCAAGCTGAAGCCAGGAAAATCTCGTGTCAACAATCTTCAGGCTTATCTCAAAAGCTGAAAAAGACACCACTCACGGAGTATTTTAGACCTATCAACCTAACATTTATTTACTTATTTCTACTGCAGTATTCATGCAAAGAAATAAAAATACTTTCATCGCCAATAATGCAGAAATAAACAACACGGAAGTGAAAACAATGAGAAACTCAAATTAGAAAGATCTATTCATTCTGTTGGTGCAAATCTTCAAACAACAATTCACATAATCAATCATTGACGGATTAAAAAAAGTGAAATTAATTTTAAAAAAGCTGAAAAGTTGAAAAGTTAGAAAAAAGACAACTGATCTTCTTCAAAAACATCCTTGCAAAAAATCACTAGATTGCAGTGAAAAATCACAAGATAACTAGATCTAGTGGACGATCATGGCACCATATTGAAGTGAACAGCGTAGCACCAGTGAGGTCAACAACGTCACTCGGGCTCAACACGCGATTTAAAAGGACGGAATGCAACAATCGTTCGAGGCTTGCGTCACTGCAATTTCCATTTGCTCTCATTCTGGCTGACATTATCGTTGCTCAGTGACGTTTGTTAGGTAACAATGAATAAAAAGTTCTCATAAGAATTCGTCCATTGTTGGGCAACGTACTTCACAGAGCAATGTTACGCTAGTTGGTCCTCTGCGTACGAGGCACATTCACATTAGCTTGAGTTATTCGACAATTTATCGTTCGTGCAAAGTATTCTCGAATGGGAATTGTCCATTAGATTGGAATTCAAGTCCAATGTTTCAAGCAAATCCATTGCTTCATCAAAACATTCAACCTGATATTAATTATTTTTAAAAAATACTTAAACGCAGAGGGCAGCTCAGGCTCTAACGGTTGAGCCCGAGCAAAGTGCGAGCGCAGTCAAGAGTACGTCTACTACGAACGATATTTTTTTATTCAGGTCACCCGCAACATGAACCCCAAAGACCTGACATGGAAAGAAAACTTATGAATAGTGACAAGACCCAATGAAAAGAGTCCGAGTTAAAAACCGTAATCAGTGAAGTTGGTGGTGGCGCAACAAATATACAAAGCAAGCTCACGTTCTACACTAAACTGCAAATCGTAATTGAAGACTAAGCCCGAGGACCCCGAGTTTCGGAGTCGCCACTGATGTAACAGGTAACTGAATACAACATAACTTTGAAATTGAGCCTTCCGGAATAAGCATGCAAGTTTAAATACGACTGAAAGGGCAGTTTGGACCACCATAACGAAAGCTTGCTCATCACTGACCTAAGCAAACCACTTTGTGCAGCTTTTTCAGTGCTGAATAAATACAGTACAAAACGTCAACTGCATCATTTTTACCCCTTTGTGGTGGTTTGGTTGCAGTTTTAGGAAAATCGGTTATCACATTACAACCACCGCTTTTTACATCCAAAATCCGCTGGTCCCAACGCGGGTGTATTAACCGGAGTTTACTAGAGCACTGGTTGGAAAAGCAAATAATTGCGAGAACTTAGGACAATAGGTGGGAGGTTTGCTCAGACGGGAACAAAAAAAGCGTGAATGGAAGGGAATGACGCACGTGACAAATTTGAAATAACATTTACTTCCATTTACAAAGTGCTGTTAATGTTTTTAATTATGTTTGTAACTTTTACAATTTGCACAGCAGAGTTGTAAATCGGGCGGGGCTTTTCGGGTCCGGCCGGGTTTCGTGACGGTTCGCGCTTAAGTTTGTCAAAATGAGCCAATTTCGGCCCTGCATACAAATTAAAAAAAATATTATTCAGAGTAATGAGTTTTTTTCGTTCGTGACGTAGATTTGTTGTGCTCACCGCGATGACTTCTGTGAGTGAAGTGATTGTGATTTTTCTTTAGCTAATTGTATAATTGCAAACACAGCTGCGTTCTTTTGTTCTCTGCTCGGATTAGTCTCACAGGCTTTGTGCGAAGGTGATAGCGGTGAGGAAATTAGCAAGCGATGGAGTTGCGTCGAAAAGATCACTCACTTTCTTTCCCACGATTTCGCTAGATTTAAGCACCAGGCAAGGATTATGATTTACTTTGAAGTGATAAAATGACAGGTGTTATGATTTCGACAATCAGTGTGTTTGAACATTTTTGTCGCCAGTTATTGTTGAAGCAATCACGTTGATTAAATCTTCAATAAAAAATGATTAAATGCGAATGATTTAGTCATCTTTACTTTGCTACACCACCAATAACCCGCAGTTGCGCATATCTTGATTCATTCGGTAAATTTGGCTTTCGGGATTACATCGGGCTACAAAAATGAATGTCGGGCCCGGATAGGGTTCGGGCTTCAAATCGAGGCCCGTTGACATCTCTGTTTCAGAGTCACCTCGAGGACCGGAGAAAACCTTGCAGCCGGACTCTTCCAGCTCGCGAGCCGTCGGACACCCCTACTTTGGAATGTTTGCGGGCGCCCATCACCGGGTGTGAAGCTTTCCCTTGCACCCAGCAGAGTATAAAGCTGGATGCACACGGCATGCGTCCTAAGCGTTTTTTGAGCGCATGCGCCTGATTTCGTGACGTCACGTCCTTTTCTGATGTGTCTGGTATGGTCTGCGTTCGAGTAGAACCTGTTTCTATATTGACGCATCAGACTCACTTCCACTCGAACGCAGACCATACCAGACGTATCAGAAAAGGATGTGACGTCACGAAATCAGACGCATGCGCCCAAAAAACTCACAGGACGCATGCCGTGTGCATCCAGCTTGAGGCAAGTGCTTTAACGGGATTCGAACCCAGCCTCCCTGCTGAACGTTGCACGTGAAACGTCCGTTGCACCTACCCATTACTGCCGAGCACGAGGCTGGACAGGCCGCCAGCGCAAGTACCACTTTTCAAATCTTCGATGTGACGCGACCGGGAGTCGAACTGTGCGACTTATCCTGTATCACTAAATTCAATAATGCAGTAGCAAATTACAGTCCTATTACCTGGGGAAGAGCAGTTTCATGTCACCTACAGCCAATGTCGGTAGTTTTGAAATGAACATTTTTGGAAATGAGGATTCCAAAGATAGAAGCATTTACAAAACGCAGAAAATTTTACACAAGATATGTACAACCTTGAAATAGATATGTTCATGCACAGATCAATAAACTACAGCTGACGATTATTTCACCGCTTAGATTTACCGATTTTAGTCGGGTGTTTAAGAAAGGGAGGGTTTGTGATGTGATATTTAGTCGTTGTGTGACGACAGGAAAAAGTTTTGTAAGGGTATTTATTGCAGGTTGGAAGCGACGTGTGGTTTTGTGTCCTCGGCACTCAATTGGTCGACCTCGGTAGACACTTTAGGTTTAAAAAGCGAATCGTGCTTAGAACGTTTTACAACTCAATATAGAAGACGTGTATTACTCCGGTATGAGGATAATCGTCGGTATTCTTCCCTTTCACTGTTCGTGTGCATCAACCGAGTTCAGTGATTCTGTTTTGTTGTTACCGCTTAAGCCGTTTCCTTCACGTTGTATTGTCTTTATTTCTTCCTTTATTTTTTTCTGCTTTCACTTCAAATTGGTCGCATTTTCTTGCATTGGACATTCGTACAATCCTCTGAGATATCTCTGATCGCCAACCGGATCGCTAACGTTGCAAATCGTGTAACTGTCGAACTTCACATGAATTTCCTTCTCATGATGTGTGAGTCACCGCATCGACTGAAAACCTGCTTTCCATGCGAGCGGTTGCAAGCATCGTTTTCAGCCTGTTTAGTGCTGTGACACATACTGTACTGCAGCGCTGCCCTATAGTCCAATACTTTTGTGAAGCGATCCTGCCTCGTAGTATGACCAGTGGCGTACCTAGGGCTTCCCGCGCCCGGGGGCAAAGGCAGTTTTGGCGCGCCCACCCAGTCCTTTCGTGGCAGCTTAGATGCGAAGAGTGAGTTGGGAGTCAAGCGGCGTCGAAAGCTAAATCGGACC
>Ga0210059_1010952_pt1 | contig 13932 bp, 7 predicted proteins | sample Ectturendosymbi2_FD_188042 | JGI IMG/M metagenome (GOLD analysis project Ga0210059, IMG submission 188042) | Ecteinascidia turbinata endosymbiont from Florida, USA - Sample 2 (SPAdes) (version 2) | ecosystem: Host-associated > Tunicates > Ascidians > Unclassified | place: Key West, Florida... | reverse complement strand
GAACGTGTTTCCCAGCTCCAGTTTCGCTGAAAAAAGTGTTGAAAGAATCGTCTCCTCCACCAATGGTTTTATCACTTGGCATCTGACCATCAGGCTGGATGCCGTGTTCAAGACAGTAGAGTTCCCAGCAAGCATTGCCGATCTGGACTCCAGCTTGACCAACGTGGATTGAGATGCATTCACGCTACGTCGAATTTATTTGTTTTGTTATGTTGCGTTTCGATGATTGATGTAATTATTCGCTTTAGGAAAAGGTAATATGTGTTTTAATGAAGAGTTGGATTGTCAGAAAAAACAAATCGAAGGAAACTGTTTCAAATTTGATCTTCGGCTGTAATTTCCTGATTATGCGCTTGTTTTCAAGGAAAAACTAGGTCAACAGGTTGATCCTCACAACAAATCCGTTGCTAGCTATTGATACTTAGATTGTCGATACTCGGTAAAACCAACTTGTATGTGACGCCTAGCTTAACTTAAGCTGTTGAAACGTTGCTGATGATTTTCAAAATCTTCAAGCAATAAAACACACTTTCGCAATCAACGTAGGGATGTTTCTGCTATTACTTTTCAACCTTACTTGCGGTAGTACTCAGGGGTGCAGTGCTGAAAAATGCACTATGGGAACGCACCCAACAAACTAGCCATTTTCAGGTATAAGAAGTGTGGGAACGTGAAAAAGAAGTGTAGGAACGCAGCCAAAAACTAGACATTTTCAGTAATTACACAATTATATTAGGTGCTGTGCAAGAGAGAGCTTGATAGTTTGTTATTTGTTCATTTATACAACGTCTGGAGCTGCACACAGGAAATCTGAGTAAAAGCACACATTTTCAAGTCAGATTACTACGAAAAAATGGTGGGAACGCCTTGGAACGCGTTCCCACCCCACAATACCCCTGGTAGCAGGGCCGGCCCTAGCAGGTGCGGGGCCCAGTGCAAGACCTAGGCGCGGGGTCCCTCTGAGCAGTGATCTTATGACGTCATCGTGTTCAGTCAACCGTGTTACGATTGTGGTAGAATGCAGATATACAGTAAAGCACTAACACGAGAATTGAGCACCTTTGCTAACGTTCGAGAGGAAATTCGCTTGTTCTGACGAGAGCGCTCTTTGTTAACAATTAAATTTATATGGCGTTTCTATTGAATTCTCAAGTGCAAGGTGTATCTGGCAAAAATGAACAATCTACCCAAACACCATGGCGCGGGGCCCAAGAGGCGCGGGGCTCAATGTAGCTGCATCGGTTGCATCGGCTTAAGGCCGGCCCTGCCTGGTAGTACCCCTTCAACGATTTTTCAAGAATCTTGTAAAGCGCACAAATTACTTTTATCATTTTCTCAAAGTTTTTTTGTCACTCGCCCCACTTTAATTTTCAGAAATGTCGTACGATTCACATGATTTACATCATGACAACACTGAACATGAACTGAAGCACAAAAAAGCCTTCTTCTTCGAAACAAATAGAATTGTCATCAAAATTTTATATTGCCTCACTGGATGTCCCACAAAAATATTGGCACCCCAACTTGAGACACTGGTATAGACTGTTATCAGCCCAATGGATAACAACTCTTCTCATATCGGCACCTAAGTTGAGAATTCTTGAGTCATGTCTTTAATTAATGACATTATAGTTCTTTTGCTGCGTCATCGCTACACTCAAAAATGTCAAGCTACACCGTTTTTTTGCTGCACCTCCGCAATTTTCGCTGCTTTACGAACCTAAGTCTTTGTCGTAACCTGCGGTTTGTATCGAATGTTTTGGGGACCTAGGCGTGCGAACAAGCTTTTGCACTTCATTTAAGAAGGCAACAAAAACAACACTAAATTTACTAGCACTTTAAGTTAGTTGCACCACACAACAACAGCAAAATGCGCTGTAAACGTCTATTTTAAAACAAGCTAAATGTAATAAAAATGTTACGTTTTTATTTCATCTAGCTTGTTTCAAAATTTCAAGCAATATTAAATTTTAAGTGATGCTAGATCTGTTTAATTTCAATTAACATCAAATCATGCTTCAATTCGCAGCAGTAAGCGGTCTATAATACGGAATGCACTTCTTAAAATCAGCGTCCTGATAAAACTTGAACTTACCATGATTTATTGGCCGGTTTTCGAAAACGAGAAACAACAGTAAGCCAAAGAAAAGGGTCGACAGCAACTTTACGCAGCTTGCTCACCACTGAAGTATGCACACATCGCGACGGCATGGCGCTATATATATCGACGCGATAGCAACTAGCAAATTGGCGCTTCGGGGAGGTCGTCTTTTCTCTCGACGTTACAAAGTAAACAAGGACCGTAACTCGTTTTCAAGAGGTCCTCCACTTTTGTACGGTTCATTGGGCTATTTGGAATCACCCAGGCGCCGACAGTGCCAGTGGAATGACATACAACGTGCCGGCAATTTCGCTATCGTAGCTCTCACGGCAGAGCAGAGCCCGTTGCCAATGCTGTGAGACAAGATAGGACGAACACTTTGCTAAGCTGAATTCAACACATGTTGGTCGCTCACAATAGGGTTAAGCTTTTGTTTGTTGTAATGCCACACACGGTTTATAACATGGAGTTGGTTTGGGCAAGCCTGTCATAATAGTTGGTAGTACCGGCGTAACCAGGCGTGTTTCCATGTCATAGAGAGCTAAACAGATGGCAGCTGGCAGCTTATGTGGTATCTGTGTAATAGGATGTCAAAATGTCAGATCGACCTTTCCACCGTACGACTTTCAGTCTCCTATTGTTGCAGATTGATGTCCGTAACAGTCGGTCAACACAAAGGCGTCTGCAGATTTTTTTCCGAGAGGGGGAAACATCGACATTTTGCTTAACCTTCTCAGGTTTCAATGCAAATGGACGTTCACAAAACGCTTTAAAAGTGCCTAGTCCAAATATCCAGGGGGAAATGCCCGCTTTGCCCTCCCCTGGTGACGCCCCATGGTTTAACGCTTTATTAGATCAATCTTGAAAAGTACTTTTGATGGAAACTGAAGAAGACACTAGTGTGATAAAGTAAAGCTAATAACTCATTTAGACAAGCAGCTCATTCACACCAGAAACAATGAGAAGCACCTGCACTTACTGGGAAATGTCTAAAGGAGCTGAAAACACATTTACAACCGGAACGTTTCTGTAAACTGAGAATTTTACCGTTGCTTATAATTTTTCGTCATTTCTAACGCACATTTGACCAAAAGCTAGTTTCTTGCAATACCCACGTGATGTTATGCAGTACATTATTTAATTTTCAAGTTTTATCAAACAATGCTATGTGAGTGAGGTACAGCATAAGATAAATATGTTTTATAGAATTCGAAAAAATTGTAATTTAAATTTTAACTTGCGAACCAATAGTAGGTGGCATTGTGAAAGAATAGTCATAAGCATTGCCCAAATTAAATAAAGATTTTGGTTGTTTTATGAATTTTACTGCATGACTGTATTTTCAGGCAGGCCTGTAGTCACTGGGGAGCTTTCGGAGGCAGTGCCCCTCAAATATCTTTATTCCCTTCCAAATTGTGTTGTTCCCGGGAAAATGTGTTTTACACACAGGCTATAATAAAAAACAAAATTTTGCCCCCCAGTGGCCACGGGCCTGCCTGAAAGTACAGTCATTGCAGTAAAATTCATAAAAGAATCAAAATGTATATTTCCCCCACCAAACCTTTAAACCTGGCTACGGGCCTGCTTTCAGGCAGAATTCAAGTTGCTGCAAACCAGGGGTGGATCCAACCTGTAAGGTTGGGGGGGGCGAATTCAGTAATGTTTGGTATTCAAGTCTCGTAACGGCTTCGCTATACTGTAAGAGAGATGCAGGGTACTTGACAACACTTCTGTGAAAAAACGATAGAAAACAAAATGGTTTTATATACCTAATGTTGTTTTCCGACTTGTACAAAATTTGGTTAACAAAGTTATTTTCGTGGGTTTGACAGTAGGTGGAGCGATCGTTCCAATCACCCCCTCTGGGTCCGCCCCTGCTGCAAACACGTGACGTATCGTGTCGGTTGGGACCGCAGTATTACGGCCTACTTGAAGCTAGCTTAAGTAGGCTAGCAGATTTTTATTAAACAACTGCAGCAGTCTTACTTGAAACGCTAGCAGATTTTTATTAAACAGCTGCAGCAGCTTTACTTAAAACGTCCGACCGCACGTCTCAACGCAAAGGTAGCACAGCAGTAACTGCTGGAGAAAAAAAAATTATATTGACAGACTATAATTTCACAACAATATTAAGCAAATACCGATTTCGGTTTGCCTTGACATTAGCTTCAAAACAATTTGTGGACTAATCGTCTGTATAGTACCTCCTGCCACGGAAATTTCTTGACTAGTCTGTGAAATTGCGGTTTCTTCCCGTGTGTGTAAACGCTGATAATAAGCATGTACAGCGCTTATTCGCGATAAGCGACTATGTGAGGTAGTCAGTGCTACATGGGTGGCGAGGTCGTGAAAGGAGACAAACACCTAGCAGCAGTGTAACATCTCATCGTTTCGCTTCACAAGTTAACAAAGGGTGTGAACACAACTCACGGCATTCTATTGTGCAGCATTTTCAACCACTTGTCCGCGCACGAAACAGGCAAAACCTGAGCGCTTTAAACAGTTTGAACTGTGTGGAGAAATGGCCGAAAGCATTAAAAAATGCAAAGCTCATTTTGACTATATCAGCGACTGCACTGTCTGCATTGCAGCAGGTTTGTAGCATTTAAACTTTTGGAAAACAGCTAATAGCCATCTAAAACCCGAGTTTTACCTCCTGATGAATCGATTGAGGTCATTCTTGGTATCCAAGGATCGCTTTAATAGATGCAGAAAACCACCTCCCATAAAGCTGCACTGCTTGTCTCTTTGCATATCACCGATATTTTCCAGCTTTTGATAAGATTGTGACTGGATGCGAAATTCAATAAAATTAAATTTTCCTCGTGAATCCTTTTATTAGCAGGGCTGGAAGTTTCAATAGGCGCAACAGGCTATTGCGCTGGAACCTTCGGGATTCGGGTATCTGGGACGCACTGTAACAAATTTTTATGCAAGAGTGGTAAAAAAACGCACACCTACTGAAGCATGCCATATTTGTATAAACTTGGACTGCTATTGATGAGTTTGGCTCAGGGCCGTACCGATGGGGGGCAAGGAAACACAATACCCCGTGCACTGAATCACTGGGGGGCGCCGAAAAGTCCCAACAATGTCGCAAGGACTTTCTTCAACACAGCACATTTGCTCCGGAAAGGCCTTAAGTTTGAACACGGGGGCGTCAAACTGGTTTCTTGCCCCGGGTGCCATCTAGCATCGGTACGCCCAGGGTTTGGCGTATGTCCCATGAGTACGGAAGACCAACCTTGGATACGAGCCTACTATAAACCAACTTTCGAATCATGACCGCCACTTACCTACTGCTCTTTTTAGCTTCTGACAAAGTAGCGACTTTACATCAGCCGCTCTCTTAGAAATTTATTAAACCAGTCAATATCTTCCGATAATCAAAACTGCAGAAAAATTTTGCTAAATTTTCTAGCATTCAATTACATTTCCCAAACTGCGTTTGGTTTTAACTGCACACTCACGCAGATGGAATAAATATGTTGTTTAACATTATTGTGTGATTGTCAGAGGGTTGTTGTTGCTGCTCATGTAAAGTTGTTTCTAACTCCTCAAACAAACATGCGCTACCAAGAATATATTTTTCCGTTACAATAAAAATGCTTTTTAACAACACTGTCCTACACAATAAAATTTTTATATTTTGAAATTTCTCCACGTGATGGCATGGAATTGTCATGACTTTTGTAAAATACATGAGTTTTTTACAACTTTGGCTGAAACCTGCTTTCTGCACAGCGCTTCTGCATAGGGTTATCAGTGGAACTGGTGGGTGTTAGTGGTTGCTTATCCCTTTTAGATACTGTTAGCCAGTATGCACACCGCTGTGAAAACTCTACACCAGCTATGTCCAACTCGCGGCCCGGTCGAAGGTTTTGTGCAGCCCAGTTTAGGTTTTCGTTGTAGTAAAAGTATCCTACATGACAACTTGTCCTTATTTTGAAAATCTTGAATTTGACATTTTTGTTGCAGAAAAAGGGTTGGAACGTCGTTCTCATACTTTTGACGTCATATCCCAAATTTTTTTGCGTTGACCGTGTCCAATTAAATGTTCCATGTTTACACAATCGCGCTACTGGGCAATGACCATACGTTCCGACTTCGCCGGTTCAGTCGCGCTAACCATACGTCAGATACCGTTCTGGAGTAATTACTCGCACTGGTTTGCTGCTTGATTGTGTCGGAAAATCAGATTAACTGCAAAGAAAAAGTGAGGATGGCGGAAAAGGATGAGAATCCTTAGCGCCGTATCAGAAAAACGATGTTGTTTTTGCTGTTCAATATATGTTTGGTTGATCATCAACGCAATGGCCAGGTGAACTTTCATAAACGGCCAAAGCTTCGTGCTGCAGGCCAAACGTGGTTTTCAGAAAATAAACTGCAAATTAGAAGTTTGATCGATTGATTATATAGGAATGATCACTGCGTCATTCTCCGGGTTTGGAATGTTAAACTTTTGTAATTTTAATTATCATGAAGGGAAGCGTGCATGTGAGACTGCACATGGAGACACTTTAAGCGTTTAAATTCCAGAATGTGGTACAACATGCAAATTAGGCTAAACTTCGGCCAAATTTCAAAAAATACTCAAAAAAGGTCAAAAAAATGTTTGCGACCAAACCCCTTCTGAAAACGGTCAAATTTTCAGAATTTAGCCGCAAAGAAGCCAAATTCTCAACCTGTATTTTTAAGGTTTGACTTTCTTGACTGCAAAGACAGTTTGACATACCTCAGCTATTTTATCTGAATACTGAGATGGTCATAAAGCAAGGTTTTAGGGTATTGTGATGGTGACAGTGAAACGAGTGTCTACTGCATTTTGAGAGACCAAAAGCACTGTTGTCAGCCATGGTTCAATATCTTTAGGGGAGATTTTACAGGTTATAAGCAGAATTATCACAATTGTTGCTGATACAAGACACAATTGCCATCTCCATTATTTGAAAGCTTTATTGCCTAAGTGTAACAGCCGTGTTTGGCAAAAGAAAGTTATGGCCACCGTACTGAGTAAGAAGTTCACAAAATTCAAGCGTCACGTGCATTGAGATCTGAAGTATTCACTGTTGTTTTATCGTTTTTCGCGACAAAAACAAGGCGTGAACAATCACATCAAATTTCCTGGGTGTTCTAAACTTCTAAGTACCGTTGATAAACTACTGTATGCCGCTCTTGACTGCAAGCCGACCTTGAACCTAACGGAAGCATGCTTAGCTTTTGCCATAACTTTCCTACGACAATATCCCAAACAGCAGACAATATGAAACGGCACAGATGTATGTTGTTTGTGCGCACGCGTAATTATAGATTTGATTGACTGATTGATTTATTGTTTCATATGACTCAGCTAATAGACAGAAACAATACAAAGAGCCATCATACATAAAGTAAACCAACTTTCAGTGAACATTAAAGTAAACCGAAACACAATGGCAAAGTAACTGATCAATGTAAACAAAGAGTGTCACTGTGTCACATAGGATTGGTGAAGGATCATGACGGTCATCTAGTCAACCAACCCCGTTAATCACTTTTTGACAAGCGTTGAAAAATAACAGTTAGGAAATGAAAATAAGCACGGTTAGAAAGACAAACAAATACAAAACATGATGAAGTCATTTACAGGTGAGAAGAGCATGCCAATGTATATAAAGAAGTGGATCAAATCTAGTTGAGGAAATTTGGTGCGGTCAAAAAATGTTTGAACAAAGTATGAAAAGAAAAAAAAGAAAAAAACAGTAATTAATGAGGTACAAAAGAATAGCAAAACACAAAAAGCTATGTAATGTAGTTTTATGCGGAAAAATGGAATGTGCACAGGAAAGAACAACAAAGAAAAAGTGAGGACACAAAAATAACAAACAGAGTTACATTATCCAAATTACTGAAACTCACAGGATTTTGTTCTTGATGAATGAAATGTTGCTAAAATAGATAGCCTAATATGTAGGCTATCTTTTCATGTAAGAGGTGTTTCGTAAGTTTCCATTTGGAGGTAAAAGTGGCAGAAGGCTTAATAGAGTCTGGTATTGAATACCACACTTTTGGGCCAACAAATGTAAGGGAACATTTTCCTGAAGAAGAGTTCACTCTAGGTAAAACCAGATTGTTGGAAGTGGATGAATCTTGTGGAGTGAGAATGAATAGAGCTGATTGAAATAAAATAGTTGTCAAAATGATTTGGAAGCAGCTTATCGTAATAAGACTGTATAAATTTGCCTACTGATAAGGCATGAAGCTTGGGAAGGCATAAGATGTTTAAGTGCTGGAAAGATTCTTCCAGAGATGTCTGGTTAGTTGGCTTTATTAGTCTTACAGCTTTATTTTGGAGTTGAATGGGAGGCTGAACGGTTGCGTTTGAAGCACGTCCCCAACAGCCGTTCTAACACGTAACTAAAATCTATTGACTTAGTTCGTCACATACAGCAGAAGAGCCCCTTCGAAAACATCGCAACAATCTCCCCCATCAGCTATCTACAACTGGAGGCCCCACGCTGCGCCCTAGTGCCTTGAAAAAGGTACCGCGAAATAATTTAAACAAAGCTGGTGGATACCCAACGTGGGGGGTGTTGACGACCGTCAAGTCATTTTATTCCTGCTCCGAAATATTTGTCCGTGTCGGAGGAACTATATCAAAACCGTTCACAGTTGGTGTTGGACTCTGGCAAGGGTGTGTGCTGTCACCACTCCTGTTCATATGGATTGGATAAGCCGACACAGCCGAGTCGTTGAGAGTGCCATTGTTGGAAGCTGCAGTACAAACCTTTTGCGTTCTGCGGATGATTTGGCTCTGCTTGCATCCTCTCAGGGTCTTTAGTTAGTAATTTACATGCGCTTTATCAGTTTTCTGCTGCGTACAACCAAGCAGGAACGAAAATTAGCGATGTTAAGATCTGTCTCTCCAGAAACCCAAACCAGTGAGCACTGCAAGTAAGCGGCAACGCTGCACTGCGGCTGATCTAACAGTTCGTGTCCGATTGTTGAATTCGGTCTTCGCTTAAAAGCTTTTTTGTTCTTACTCAGCTGCTAAAGTGGTGCGTTCATGGCAAAACAGCGACTGTACCTCCAATCTAGTCAGCATCAGTGTTTTGCTGCGGGACAGACTCCGCTTCTTGCTGAGCTGTTCTTTTGGCAGTGCAATAATTTTATCTTGACTAAAACAATTACAAAATACATTGTGCACTCTCATCAGGGTGTTGGAATAGACTCCACAACACCGGGAAATGTCATACGTGAGTGTTTGGGGATGTGTATTGCGCCAAGGCAAGATGAAGTGAATGAGCCAATTGTACTGATACTTGTACCAGTAGTTCATCAGAAACATAGGCAGTTTCAATTTTTATCTGGTATCGCCCATAGAAAATTTAACCCTCTCCTACCGTTGAGTCCTATACTACGCAAGCAGTTACTTGCAAAATCGCAGATTTCGAAATCTATTCAACGACGCTACAGCAAATAATATCTAATATGCAGTAAATTACCACATAAAAATTTCCCGCGATATCCTCAGCAAAACACCGGGTGGGTCTGGCAAGACATCAGCTATAGGACAATTATTTTTGAAATGACATTCGTAGACGACGGAGTGCTCTGAGTCAGAAAACGAATCGGCAAATGATTTTCTTCATACATGCACATTCCGGAAGTTATAGAACCAGTTACTGTATATCAAATCCGGAACGGTGGTCCCCAACACATACGTTTACAAAGCATTACTATCAAAAGCAATTTGAAACCGCATGCTATAAACTTAGCGATTATAACATTTTTCAGAAGCGACCTTCCACTGCAAAGTTAGCTAAGAGCCTGTCTTTTTCAATGTTCGATGAACGTCAGGTTAACTGCCTCTGCACAATGGGTGGAAGAAATTTTGATTTCGTGCTCTCATTGCAAAAATAACGGTGAAATAGACTTCATACTAGTTGTTACATACCGAAGCTGTGAAACGGTTTTACCCTTTCTAAGTTCAACCAAAAACCTTACTCGAGGTGACTTTCAAACAGTCGCACACCATTTTTATTCAGAGGGTTTAAAGCATTTTATTGATAACTTCCACAGTCCGCTTGTCTTTTAATATTCATCTTCGGCTTCTTCAGCTTCACCTTCGACCGAGTCGACTCCAACTTCCTCATAATCTTTCTCGAGAGCAGCAAGATCTTCTCGGGCTTCTGAAAATTCTCCTTCTTCCATTCCTTCGCCAACGTACCTAGTTGCACAAATATATGTTTTATTCCGAGGTTTAAAACTACAAAAACCCATCAAAAGCAGTGGCTGTTAACCTACTGGAGGTACTGAACACCGCAAGTTTCATCCGTGCGTTCACCGAAACCCTTGTAATTCGAAAAGCATGATTTCTTCGCAACATAGTACTGTACATGCTTTTTAACGCACAGAATGAAACATGCATCGGAAATACACCGAACCCCTGAAACTGGTCTCCAAACCACTGGCGTTGGATCGAACTTTGGTTCAGAATCACTGCTCTGAAGGCTCACCAAGATGAATCGTGAAAATACAAGCTAAAACATAACAGTAATGTTTGTTTGTCAAATATCAAGCGCAAACCCCAATCAAAAACTGTTAAAGAAAGCAGCGTATAAACGATGCGTTGGGATGAAAGTTTTTATAACAACGAAGCGTTTGCACAGCTAATTCATACTCTAAGAAGCACAACCTTACGGAACAAAGCAGCAAGTACCATTCTTTACATTTTACTATCGCGCAGGTCCAACATAAAAACGATCAGTACGTTTTATAGCAGGTGGTGGGATATGTAGTACATTCTGTTTCACGTTACGCAGCAATCATCGTCTTTTTCAGTTTACCAACAGTATAGTGCCTAGATTGGACTCCATAACAGTTGGCGGCTCTGCAACTGATAATAACCAGGAAGGAACGACCTCTAGCAACCAGCAGTTTCGTATTGTGACTTAACCTTGCTTCAGGCAATCACAAAACAACGAGTGTGCACCAACTTACAAGTGGTGTTCTTCACTACAAAACTAGCAGCAAGTACATCTTGTTCTCTTTATGGAAAACTCGAACAAATCACAAATGCATCGTTCAATACGATTATGATGGTTTAACTCAAGTATAAAAACAGATTTGATAAACTTAAAGGTAAACACTTTCTGTAAATGCGAATCTTTGATAAACATCGGTGCGCTGTAATGAAGGTAACTTACCAATGCACAAATGCACGCTTAGCGTACATCAAGTCGAACTTGTGATCCAAGCGAGCCCAGGCTTCGGCAATCGCAGTCGTGTTGCTCAACATGCAAACTGCGCGCTGCACCTTCGCCAGATCACCACCAGGAACAACAGTAGGTGGCTGGTAGTTGATTCCTACCTTAAAACCAGTCGGACACCAATCCACGAACTGAAACAAGTCAAATTTACAGTAATCATAACCATATAAAAATCTATACTTTTGTAACTGCACCGTCTCACCTGAATTGTACGTTTAGTTTTAATAGTCGCGATGGCTGCGTTGACATCTTTTGGAACTACATCGCCACGATACAGCATGCAGCAGGCCATGTATTTTCCATGACGAGGATCGCATTTTACCATCTGGTTGGCTGGTTCAAAGCAAGCGTTGGTGATCTCAGCAACAGACAACTGCTCATGGTAGGCTTTTTCCGCTGAGATGACTGGAGCATAGGTAACCAACGGGAAATGGATACGTGGATAGGGCACCAAGTTGGTTTGGAACTCCGTAAGATCGACGTTGAGCGCGCCGTCGAATCGAAGAGAAGCAGTGATTGATGAAACGATTTGACCGATCAAGCGATTCAGGTTGGTATACGTCGGCCTTTCAATGTCGAGATTACGGCGACAGATGTCATAAATAGCTTCGTTATCAACCATGAATGCGCAGTCGGAATGCTCCAGAGTCGTGTGAGTAGTCAATATTGAATTGTAGGGTTCGACAACAGCAGTTGAAACCTGAAATGCGATGTTGTTTTTAAGCATGCCGTTATTGAGAAAAATTCATTTTGTAAGCAATGAATTAAATAATGTGTTGATCTTGACACTGAAATCCCTGTTGTGAACGGCCAGCATCCTTTCACAACACGCATTTTTTTGCTCGCCGAATCGAAATCACAAATCGTGTTTACAGGGCAGAAACGCTGTCATTCGAAGCAAACCCGCAACCAGGGGGGGTAACCGGGCAATTGCAACCCCCGAAATTTTCAAAAGCATGTTTAGTTGTTAGGTACAACACCAAGTTACAATCATTTTGCCACCCTCCCCCGAAAATAGTACATCAACAAATTACAATCAGTCTCCCCCTAAAAGATCAGCTGCCAAGTTGTGGCCCTGATCCAAACTACATGGACGAATTAAATACTTCCGATTGATTCGCTGCATCAGAATTTTAGTACTTTTTTTAAAGAAAACTAGGCGTAGAGTGCATTTTGCCATACCTTATTTTTGGCAATCAAGTAAACACATTAATGAATTTTCACATTTGCACATTAAACGGAGGAATCTTTATTCCGCGTCTTATGTACACCTAGATCAGGCCTGGGCTGACTTTTTGACTTCAAGACACTTGCTTTGTAAAATTTGGCAGCGGGCCCCATCGAGAGCAGATGGTTGAACAGTTTGCGCAAACTAAAATAAAGATTGAAAAAATGGAAAGGCGTTATTGTTGACATTTGGACAGGTTCAGCCGACCGGATCAAACAGCATAACGGGTCGGTTGCAGTTCACGGGCCGAAGTTTGTCCACGCCTGACTTAGATGCTAAAAAGGGTTATCGTAATTCCTTTATACCCAACTTTCGACCAAACCCTCCCGACCCCTACGACTATGCTTCCGGTTTTATACAGTACACAGCAACGATTTGTTCCTCTGATCTGCATCTATTCCATAAACGCCCGAAAACTGTTTGTCAATGTGGCAAAAATTCTGACACAAAGCTCTAGTCGCTGATTTGAACAGAATCAGATGCACTTTCCATTACCCAGTAAACCATTTTTTCATGCTTGCTCTGATGGCCTACTCCAACTATCAGTCACTGCCACAATATTGGCACATTTTCACCAAGAACAAAAAAAACGCAATGAAGTCAGTTCATGCGGCTCTAAAAACAAGCGGGTGATATTATTACTTACTACATAACAACAGCTGTTTGTTTTCAAGCATTAAAGGCAATGTTAGCTTGGGCACCAGCAGGAACTGATCTGAAGTGTATTTAAATAAGCACAGCATCTGTTCCGAAACTTGTAACGAATTTTGCCTTGCACTCTGCCACACTGTGCTGAAAGAACAGTTGTACGGTTTAACATAAGCCTTTCACTGAAAATTACTTTTATGTCAATTTTAAAAGTGCAGACTCAATCAGAACCGACACATGCAAATCGCACTGAAAACAAGAAAGCCTCGTAGAACAGTTTAGTTTCGCCAGCGACGGCGTATCAGGGTCGTTTCCAGAAAACCTCCGTGGGCCACAGTTGGATATGGATGTGAAGCAAGACTTAACACCGAACTACAAATTTTCAACCCAAACCTGTGGAGAGGGGTAGATGGCAAATTCCAATTTCGATTTTTTTCCGTAATCGACTGAAAGGCGTTCCATTAGTAAGGACGCAAACCCCGAACCAGTTCCTCCGCCAAATGAATGGAAAATTAGGAAGCCTTGAAGACCTGTGCACTGATCAGCAAGTTTTCGGATACGATCGAGGACCAAATCAACGATTTCCTTGCCTATAAAAGTTTGGAAAACATGGTGAAGTATAATCACGGAGAAAAATCAGCGGCATGCGGTTGTGCCACACTTGATTTTCTTCCTACCAATAGTGTAGTGACCACGAGCGTAGT
>Ga0210059_1010951_pt1 | contig 13933 bp, 10 predicted proteins | sample Ectturendosymbi2_FD_188042 | JGI IMG/M metagenome (GOLD analysis project Ga0210059, IMG submission 188042) | Ecteinascidia turbinata endosymbiont from Florida, USA - Sample 2 (SPAdes) (version 2) | ecosystem: Host-associated > Tunicates > Ascidians > Unclassified | place: Key West, Florida... | reverse complement strand
TTGCCATTTTCGGTTTCCGGCAGCAAATTTTTGATGTCACATCCACTAATTGAGCGACTGATGCGGCTTGCGGCACAGTAGAAATTGGTTCAACTTTGCTACATCTGCCGCTTTGTGTTTGGTCCTTGGTCGATGTGTTAGGCTCGGCAGTGAGTGCATTAAAATGGCGAACTGGATAACTTGAGTTGGTTTTTCAGTTTATTTGTCACCAAATGCAACTAATAACTCTAGTGATCTGTTCTGTGTTGAATAACAACTAGCCTACTAGGCCTACTGTAGGTGTGGTTGGTAGGGTATAGTGTAATGATCATGATGCCTTCTGGCTGTTTTGTTTTTCAGCTTACAGCTTTTAATGATCAACTTCTTAGTCTCGTGGAACCTTGGCCAGTGATTTAAACCTGTAACACATGTTAGATTATCTACAACCTGTAACACATGTCAGATGATACATCAGGACTTGCAGCTTGGCCTTTTGTTGCACTGCCATTATAGGTCTTCATTGTTATTGTAAATAAAACAGGCACAATAATCGAAAACATTGTTTTATTCGACGTTTTGGCTTATGCATAAGCCATCATCAGGAATAAATGAAATGTGACAGTTAAAGGAAAAAATAAGGATGCAATTTAGGGCATTCATACTGTATTGTGTCATATAGACCATTATGTGTTAAAATGACGCAATATAGTACGAATGCCCTAACTTGCATCCTTATTTTTTCCTTTAACTGTCACATTTCATTTATTCCTGATGATGGCTTACACTTAAGCTGAAATGTTGATTAAAACAATTTTTTGATTATTGTGGCTGTTTTATGTGCAATAAGAATCTACAGCAACTCCGTGCATTGTTTACCAAAGTCTTCATTGGTATGCATGTACAGTACTTGTGTTTGTGTTATGCGTGTTAATACAGAGCAAATGATGTTTGAGCTGTGATCTAATAAAAATATGGTTTATAGTAGGCCTAGATCAGTGGTTCTTTAACCTTTTTTACCTATCTTACCCTTTTATCAAACAAGATCACCAGATTGACCCTAATACACTCAATGGTGATCCTTTATTGAAAATATGAACATAAACTGTTACAGTTTAGAATCATTTATAAAAATGTACATTGGCTGCAATTTATGGTTCAATAAATTTACACCCTTGGAAAATGAACTTTACCCCTGGTTTTAAGAACCCCTAGCATAGGGAAATAACCTTTGTTTGATGTTTCTAATCTGCTGTTACATTCACTTTGTCCTCATGGTTTTAACAACCACCTGGGTTAATCCATCCATCATCTGGCACATTGCCTTTCCATTTTCTCAGACTTCAACCAACCTTAAATTAAGTGCTTAATAATTTAGAAAGCAGTTCTAAATTTTAAACTTCCTGTGTTGAATTTTTTGTGATCTGCAGGCAATGTTTATGTAACACTTCACTGAGTTTGACCCTCTAACTATGATTCTTTGTATGTGCCTTGGTAAAATTGCCACTAGCTTAAGCAGTAATATGAAATAAAACTTTTTTTGTGCATTCAAACTGTCCTTTCGCATTTGCTGCAAACAGCTGAAATGCTGAATTCATTTGTTTGTTCCTGTGGTGTAAATGTGTTTGTCATCGTGTTCAACAAAATATTTAAAAATTGCAAATGACACATGCAGAAGATAGAAAACCCTATTTCGCTGTTAGCGGGGATTTCAACCGTTCTGCTGAGCATAGGTTTGTCGTCACAACCAGTGATTTGTGCCTTCGTAGCCGCCTTACGTGTGAATACTCAAACGGTTGAGATGCAACTATCACAAGTGCCATGCCGCATCACTTGTGAACCAGGCTTTGTACAAAGCAAGAGTGATGTGAAACAGCATTTCAATTTGTGTCAGAATTCACTGTTTTTAGCCATAATCAGTATTTAATTTTTTTTTCAAATGGAAGTAAATTTCAATACATCTTAGTTAGGGGTGCATCTAGCCTGGAAAAAAGGGGTCTGTTGTGGAAGGGCAGCTTTTGATCATAAAACCACATTTTCTCTTAAGACTAGAAATCGACCGATGAATTTTACAATTTTGCCAAATTTCGGAAACCCAAGTTGCTACTTCGTCTCTGATTAATTAACGCAAATTCTCTGTATTCTTCCTTAGGATGCGCAGCCCTCGGGCAAGTAGTGCACAAATGCACAGTACTCATACCACTCTATGACGTAACATTCGCTCATAGGTTTTTGCGTGCGTGGTAAGCAGATGATTGCCTGCGAACAAATCAGGGCAACTACTGTATTTTTTAGACCGTAAAGTGCACTTAAAATCCTTTAATTTTCTCAAAAATTGAAAGTGTGCCTTATAATGCGGTGCACCTAATGTATGAACCTGGTTGTGCTGTCTCATCTAGAATCAGTTTTATGTGGTAAACGGTACCATTTATTTAATCACTAGATACGATTTTTTGCAAGCAGGCGTAATAAATAAACAAATAACAATTGCAATGAGCAGCATACGAGAGTAGCTAACACATACCACAGAAAGAATAACTCGGTGAGGCTCCTGACTACGTTGGCGGATGCCGAATCAAACACACGTACAACTTTTATTCTATTCGTGTCAAGCGGATTAGGCATGTATGACAGATTAAACTCCCTTGTATGTAACGACAGATTAAACCCCCAGTGGCAACTCAGGCACCCGGGCAACTCTGGCACTCAGGAGCTATTGGGAGAGTTAAATACAGTGTGACTTACCTAAGTTTTGGTTCATTTAATGCGCCTTATAATCCGGTGCACTTTATGTATGAAAAAAGAATAGCTAGCATTCAATTTTTGATACTGCGCCTTTTGGTCCCGAAAATAACAGTAACTACTGTCAGACCTCGTTTATCAAATAATGTCGGTTTAGCGAGGTATCCAGAAAATCAAAATCAGGCCTGTAGCCATGGGGGCATTCGGGGTCAATCCCCCCTAAATTTATTTAAGCTCCTCCAAATTTTGTTTTGCCAAGAAAATTTTTTCTTAAAAAATATAATAAAAACAGAAGTCTTGACCCCCTAAAAATGTTTTGTGCCCCCCAACCTTTAGACCTAGGCTACGGGTCTGGCTTTAGCGAATGTTCAAAGGGGAAACAGAAACAAACTGTATTCTCAGACGAACTGTCAACTTAAGCAAATATGTAGACTGCATGTGAAGCACGACAAAATGAAACTCTCATAGTTTTTGTTTATTAGCAGATCCGTATACATAAGCAAGCACGCATTCAGAATGAGATTTGAATGTGAAAAAACTATACAGGAAACCTATTACTGCATCCTGCAAGGTCTCCCACTGTTACATTCATTGTACATAGAAAATTGACTTTTACCCTTACATTGCGATTTACTAAACTACTAAGTAACAGTTGGCGTAATCCGGTTTAGTGTTTTTTTCTATTGATATGGCATATCCGTTCCTAAATTTCCGAGTAGGTGCCAGACAGCGAGGTTTCCTGATTAAAGGGGTGAAAGAAATCTGTTCCTAGCAATTTGTTTCGAATAGCGGGGATTCCGGTTGATCGGAGTTTGGACAAACAGGTCTGATTGTATTTGTAAGTGGTATTGATCTCATTGTCAAAACACATAAGAAAAAATTTCTAAGTTATTACTGGATTCGGGCACAGCGCATTTATTACACCACAATCGTTGTTTGTTCCTACGAATGTGTTGCTGAAAAGATACTGTTGCGATCGGAAATCCCGAGCGGCATGTGCGCAAAGCTTCGCACCGTGGCAGCAAGCAACAATAGAGATCATGCTCACAATCTCTCTTACTATTGTTTGCTCGCGCTACACATATGATGGTGTTATTCTTCCCGCACATCCCGTTCGTGGTGAATCACACAATCAACACAACACCACAGGAGAGGTTGCAACAATACTTAGCTTGTCAAACATTCTGCAAATGTCAATCGTACAGCAATGAGAGCTGTTTATCCAAACGTACATACACTTATAAAATTGATGCTGACAACCAGCTGCACAACTGCGTCTGTGGAGCGCGCTGTCTATCAAGATGGCGGTGTTATAAATATACTTGCAAAATCACTGCGGAGAAGAACGATTGAATTGCAATTGCCCTGATTACTTTGCATCACAATGTAAAAGTGAATTACTCAATCAATATAGGACTTCTTACGCAGCAAACAACATCGTCAACTGCTGAATTCTAAAAAGGCTTTTTTCGAAATACGACGCTTGACTGATATTTTGTTCAGATAACGCGGCCACAATTTCTGAGGCTAGTTGTCGCGCCATTCAATAAGAGAAGTTGCTTATAAAAATATAGTTTCAGTGCAAACGATCCCACGTTACTTGGCGTGACGCTGAGGAAAGCCTAAACTTACTTAATTTTGTCATAACCTAGTAGGTGTAAACAGCAGACAAAAGTAGCCCGAAGGTGCAAAACGAAACGATCGTGATTGGGGACTGTCTTCTTGCCATGAAGCAAAATATTACAAAACAGCTCCTGCATGTGCATGGCAGTGTACAAGATAATATTTTATCGGTTTTAATGCTGAGTACCTGCAGTGCAAAGGGGTCTGTCATGACAGCCAAACAGACCCCCAAGATGCGCCCCTGATCTTAGTAAATGATCAGTGTCTATAAAAATAGTTTATTTTGCTTTTTTATACCTCAGTTGTTTTGGTAATGGCTGCTTAGCGTTTTTTGGATAAGATATAGAAATAGTCGTGAGCGAACAATAGTATAATTATATGGTTTAACAAAAAATAGTGATGAGTTGTTTCTGTTGAGTGCAGTTAAAAAAGTGTTTACTGTAAAGTCATTTGAGATATTTCAATGCTTGTATGTTTTTATTTAATAGAGTTTATTGCCAACTTTTGTAATGTGTACCTTACTCCATGCAATATAAACTAGATGCATTGCAAAAGAGATGCTCGCAAAATTTGTCATTTTTACCATTATTATTTATCTTGTTTTGGTACCTACAATCAGATTTTTAGTGACTTTGAAAACAAGTACATTAAACTCTTAGGAAGTCCTTGTCTTGAATCTAATATTTACGTTATAGCTGTTGTGTAGGCAACACAGTAGAACTGCTTGTTAGGACAAACATACATATTGTGTCAACTGTACATATTAATCACAACTGTGAGGTATCTGGAGAAGTCACTCTTTCTCAATCACCCATAGTTTTAGTTGTACGGTATTGCTTTCTTACCAGTTAAAAATTAGAGCTTCATATAGAAATGATAAAAAAGTAGAGCTGTGATTATTTAGAAAAGTGGTTCCCAAACTGGGGGTAAATTATCCCCTGAGGATAATATGCGATTTTTTTTGGGATAACACAAAACCAAAACAACATTGTTCTGTATGATAAGCGATCACTGCAAAAGAAATTTTCGACCTGAAATGCAAAAAATTTTTATTGAGGTAATAAGACATAATCGACACCTTGATTTGGGTGACAGCTCGAACAAGTTTGTAACCACTGATTTAGAACAATTTCTTGAAAGAGTTACCAACTTGTCTGAACTGGTGGGTGCTTGTCATTTCACATTAGCACCCTGTGCTTTAGGCTGCACCCAGTTTCAAAAATAAAAATATATTTTGTGCACTAAGGCAAAAACTACACCTATGGAGTGTTTAAAATGTATTACCATATTTTTCGGACCATAAGGCACACTTAAAATCCTTTAATTTTCTCAAAAAATGAAAGAGTGCCTTATGATGCACTGATTGTGCTTTCTCACCTAGGACCAATTTTATGTGGTATATGGTGCTATTTATTGAATTGCTGGTTATGATTTTTTTGTAAACAGACCATCATGTTATGCAATAAATCAACGACAATTGCAATGAGTAGCGTCGTAGATTAACTAGCACATACCACATATCGTATTACTCCACGAGGCTCCTGAATACATAGGCGCACACCAAATCAAACACGCACACAACTTTTATTTTATTCTATTCGTGTCTAGCGGATTAAACATGTGTGACAGATTAAATTCCTTTGTATGTAATGGCAGATTAAACCCCCAACCCCTAGATTAAACGAATTCAGCACTCGGGCAACTCCGGAACTCGGGAGTTATTGTGAAAGAGTTCAATACAGTTGGACTTATCTGAGTTTTGCTTCATTTAATGTGCCTGAAGTATGAAAAAAGAACAGCTAACATTCAATATTTGATGCTGCGCCTTATGGTCCAAAAAATATGGTATGCGATTCTAAACTTCAATGAAACCAAAATTGTAAACTACTTTAACATTTGGTAATTTTCTTGTAAAATCAGTGCCATTTGCATTCTAATCCGTGGTGTTCAAGCCTTACGCTGAACAGCATAAACTTAAACAGTGTGGCTGAAAATCCCTGCCCCCCATCTTGCAATCAAATGCAAAGCTGCCTAAGAGATTCACACAAACTGAATACTGAGCCCAGGCCTTTGCACAGGCAGTACTTTAAAAATGCTATTATTTACACTCAAATCAGTCTTTACCACCTGGCAAAGATTTACTAATACACTTCTTACTAATAAAGTAAACCTTTTTCTATAGAAGGACATTCTGTGAAGTGTTTTCAAGTCATAAATTAACATGAAAATCCACCAACTTACCAACATTTTTTCAGAACTGATGGCTGACAGTTACAATGTTCTAGATTACATTGGTCATTTCTCAATCATGTGTGACATAATTTTTATATTTATTTGCAACTAACATATTGGCCTAAATTCAATCATTTCCAAAACTTGCATTCATTGTATCCTTTACAGTCATTACCTAATTAGTCATTTGAAGTCACTTCAGTATGTCATTAGTCTTCTTCTTTTGAGACAGTTCTTCATAACCACTGCTAGGCCGCACTAGATCTCAGGGCAGATGATAACACTTTGGCATCCGGCCACTTTGGGGATTTTTGAAAAAAAGCATCGAAACGCACGTGGCTTTGTGCGGGAATTTATCCCGTTCGGTAAGTGCTATGGACCTGGTCGAAGCGTCAAAAAATGCAGCAAGTGTTCTAGAATGCAGTCGAAAAAATTTTTTGGTTGGGGTTGCGCATTTTTTGTGAGTGACGTCATAAGTGGAAGATTTTTAGGCCACCTTGGCCTACTTTACCTGGCCCAGGGCACCAACCATTAGATGGTAGTATTTCGCTGAAGTTTTGGTTGGAAACAAGGCTACAATCTGAGTCTTTTGATACTTTGGATGACCTGCTCGGGTTTCAGGTTCAAAAGTTATGATCTAAAGTAGTAAAAATATTTGACTAATTAGCTAATTAGATAATTAATTTGTTTATTTTAGATCAAACTTTTGACCCAGAAACATTAGAAAGTTGATCAAAGGCTCAAAAGACTCTGACTCGAGCCTAGTTTCCAATGAAAACTTCAGTGAAACACTTTGGCCTAGCGGTTGGCCCTTAGGCCAGGGAACATGAGCCAAAATGACCCCAAAACTATTTCACTTATGACGTCACTCACAAAAAATCTGCACTCCCCAAACAAAAAATTTGTTTTCAAGTGCAGACTAGACTGGTTGATCCGTTTGACCCCTTGCACAGCTCTCTAGCGCAATCGGCGGAGGAGCTAATCGAAGTATGAATATATCATACGCTGGCTCTCAAAGTGTTAAGCAGCCATTCAATTGTCTTGTCCAGAACCGTCATGCAGTCCATGAGGAGGTCAATGGATCAGACATTTTAGGACAACATGGTCGATGGTTTGTTCTTCTGCGCCACACTCACAGGCCGCTGTGGAGGCCATACCTCATTTGTACAAGCAGAAGCGGAAAACGTCTGACACCAGCAAGGAGGCAGTTAAGCCAGACCCAACTCTTCTTGGGAGGGTCATTTCAAAGGGGTGGGGGATGATGTGCGGAGTCTGTAGGTTGCCTGCCCGCTCCGCATTCCATTGGTGATCCACCCAGTGCACCGCACATGTTGTTATTAGATAAACTGATGAGTTGTCGTCTGGCGGATACAAATGGGTGTCTTGATTTCAGGTGCCATGCATTCGCACTCAGTGGACAGATGAGCGCTGAGTGGAGTAGGTGTCTAGGCTCCAGGCTCCATGGCACTACATGCTAGAAACAGTGTGGCTCCATTGCAATGAAGCTCAACAGGTTGGATGCTTGCGAGAATCATTGTTGCTAAGATGGAAGGCTGCCGACACCATTTTTGTAGTGCTGAGCTTTAGCTTCCAGGTCTGGAGGTATTCACCTATGATTGCCATGTTCTTGCTCAGCACCCCTTCCACTGCCTGCCACTCTCCATCAGCATGCATGATTGCTAAGTCATCAGCATATGTATGCTTTCTGGAGACGGTGGTTGGCAGGTCAGAGATGTAGATAATGGATAGAAGGGGTTCCAGGACAGATACCTGTGGGATGCCGTTCTTGAGACGTCATAACCTGCTCCTTTGGCCATTTCCAGTGGTAAGGGTGAAGCTGCGATTGCCAACCAACTCAATGATCATGTGGACCATGTCTCTATCAGGTAGCAGTCACAGCAACTTGCAGGTGAGGTCACGATGCCATACAATGTCGTAGGCTGCTGTGAGATCGACAAACAAAGCTCCATCCTTCTTAGCTGTAAAGCTATCCTTGGTGTGCTGTGTCAGCAGGGTGATCTGGTCTACAGTTGACCTCCTGTGTCAAAAGCCCATCTGCTCCTGTGGGAGCAATGGGACAATGATTGGTTCGACACGGGCATGGATGAGTCTCTCTTGGTGAAATGAACTAAGTCAATCTGTTAACACTTACAAAGAATTGTAATAATTTTTCTTGTCCAGGTTTGCATCATAACGTAGATGTTGTATGAAGTCATGTTTCATGTTTAACATATTATTTTTGTCAGTTGATCATACACATTAGATTTCAGTTTAGTTGCCTGCTATTTTTTTACTTTCAACATTGGAAAAACATGCAATATTTCTTCAAAAGAATTTCCTAGCTGTGCATCACAACCAAAAAATATTTGTAGGCAAGTGTGGCATGGCTTGAAGCTTGCCTTCAATAAAGATCAAGGGAAAAACATGTAGCTAATCACACACTTGAAGTGAAAAACTTTGTGTATTGTAGCTAAATCATCTTTGTTGATCACATGAAGCAATCTTAGAAAAACACTTTCAGTCAAATGAGCATTCTGAACATGCTCAAAAAGTAATTGCGTTGTGCCCTGCATTGGGAATGCTCAACAATTATCACACAGGGATATATATGTACAGAAATGCAGGGTGTTGTATATTATGCACTAATGAAATGGCACATTTTAAACTGTTTTTCCTTATGAAATTGGTTGAACTACTGTCATTATTAGATTACTTAGTTAGTTGGGTTTTAGCAATGCTGCAAAATATGAAATACATTCTCTATGTCTCAAGAAATTGCAGCTGTGTGCAAAACCGCATGCTAAACCAATCAAGTAAATAAATAAGTTAATGTTTCATATTTTTCAGTTTTTTGTAATGTGACTTCGAGAAAAGCTTCCGATGGCTTTAATTTTCATCACTTGGTTGCAACCAAGTGATGAGAAAATAACTACTACTGCAAAATGCGTTTGTGAAACAGGAACAAAAAGGTTAAGTGGTTCAATAGATTTAGAATGGGCTGTATGATGTGTGATTCTTAGCTGTGAAAAGATTTCTTTCTGCAGAAAACAATTATCACTTTGTAATGTAACGTATTTTAACATTTCTGACTTGGGTTAGATGAGGTGGAGTGTCCTTTGGCTACCAGACTGAGTTTGCTTGCTGACTGTGATGTAAATAAACAGTATTTGCTGCCTTCTTGCTTCAGGTTTAGCATTAATGGTGTAAAACAAGAAAAACTCCAAATGCAGTGTTGTTAGTGATTCACTACACAAATGATTGTGCAGCTCATGGGTGTAACAATATAACTGCAGACCTTCACTACTATCCATTACAAAGAAATTATATTGCAGCCTTTTTCTTACAGCAATTGTGAATAAGACTGATATTTGAAATGAACAAATACTAGGTAGGTTTGTAATATATGTGACTCACATTTTGTGTCTTTGCTTAGATTTTAAGTTTTTGTTTCTCTCTTTTCTAAACTGCTGTCAAACAATTTTGATTGAGTTTCAAGAAAGAAGCAAGGTTTCACATCTTACTGACCTACAATGTTTCTTTGGGACTGGTTTGTTGGTGCTTTGACTGCTCTTGGTTTGTATCGAAAAAGTGGAAAGCTCATGTTTTTGGGATTGGACAATGCAGGAAAAACTACCCTTCTTCATATGTTGAAGGAAAACAAAATGAGTGTACATGAACCAACTATGCATCCAAGTATGTGTGGTTAAGCTTCTGAAAAAAGGTGTTGATAGAGTGTTTAATTGCTGCAAATTTATTGCCTTGAAACTTTTTACTGTCTATAAGCTTCCCTTTTATCATGCTGTCCTTCTGACATCAACCTGCTTCTAGTGGAGATGATCTAAACTGTGGCTGTAGGTGTTCAGGACCATTACCAGAATTTTCATTTGAGGAGAATTTTGTTGTCAAACATATTTGAAGTTCATTAGTTATTTGTTTTCCAGCATACATTTAATTTACTGGCCAGAGCAGTAACTCAAATGCAGGTGAAGCTGCTGACAAAATATATATCAACTGTTGGTGTTGATCATTATCAAATGAAGCAATCTGCACAGGTTTCATGTAAAACCAACTGCTTTTACAATGCAACAGTAGAAAGTTCAACATTATTCTGGTGTTTATAACACAAAATGCACTTTTTCAGCTTCAGAAAGTTTGACAATGGGAAATATTTCTTTTACTACATATGACCTTGGTGGTCATGAGCAAGGTAGGATGTTTTTTTTGCTGTTTGTTGCACAACTTGACCAACTTTTTGTAATACTCAAACCTAACAATGTTGACTAAGCTTTACTTAATTAAACAAGGACTTTGATCAGACATGTAGTTATGTGGTGAGCTGTGTGTGACTTCTCTAGCACTGGAAGCAGTGCAGTGCATGTGGAAGTGTGAAGGACTGGTTAAATAATGTAAGTTGTCCACTCACAAAAATGTTGTTGCTGATCTTGTGAACATTTGGTTTGAACTTTCTTGCAGCATATAAAGTATATTCAGCTTAATTGAATCACCAGTTCATCAGGTCAGACTTTTAGTTTGGCCAACATGTGAAGAACAAAATTCACTGAACTACGTTTTTTAGTTTCACATCAGACCACTGTTCCACTTATCAGGCCACTGTTGTAGTGAGACATACACAAGTAATGACAAAACTAGTTGTATGATGTATTAGTACACTATCAGAAGACATGTTCCATTGATTGCTTCACAAGCAATACACACACAGTTAATTTTATCACATTTTCCCCTTTATTCCTGTATTCTGTTTATAACTTTCGTCAAACATTGTTCCACAAAGCAGAAATACCACAAAAAGATTGAGCAGTAAGTGGAAAACATGTCATTTCAATATTAATTAAATAACATCATTTTTGCTAACATGTGGCAATCTGGCTAAATGCTTGTTTTGATTTGACCCAATTAAGTGGAATCTACACTAATTTCTATACAAAATTTTAGCACGTAGCAATTGGAGGATTTCAAGCGCTGTTCTTAACCTTAACCAAATTATCATGTGTTCCAGCAAGGAAAGTCTGGAAAGATTACTTTCCTGCTGTGAACGGCATAGTTTTTCTTGTTGATGCTGCTGATAGGGCAAGGTTCAACGAAGCCAAAGAAGAGCTCGATGTAAGTAGCATACATTATTTCAAGTTATTCCTGGCGTTTGTCTGATTCACTTTGAACACAGTAACCATTATCAACAGCTTGCTATTTGCAGAGTTGGCATCCACCTGGCAGTTGTGGATGACTGTGTGTGGTCATTTGGGGTTTGAATCGTTTTGTGACTTTTACTCTTAGCCAGCTATCTTATAAACCAGAAAGATAGGGATCGGAAAACCCTGTGAACATTACCTTAAGTAGCTTGCTCAGGAAATCGAGAAGCTTATGTTGTAGAAACCGTGGGTTTACTGACTTACCAGTTGTTGCTACACTGCCTCACGTGCTTAGATTTCTTTAATGTCGGACTGTGCCGAAACATTAAAACGAGCCGAACTTATCATCATTGTTCTCATGCCTTTGAAAGGATTAAAATGTTTGGATGACCCAAAATGTCCATTTGAAATGTGCAACAAACCCTTCAAATGTTGACAAAAAACGTAAATTTAATAAAGTTATTTCGTAATTGTGGACACAAATGCCGCATTCCAACTGGCTTGTACTGTATGGTAACTAATGCCTATAACTGCCGTTTCAATTAATACGAATGGGACGATTGGCGCGAAACTACCTGTTGGAAAGCTATTCAGGCTTTGTCAGAAAACTATGAAGACATTCAGCGTCGAAGTTGAGACTGCTTGCGCTTCACTGGAAACTGGCCACCGAATGCTGCCCCGTAGCTGTCTCGTTTCAATTCTCGTCTTTTGCAGAGCTTGCTGATGGACGAACAGGTCGCCAACGCTCCAGTTTTAATTTTGGGGAACAAAATTGACGTGCACGGAGCTGTGAGTGAAGACGAACTTCGAAGCGTTTTCCGGCTGCGCTCAACAGGAAAGGTAGGCTTTGCGGCTTTACTGTTCTGATGTCTACACTCACCACTGGCAGCTATTGTGTGTACTGAAAGTGCAATGAGTTTTTAACACGTCAAAGCAGGCCAAAGGCCCATGCAAGCTTCAGGAAAGATATAAATTTGGGTTTTTAATATCCCGCTGGTATTGGCAGTTACGGCTGCGTGGGGGGAGGGACAGAAAGGTTGACCTGATATAATGTTGTTTTTCTTGTGACCCTTTTTTATTTCCGTAAAAAAAATGAAAAACCCGTAATAATTAACACCTAACTTCTGTTGTCATCACAACACATGCTTTCAATTGATGAAATTCTGCTCTAATCGCTCGGTTCACTGCGTTTTGCTGTGAGGGTCAAGCGACACTGACTTGACACTTGCCACATTGCTGCGAGCAGCAACTTCTCAGGCCCCGTGTTCCACGCCAAAGCCCACAAGTCATGCTGCAGGCGTAGTTAATGTTGGAGCGGTTCCGACTCGTTGGCAGTACCGCGCGTTGTGGCGGCGGTGGCGTGCTGACCGGTCTCCTGCTAGATTTTACAATGGGCTGGTGCAACGGAAAGTTTTAAAAAGGTTTTCAAAATTAGAGAATAATGTGGGTTTCGTGATAACCACTATCACTTGTTAAGGCAAACACAGAAAAATCGCGTTTCACCAGTTCTAGCTGCAATTTGCCGAAACAGAACGAAGACGACAGGAAACCACTTTCTTAGGAACATAAGCCCGTAACACTTTTAACCACAGCGCAGAATCAATATTGTTAATTCCCGCCAGGGAAGTAACGCCACGAAGGCTCAGTATCGGGGAGAAAACAAAGCTTTTTCTGTCAATTGGAGTTTTATTACCTCAGTATGGCATCGAGTTACTCGTTTATGAACGAGAATTACACAGGGGTGGACCGTTGAACACCGTGATGTTTGTTCCGCAAAAAATTAAAGTTTACTTAAACGAATAGTAATTTGCAATGCACTGATGATGATAACAGGAGTTATCGAAACGTTTGCAATATGTCGTTGATATCGTTTTCATTGGCCGTGATTTTCATTGTAAGAATAGTATTTTGTTTATGCTGTTCTTATAAAGACACAGTGTTTTCCCGCTGTCACTGCCAAACAAAAAACTGCACCCTGGTATTTACTGTAGCGCTCCCGTCAATTTAAGCTAAAGATGTTTTATTGCAAAACTGTATCATGTTATTTGTGCTGAAGCGTTTGTGTAGCATGATCTGTAGCGCAACGTGAAGTTGTGCTACGTTCCTCAGATTTTCTGCAGCAACGTTCTCGTTCATAATCTGATTGCTCCGCAGCGGTCTGATATTTTCGAAACAGAACTAAAGAGCGCGGCCGACTATTTGCTGTTTGCAGG
>Ga0210059_1010950_pt1 | contig 13934 bp, 13 predicted proteins | sample Ectturendosymbi2_FD_188042 | JGI IMG/M metagenome (GOLD analysis project Ga0210059, IMG submission 188042) | Ecteinascidia turbinata endosymbiont from Florida, USA - Sample 2 (SPAdes) (version 2) | ecosystem: Host-associated > Tunicates > Ascidians > Unclassified | place: Key West, Florida... | reverse complement strand
TAACAGAGCTTTCTAAAAAATACTTTTATTTGAAAAAATTCTAAATAAACATGTGCTTTTGAAACGAAAGCTAAGGCAAAATCAACATATATACAGTATCCCAGACCCAATGTTAAGATAAACCAGCCAAAAATAAATCTATTTATTTCAAAATTCAGATTGTTAATGGAAACAATTCAAGAAAATTATGGTCAACTATCAATGAAATGCTAAATAATGGACAAACACAAACAACAACACCCATCAATGAGGAGCAATTAACGTAGAACCACTAGCTACTACTGACATCAATATAGCAAACACACATAGCAAACACTTCTCATTAGAGAAAACCTAGTCAATGACATAGAAAATACAAATCTTTTCCAACCAGCTACCAATTTTATCCATCAAAACTGCAGTAATCTCTTAGCACTATTCAGTGGCGTAGCCAGCCCAAAAATTTTGGGGGGACAAAATGTTTGATTTTAGATGAATAACACTATGTTGTTTAGAAAAATGTTTCTCAAAGCACAACATGACTATGTTTTCTAAAAATTTGGGGGGGCTATGGCCCCTTTGGCCCCCCCCTGGCTACGCCTATGGCACTACTACAAATACAAAATGTGATAAATAATTTGAAGATAAAAAGGCAGTAACTATGAATGACATGCCAATTAATTTTTTTAACAATATAATGATTAGAATTCAAGTACTGCCTGTGTACAAATAACAAAAATCAGCACGCATTGACGTTATTTAATGGAAATCGATTTCGCCATACGGCATCTTCAGTCCAAGTAAATTTAGTAAAAGATACTACGTGTGATAAGACAAGACCAACAGTTAAAACACAAAGCGGGAGGAAAGAGCAATAAATAAGAAAAAATAGTGCGCCAAAACAAAAATGATGATAAGAGCAACGCCTAAACAAGGGCAAGTCTATCATTTATTAATGCGAGGCAAAATAATTCTGTGCCTATTAATGCTAGCACTGATTTTGTTGAGCCACTTATCTTCACAAATATCAAGATAAACGTAGCTGGGTTGTTCTATGAACATGACTATAAAACATTCACTGATTTTAGGCTTTTTTTTATCTTACGTTGGTGCACCACATGTTGTAGTAAAGGCACCTGCTCTTGGTCATCAGACAAAGTGACAGCGTTCCACAAAGAGCGGTAGGAATTCCAACGTTTCGAAAATTTATTTGAGGTTTGGCCAACATACTGCTCTTCACATAATTTACGAGTTGCAATGTAAATTCTATAATTGGCGCAAGCTAGCATCTGCCTTAAAGGAAACAATTTGCCCTTTGAGTACAGGGCAGTGACTTTAGGTACCATGTTTGCATCGTGCTTGCCAAATTTGCCACACAACGCACAGCATCCGCATGGTCCCAAGCAACCTCTTTGCTGTTGGTTCAAAGCTTCTCTGTGCGCCAGTGATCTGTAGAATGATAGAAATTTATGAAACTTCCGAGGGGCGCCCGACGAGACAACCTGTTTTGCCGGTTTTTTTTCAGTGTCCCAGTGCCTTAATTTTATTTTTGCATGAAATTGTTTAATGTTTGTGCCAATAAACTCTCTCTCTCTCTCTCTGTAGTTTGTTAGCAGTTCGCCAACTGTGGTAGCTCTTTTATATGTGATCATAGCTTCGTTCTTTAAAGCTTTTTCCTTCTTTGTTAGACGAAGCAGATTGGGGATAGAAGTTGGCCAGACACTGTTATTCTTTTTATCACTAGGATTTTATCGGTGCAGTCTATTTTCCAACGTGGACACCAATGTAATCATGTTGTTCGTCATATTGACAGGAAAGTTTTACTTTTTTGCTTTGTTCTGTAATCTATTTAGGCTTGTAAAGTAGTCTTTTTTTCTTTCATTCAATCGTCATAATCTTATGGCTTCTACAAATATAATTGATTTAAAAGTTGACGGAGGATGCTGTGATGAACCATGAATGAACCTTCGCCCTATAGATGTAGGTCTGACGAAGTCTTTCGTAACAAAACCAAAAACGCTATCAGCTGCAATGCAGTGATTGACATCCAAGAACTCAACAGAGCCACTGTCATCATTTGTGCAAATTTGTCGAAAAGTAAGCTCTAAGCCACTTAAATACTGTATTAAAAGCTGATCTGATACCAATATTTTTCGATTCTGAATCTGTGTTCCAAACAATGTCATCAATGAATCTACAAAACAGTTCAGTTTGTCCTAAAATATCAGCTATCAGTTGTAAGATATAATGTATGGTAACAGTAGCCAATGAGACTGAATGGTTGTCCCCAGTAATAATGCCACCTCTTTGCTTGTATATACAGCTTCCATATTGTGTAATAATGTTTTCAAGACAAATATTGTTCAATTCAGCAATAATTTGTTGCACAATTCTGTTATAACATGAATGTTTTTTCAAGGCATCATCAATTGCTTCATCAACTAAATATTTCTGTAAGCTTGGGTAAAGTGTTTAACATCAGCTGCTGTAATAGACAACGTTGACTTGGTAGTACCTTTTTCAAAGCTTTCTTTGTTTGTTTTTTTGCCAGGAAATTAGATCTTCAATGTAGTGTCTACTGTCTTTGCAAAATTCGTTTGGATTTCCACTGCAATATTGAACACTTAGGTTTAAGCAAAACTTCCAAAAAGGCTGTAATACGTGATGTGGGAATATCGCCTACGGATTGCAATAAACGCACTGGTATATCAGCAACTTTAGCATGTAACAATTCTTCGACAGCTAGTTTATGCGCTTTGAAAAGAAGGTAAGCATAACCTGGAGTATTACAACGAAAAACTTTTGCAATAGCTCCAGGTACTTTACAGTATAATTTTTCGTATTACTTCATACCAGTGGTATGCAAAAGCATACAATTACTGACAATTTTCAGTTTATGAAGTTTTATCATTAAACTATTACAAGTCTCTCTGATCTGTACAAAATGTTCAGAAATGGTGCAACCAACCATCATCACAGTTTCGAAATCTTTTAATTCTCTAAGCATGATGCTATCATAATCTTCGTAATTCAGTATCACTATTTTTCCATCCTTATCAGAGCTGCTAATTACTATATGTCTGTTCTTTAAAAGAGAGTTGAGTTTATTCAAACTGTTTCTTTGCTCTTTAGGCAAATTGTTTTTCTTGCGGTAGTTTTTCCCAACTTCTTCTTTTAACACTTTGAGAGCTGGCATACGATATATTCGTACTTCGATTTCGGCCTAAATAACAGCAGTTTTTGGTTGCCTTACCAATGCTCTAGCTCCTCCGCTGATTGTGCTAGAGAGCTGTTCAACGGCTCAAACGGATCGGCCAGTCTAGTAGATTGTACTCGAAAAAAAATTTTTTGGTTGGGGGTTGTAAATTTTTGTGACTGACGTCATAAGTGAAGTAGTTTTGGGGTCATTTTGGCTCATGTTGCTTGGCCTAGGGCCCAACCGCTAGGCCTAAGTGTTTTGCTGAAGTTTTCATTGGAAAGTAGGCTCGAATCCGAGTCTTTTGAGCCTTTGATCGACTTTCTGGCATTTCTGGTTGAAAAGTTATGATCTAAAATAAACAAATTAATTAATTATCTAACTAGTCAAATATTTTTACTATCTTACATCATAACTTTTGAACCCGAAACCCCAGCAGATCATCCAAAGTATCAAAAGACTCGAATTGTAGCCTAGTTTCCAGTAAAAACTTCAGCGAAATACTACCACCTAACGGTTGGCCTCCAGGGCCAGGCAAAGTGGGATAAGGTGGCCTAAAAGTCTTCCACTTATGACGTCACTCACAAAAAAACCGCAAGCCCCAAGCAAAAAAATTTATTCGAGTTCAGACTAGAAGACTTGCCGCGTCTTCTGACGCTTCGACCAGGTCCATAACCCAAACAGGAGCGGAGATATTCCCGCGCAAAGCCATGTGCGTTTAGGCGTTTTTTTTCGTAAATTCCCGATAGCAGCCAGACGCCAAAGTGTTAAATTGTGCAGTTTAGATAGAACCATATCAACATAAGTGTTAGTCTTTTCATCAAGTTGTTCCCTATTTGGTCTCCAGTTTTTTGGAATTTTGAACTTTTTAGGTAAAGGGTTGTTCGATTCAGTTTTGTCACCAAGTAGCGCTCGCCATTCTTCCCTTCTAATATGCTGGTAAGCATTGTGGCATTCATTGTTTTTAACCGATCTTCCCCCATGCCAGTGTTGGTGCAAAATTAAGACCTTTAGATAGAACGTCTTTATCATGCTGATAAAGTTCTATGTCAGAGTTATCAAGTATCGTGTCAAACGTTTCCTCGGACGTGACTTGGATCTTCTTTTGCGTTTGATGCAGTCTGTATCTCTTCCTGTCATGCACATTTTTTTGTGGCAACCAGAGTTATTTATCTTATTGGAAAATCTTAAATTTGAATGACTTCTATCTTGTTTGCTTCTCAGCCAATTGAATTTTTTATGTACTTGAATTGAGTTAAATGTCTTAATCAGTAGACTTCGCGTCGATTATGTTCAGATAAATTGTGCCAAAAACTTGGGTCACATCTAGCTTGATTTGACAGAATTTTTAAGTCTGTACTTATTTTCTTCCGTTGATGTTCTAACAACAGGTCAAGGTCAATACGCTTGTGATGATTGTATGGGAGTAGAATATCTTCTTTCAAACAATGTTTCAAGAATATTATCTTTTCTCTAGCTTTTGTGCAAACGTTCTAACAACAGGTTGAGGTCAATACGCTTGTGATGATTGGATGGGAGTAAAATATCTTCTTTCAAACAACGTCTCAAGAATATTATCTTTTCTCTAGCTTTTGCGCAATCTACACATTTTTGAAAGCAAAGACTGACAGGGATACTGATCATTTGTCTACAAAAATTGGAAGCTCTACTTGTTTCTTGAGCATCAGTATCAAATTGTGTCTTCCTTTCTATTAACTGCAGCGATTCTAAAAAAACTTGTGCACAGGCAGTACTTGAATTGAAGACATGGGTAGACAAGAATCGCCGCAGGTTGATGCTGATGCTCAAGAAACCAGTAGAGCTTCCAATTTTTATAATGACTAGAATTACAAACTATCTAAAACAGAGGTCACCAACGCAGTGCCCACAGGCCTGTTCTTAGCCCTTCACATTAATTAATCGGTACACAAGAAGTAGCTCGCAGTTTCAAAAAGGTTGTTGACCTCTGATCTGAAAGGACAAGGTGTTGTCTAAACCATGGCTTCTCAAACTTTTTTGTTCTACGACCCATTTTTAAAAAGTTATTTTTATGCGACCCCTCAGCCCCGTATTTAGGGGAGAAAAAAAATGCGATGGACACTAGCTATTGGATATAGTTTCAAAAATTTAGGCTCCTCTCAGAAAACATTTCACCCCATAGTGTTCCAAGCTGTTTACGGGTCTGCCTAATTGTTCATGATATGTGTTAACGTCCCATTTCAAGCTCAAGAGGCATTTTGGTCTACAGCGAAATCATACAAAAACACACAATCCTTGAAAGTAACTGTACAGTTATAAAACTACCACATAATAGAAATTTTAATGTGAAAAAAATTAACACAATACAATTCAGTTTATAGAAGTTATCAAGCACAACTAAAGGAATGGCGCACTTGATGATTTTTACACAGCAAAATAGTATCATTTCAATTGTGTTGGAATAACGGAGGAACAATATGCGGTCTATTGTGATGACTATAGCAGAGGTAACTCATTGCAAAGGCTGTGTTAATGCTGTCAATGTAACGCTAAAGGAATTTTTGTGGCTAGTGGCCGAACTATATGGACTGTTGTCCAGTCCATACAGTTGGACTGGTCACTGCTTTGTAATACTGTTTATTGAGCCATTCTGCTGGGCACAAACTGTCGTTCACATGTTCACACTGTGTTTACATGTATCACATAACTAAACAGTTATGCCTTGTGCTGAATGTGTTTTACTGTCCATATTTTTATGCGTGTATTTATGACCTGGCAGAGTCTGAATGGACTGCTTTTCAGTAGTGCAACAAGTAAGACCATTTTCTGTCTGAGCTATTGACCATTTTCTCCAATGAGTTTGTCTCTTCATTGTGGCAAAAACAACGTCACCTTCACTTGTGTGTCAATGGTTAGCAACGGTTGCTGTTGTGAACCCTTTCAGTCCCGCATGCACCACTTTTTTTGCAGAGCTTTGCAATCCTATAACTCACCAGGCGTTTGAGCTAGAGAGCTGTTCAAACCCTCTACGGATTCAGCAAGACTTGCAGTCAAAATAAACAAATTAAAAAATTTTCGTTTTGGGTTTGAGGTTTTCTGGGGGGAACGTCACAAGTAGGGACGTTTTTGCATTATTTTGGCCATCTTTGCCTGGTCCTGGGCGCCGGCCCAATGGGCCATTTTATGGACTCAAAAGTTTAGTTGAAAACTAGGTCAAAATCCGCATCTATAGAGCCTTTGATTAACTTTCTAGCATATCGGGAACGAAAATTATGGCTCATAAACCAAAAATTGACCAAATTTTTGCTCCCTTAAAAGTCATTCTTGGGGGCATTTCACCCAAGGCAATAACTCGCAGTCAGATTGAGCTAGAGAGCTGTTCAAACCCTCTAAAGACTCGTGAAGGTATGCAGTTTGCAATAAAAAAAAAACGTTTCAGTTTAGGATCTGTTTTTTTTATGCTTATATAACGATATGATGTTTATGTTATTTTTTGCTGACGTCAGCATTTTTGCCCAACCTCCCTTTAAGACCCGCAGGAGCCATTTAAATGACATGTAATTTTTTTGAGTTTAGCTATTTTTTGGTTACTATTCGGGACTTTGAAGGGTCTGAACGGGTTTTTAGCATTCCTGGTTGCAAGATTAGGGCCAAAAAAACTTAAAATTTATTTAGGAAATTCCCCACAAGTATTGAGAAAAGCCCCTTACCAACTAGCGGTTTTTTGGCCTAACTACTGAACCAGAAACGCTAGAAACTCAATCAAAGGCTCTAAAAACGCGTATTCTGCCCTAGAATCCAATAATACTGTGAGCCAAAATATTGGCACGTGGGATCAGATGATGACGTCATATAATTAACCAAAAAACATGCTCCTGTCATGATCCCACTGGCCCAAAACCCCCCAACCAAATTAAAAATTTTTTTTTTTTCTAAACTACACAACGCCACTAGTCATTACAGGGTTTGAACAGCTCTCTAGCTCAATCTGCTGCTGAGTTATGGCTGGCCAAAGTTTGCCCTGAAAGGGCAAATTATGCCTTTTCTGAAATGTTTTGAATTAGGCCAAAAACTAGGTTTTTGACCCATAATTTTGGCTACAGATATGCTAGCAAGTCAATCCAGGGCTTTGTATAGACGTGCATTTTCACCTAGTTTTCAACAAAACTTTGAGCCAAAAGAGTGGGTCAATGGGTTGGGGCCCAGGGCTGGCCAAAATTTCCAAAACATGCCTTCTTTATGACGTTACCTCCAGAAATCCCCCCACCGAAATCAAAAAACGTTTTTTTTTCGATTTTGACTACAAGACTTGCTGAATCCGTGTATGGTTTAGATAGCTCTCTAGCTCAATCGCCTGGCGAGTTATAGGATTACAAAGCTCTGCAAGATTTGGGGCTTTCGCAGGACTGAAAAGGTTAAATGTAATGCAAAGTTTAAGGCAATAAATTGTACAGTGTTGCCTTTCAAACCCCTGCCTGCTTCGTGTCTCGAGCAGCTGCAAGCCTCGGTAACACTTTCATCCTCTCATAGTGACAGAGTGAATCAAAGTAACCAATTGAGCTTATGTGTTTGCAACATTTCAACAAGGTGGTGCTGTGACTAGCATGTGAAGGCCATGTACGGTGCAACCTTTATAAAAAAAATGTGCGGTCGGTACAGTTCATTGTAAAAAAGGAGGTATGTTGTTGCAAACTTTCGGGTAATGTGGCCGTTGAATGTGTGATTCGCCACAAATGGGATGTGCAGGAAAAACAATGATAACACCCATATATGTGGCATGAACAAGCAATTATAGAGTGATTGTGGCACATGATCTCTGCTGTTGCTTGTTGCCACAGTGTGCAGTACATGCCACTAGGGCTTTTTGATTGCAACAGATTCACTCAGAAAAAATGCCCATAGTATGGGGCAAGATGAAACACACAACAATCAGAACAAGTTTAAAATATGCATACAAATAACTGTTCAACAATCAACAATGGCAAAAAAATATAAATCTCAAGAGAAAAACAATGATTTTTAACACTTTGGCGTGCGGCCAAAAAAGGGATATTTTAAAAAAAAACACCGAAACACATGTGGCTTTGCGCGGCAATTTTTCCCGTTCAGTAGGTGCTACAAACCTGGTCAAAGCATCAAAAGACAGCAGTCCTAATCTTATCAAACTCAAAATTTTGTTGTCTTATTCATACATGGAAAACATTCACTTCAGTTTAATTAAATGAAACCAAACACCAAAGTGTAAACACAAAAAAAGAATTGAACGGTGCTATCAAAAGTATGACGCAAAACCACTGCCATCCAAGCTGCAATTGCAAAGGCGAGAGTCGAACCCAGCACCACTCACATACTAAACTTGGAACATTCCTCTCGACTACTAAGGCGCTATTGTTAACGTAATAGAGCTTAGCATTTTATTCAAACCATGTCATGGCAGCAGACCTGGGCTAGAGCCACTTTCTTTGAGCTGGTACTTTAAGTTTAATCATGTTCTTTCAAATGAACTTCAAATTTTCCAAAAAATTTAAAACAGTTTATGATTTTACACAAGATTTCTCGTTTTTTCTAACAACTGGATTGTTATGCTTTTTTACAGTAAAAGTTTGTATCCTGAATCAGTTGCAGCGGCAATGTTCACCTTACCAAAAAATGAAAGGTCTACTTGAATGCTTATAATAGGCTTGCCAGATTTCTCATGCTTCAAAATTTTCATATTTCAATGTTTCAAACCAGTCATGTATTTTGTTGTCCAAGAATGAGATCCACCAATTACTAACGTACATCTTTAAACGCCAACCCTAGAAAGCAGCATCGTCATTCCGGCATATTTCGCAGTCCGCAAACCACACGCAGTGTTTCTCTGGAAATAACGCAAATACCAATGATGAGCTCAGTACAAAGAAAAACAGACCGGGATTTTGGGAAGTTCCGGGATCATCGGCAAACAATTTTTATGTTATTTCACATCTACAAGTGTCGCAGATTCCGAAAATCACATCAAAAAAGTGAACCGGAACTTGGAATGCCAGCAGAATGACAACATTCCAAGGCCAGTCTGCGAAATGTCAGTCAAAAAATAAAACATAAAAAACGCCGAAAATCGACGAATTGCTATATTTATCTTTATGACTTTCCGGAATCATCGGCTAACAATTTTTATGTTATTTCACATCTACAAGTATCGCAGATTCCGAAAATCACATCAAAAAAGTGAACCGAAACTTGGAATGCCAGCAGAATGACAACATTCCAAGATCAGTCTGTGAAACGTCGGTCAAAAAATAAAAACTTCAAAAACGCCGAAAATCAACGAAATGCTATATTTGTTTATATGACTTTCCGGAATCATCGGCCAACAATTTTTATGTTATTTCACATCTACAAGAATCGCAGATTCCGAAAATCACATCAAAAAAGTGAATCGGAACTTGGAATGCCAGCAGAATGGCAACATTCCAAGGTCGGTCTGCGAAACGTCGGTCAAAAAACAAAAACTTCAAAAACGCCGAAAATCAACTTAGTGCTGTATTTATTTTTATGACTCCGGAATCATCGGCAAAATCAGTCAAAGGTGTGCGTCTTGATGAACATTTTTCGTATCAGAGGACGTTTGTAGAGTTATTGATTGGTATATGTAATTGTTGTTTCGATAGCGTTTGCATCTAATTTTTTTGCCGAAATACATATGGGTTTAAATATGGAATGCTGTTTTCCGAATTTTACAAAATCGTGATCAATAAAGTTACTTTCGTGGGTTTTGGGGAGGATAATCGCACCAATCGCTTCCCCTGGATCCAACCCTGGTTCTAATGTTACAGAAACGCAGGAATTCAGAATCAAGACTATATCGCTCAATTACGAAATCACTGTCACTGAAGGAACAAATCTGAGCCTGTTAGCAGTTGAGCTTTTTTTGTTTATCGCAAATTGAAGAACTTTGCCACAAGCCTGAACGAAATTTGCTTAAAAAGCATGGTCACCAGTTTTTTCTTTAATAACATTTTGTACAGTTTCTAAAATAGGAATATGGGGGCCTAGAATAAAGGGACCTAACAAGGTGGGAAAAGGGAACAAAATTTAACAGGTGCTGAACCGCTATGGGGCGCCAAATCTTTGCAGGGAGCGTCGAATGATTGCGGGGGATCTGGAAAAGTCTCAACAATGACACAAATGCTTTTTTCAATACAGTACACTTGCTTCCGAAAGACTTCAGTTTCAAGCATGGGGGCGCCAAACATGCTTCTTCCCCAAGAATCGATTGAACCTCGTTATGCCTTAGGGCTTCAGCTGTGTTTGGGGCGCTGAAACAAAAGCCCTGCCGTTGTGACGGGACTGATTGTCGGGCCCACTGTGACAGATTTGTCTCCTCTGCGTGCTGTTTTTATGCCTTTTATGGGAAACCTCACAAAATCTTAATAATCTCAAAAGGAATCATGAAACACGAGATTAACAAAAACACATATCAAAAAAGTTAATGGCCATTTTGCCGTCCATTGTTTTGTCTCAGCAGTGTTGTGAAATATATTTCATCTATCTTAGGTGGTGATTGTAATGGTTTATTTTTCGTATGACTCAGCCAACAAGCAGAAGCACCATAAAAAGCCATCGCATGAAGTAAACCAACCATTAGCAAACATTAGAGCAAATGAAAACACAATGGCACAATAGCTGATCAGTGTAAACAAAGAGGGCGTTGTGTCACATAGGATTGGTAAAGGACTATGGCGGTCATCTAGTCAATCAACACCGTTTATCACTTATTGAAAAGTGTTGAAAAACAACAATTGAAGATCAAATAAGCACAATCAAAAAAAGGAAAACGAATCAACGCAGGACATGAAGAAAATGTACAGGTTAAAGCGCATGCCTACTGCCTATGTAGTGTACACAGATGAGTAGATCGATTTTAAGTGAAGGAATTTGGTGTGGTTAGAATATTTTTAGCAAAACATAAAAATAAAAAAATACCAAAAACATGTAAAAAAGCTACAAAAACCAATTAATGAGGTACAAAAGACCAAGCATTTTGCAAAACTGTTTTGGAAATACTCTTAAACAAAATTGCTACAACTTCAAAGTTAATGTTGGTAATTTCATGAGGCACATGGATGACAGGACAACTGTTTACCAGAAGCGGTTGTGTGATGAATACTCCAAGAAGTGTGAAAAACTTGCCAAGTCCATTTTTCAAACGATACTTGAAAATAACCGGACCCAGGATTTTATCGAACAGCATTTCAGGGATTTAAAACAGAATCGCTTAAGAGGCAAGCGGCTAGCTAGATTGGATGATTTTGTGACGCAGTATCACCATTTCGTATTAAGCGTACAAAAGGAATTCGGCGACATTGTTTATCGGAACACGCCACAAGGTGAAACAGCCGTGCTTGACCCAAAATATGCTTAAACAGGAAAACAATGTTCAAAAGTTGTGCAGTCAACATTCAAGAAAAGGAAACATAACGGTAACAGCTATTACGCTTCGTTGAAGTGTGATGAAAAGTGAAATATGTCAATGCTGTTTCCTCTACAAATGATTACGAAAAGGTGCAGATAATGGATGCAACGCCTTCACTCAATAGATTTGTTTTTTTTTTGTCTTGAAAGTGAAGACTTTTGTGCGTTTAAACCATTTGTTTCATTTATATGGCGCAGTTTGCCTCTAACTGAAAGCAGTATATTGGAAACATCCTTAGTTGCTGGTCAAGGTCACAAACTGTCGTTTATTGATCTGTGTTCACTTTGCCCCGATCCTGAGTGAAAAACGTACGATTCCCTGCTGAAGCACATACATTCCAAATCAACTGTGGGCTGGCTCACGGAAAATGTGGTGGATTGTTACATTGCACGAACTGTAGAAGCATGCGACCATTTGCTGGGGTCGCTATTCTTCGGTTGCTTAGATTGTTGGTGGAATCTTGCGAAGTGCATTTTCTCAAAGCGGCAAGTCTTGCCCAGCAATAACTTCCATTCAACAGAAGACAAAGTGCTTTTGCGCCAAAATATCTTTTTTCCAGTGCTGTGGAAGCGGCACTTCACAGTAATGTCATACAGCAAATCAAGCAGCACTCTGACTCTTTACAATTCCACTAGCGATTGCAACAGTGCACTGATTCAAGCTATTGAAAAAAATATGACAGCTTTTTTGTCTTCGTTTGACATGCCAGCGCCAGTCAGTGGCGTAGCCAGCCCAAGAATTTTGAAGGGGTAAAATGTCTGATTTTAGGCGAATATTACCATTTTGTTTGGAAAAACGCCTCTCAAAGCACAAAATGACTGTTTCTTCTAAAAATTTGGGGGGAATGGCCCCTTTTCCCCCCCTGGCTACGGCTATGGCGCCAGTCCTGCAGCACGGGCAACTCACGTTGCAAACCGATTTGTCGAGCTGCGGTGTTTGTGTTTGTTACACGATAGACGAAATCGAATCTCGCTCATTGAACCTTCGCCATGCACATTTCCGTTTGGATGATTTCCGTGTATGGATGGCTTACACTTTGACGCAGGCGTCGACCACATGCCATATCTGGATAAAACAGTTTTTGGAAAATCACAATATAGCTAAACCTGGCTTGCCAAATGCATTAAATAACTGTTGGTTCAACTCAGCTGTTCAAGGAATTCAAAGCACTGTTTCGTGCAGCAGCATGAGAAGTCCCAGCAAATGGATAGCCATACAGGCCCTTCGCTTGAACAACTTGTTGAAGACCTTGCTCTGAAAATTTGCGTTGAGAATGAGGTTTTTAAAGACGTTTTCACTGCAGTTTGTCAGGGTATGGGCTGGGAGTCCAAGTCTCAGCGGGATGTGACAAAATTGTTCATGCTCTGTGACTTCAAAACACTTCTACAAAGATTTGGCATTGTTTCTGAGTTTCAGATTAAAACTCACAAAACGTGTGGAAGCTGCCGAGCAAACTGTATAGCGTTCAACCAAAAGCAGTCGGTGGTACCTCTGGCAATCGGGCAAAACATCTGCGATGGTCCGCCTCTCAGTGCACACCTGCACAGTGAGCTCAATTCAACTTACTCCTCAACATGCGACAATTGCATGAGCGAAAGTTCATTGAAAAAAGGAAATATATTTAGCACAGCTCATGATGTGCTTTCCATCATTTTGTTGCGATATGGCGACGGTGAAAAAAAACATGAAGCGTGTCATTCCAGACAGGATGTTGATCGTGAAAAGCAAACAAGGACAGGTCTGCTATATGTTGAAAAGCGTTGTGGTTCACCTGATTGAAAGCAGCAGTAGTGGACATTACATTTCATATACCTGGGACAAATTCGGTGAAATGGTATACAATGACTGCGATGTACACCGCGTTATGCGTTATATGGAATTCCATCAAAGAGAATATTTCCACAAGTAAACTGGCCTTGGAATGATGTCATTCTGCTGGCATTCCAAGTTCCGGTTCACTTTTTTGATGTGATTTTCGGAATCTGCGATACTTGTTGATGTGAAATAACATAAAAATTGTTGGCCGATGATTCCGGAAAGTCATAAAAATAAATATAGCATTTCGTTGATTTTCGGCGTTTTTGAAGTTTTTATTTTTGACCGACGTTTCGCAGACTGACCTTGGAATGTTGTCATTCTGCTGGCACTCCAAGTTCCGGTTCACTTTTTTGATGTGATTTTCGGAATCTGCGACACTTGTAGATGTAGAATAACATAAAAATTGTTGGCCGATGATTCCGGAAAGTCATAAAAATAAATATAGCATTTCGTTGATTTTCGGCGTTTTTGAAGTTTTTATTTTTGACCGACGTTTCGCAGACT
>Ga0210059_1010949_pt1 | contig 13934 bp, 8 predicted proteins | sample Ectturendosymbi2_FD_188042 | JGI IMG/M metagenome (GOLD analysis project Ga0210059, IMG submission 188042) | Ecteinascidia turbinata endosymbiont from Florida, USA - Sample 2 (SPAdes) (version 2) | ecosystem: Host-associated > Tunicates > Ascidians > Unclassified | place: Key West, Florida... | reverse complement strand
AGTTGTTTTAGCCGTGGTTTTAATGTTTTGCTGTGTACATCACCTGACAGAAGTCACAGCGTTTCGAAACTTCGCGTTAGTGTGCTCGACTGTGTTCTCAGTAACGAATAGAGCTTCATTCGGTGCAAGCACATTTGTGATCGACGAGTGTAGTTCGGAGAAGCAGGCGAGGCGCGGAGTTCAAATTTATAAAGTACTGTAGTAAACGCCGGGACGATCGCCCGGGTAAATCTACATCTTTTGAAACGTTCAAATCTGGTTGGGTGTCAAGTGCATCTTTCCAGCTCGATTCAAGCGAGGTTGGTTAAGAGGAAACGTATAAGTTTGTACTTTCCTAGAAATGTCAAGTGGCGAAAATACTGTAAGTGAAGGAGCCGAATTGTCTACTTCAGTGAAACAAATTGATGATTTACCCAAGTCGAAAAGTGGAGAATCGCAGACTAAGTTGAATAAAACTGATCTGCCGACTTCTGGCGACGATGGACATGTCGCACGCTGGGTAGCTGACCTTGAACAGCACCTTCCTACGGATGTGGAGTCAGTTTTTTCATCAAAGAAGCATCACAATTCTTAAACAGTACGCTCCTATGCGTCGCGATCGAGTACTACCAGCAAAAAATATCGGGATAGTGTCGTCAAGGCCCGATTGGCCGCTGAGGAGCTTAATGCTGAAAGGGAGCTTGTGCGTCAGAATTTAAGAAGCAGCTGATCGCGCCGACCGAGCGCGTTGAAGAAAGGGCAAAGATTGATGCTCAACGAGCCCGGGAACAGGCTGAACGAGCCCGAGAATAGGCTGAAGAAAACGCCCAACGAGCTCGTGAATAAGCTGAAGAAGAAAGACTACGCGTTGAGGAAGAGGCTCGAATGCGTATACAAGAGAGAAGGCTTTGAAATTACCTACAATTGAAGCAGAAGTTTGGGAATGGGAATCTGCTTGCTCGAGTCACAGAAGTTTTCCGACTGTATCCAAACGAAATCGTGAATACGTTTGTTTTGAGCGTTCTCGTTGTGATGAGACGCAGCTGCAGCCCGAACGTAGATTATTATAATTGCCTCGAAATAAGTGTGACGTTAATTTTCGTCGAGACGGGAACAACGAAAGGGCTTTACAATATACTCCCGAAGTAGGAAACCATCGTGGAACATTTCAGCAGCGTGCTGACTTATACCCTCGTCGAGATGACATAGATTACCCGGATGTTGGTGAACGCTTCTTGCCCAAACCGGTAATAACAAAGTTTGATGGTAATCCGATGAATTACAAAACGTGTATGCGTCAGTTTGAAGCTCATATCGCCCAAAAGACTAGAACTGATGAGCTGCGCTTGCTGTTCCTCTTGCAACATTGTAAACCTGCAGTACGAGATAAAATTGAGCGCTTTACGTCGGTGAATCCTTGTGACGGGTACCGAATGGCTCAAAACGAACTGTTCTGTGAATATGGCCAGCCGCACGTTATCGCACAGCGCTGCGAACAAGAACTAAAAACGTTGGCTGGTGTGAGGCCCCATGATTCCGATAGCTTGATGAAGCTGTCAGTACTTATGAATAAATGCTGTACGTCATTGGAAGGTGTAGCAAATACGTCGAGCGTTGACACGATGGATGTAATGATTTCTATAGTTAAAAAGTTACCTGTTCCGCTTCGATCAAAGTGGGTAGACGTTGTAGCGGCCACTGAAGAAAGGACTGGTAACCGCGCATCCTTTGCAGATTTGACGTTTGTTAATGGGCTTACAAAGACAGCAAACTCAATGTTTGGGAAAGCTGTACTCCCAACTATTTCGAACCGATCAGTGGTTACCAAACGAAGCGTGGCAGTGGTTCATAACGTTGTGGCCGCACCGTCTTCTGAGAAGCCAGTAATAAATAAGTCTGCGGTCAAATGCCGCTTCTGTAAAAGGCAACATAGCCTTAATAATTGTTACAAGTTCAAAGAGTTTTCCGTACCGGGAGCGTAAAGACTTTTTACGTGCAGAAAAGCTATGCTTCGAATGTTATGGGGAAGGTCATGTGAATAAAGATTGCCCTAGGCGACGTGAGAGTAAGAGCGTGACAATGGTCCAAACCCGAGTGTGTGCTCGCCATGCTCCTCGACCAGCGAAAGAGATGCGTCCAACGAAAAATCTAAGGCCATTCTTTCTACAACCGAAATGACCGACAGCCTGGCAGAGTAGGCTGCTCAAACGTGTACTTGAATGTAGTTCCCGCAATTGTGATCTGTGGTGACCGTGAAGTTACCACCCACGCATTTTTGGATCCTGGTAGTAGCTTTTCATTCTGCGAAAGAAAATTAATGAACGCACTGAATGCCCCGGGATCACCTAAAAGCGTGACAATTCACACGATGACTGCCCCGCACACCTTGGATAGTGAAGCTGTTTCAGTGTCGGTTGAGCCACTCAAAGGCGGTAACCGTATCGAGCTTAGCGAGGTGGTCGTGGTTGACGAAATTCCCGTTAAACCAAATATCACACCGAATCCCCGCGACCTGCAAAGGCCTGATTATTTGCGTGGCGTAGATCTGCCGCACGTTGAGGGAGCAACAGTGACGTTGCTAATCGGTGCCAACTTTCCTGAAGCCTTGCGAGTTGAAATTGTGCGCAATGGGAGCTATGGTTGCCCAGATGCAGTGCGCACCCCTCTAGGTTGGTCGCTGTTGGGGCCAGCATTTAAAACAGTTACAGCTCCGCACAATGAGACGAGCTGTTTTGTGGCGCATGTAAGTGCTACAGTGCCGCAACCTTCGATGCAAGTTATGTTTTTGAAAGACGAAAGTGATGTGATGTCTACGGATGGGGAGTTCGACGATTGCCAAGGTGACGTCCGACTGCAAGCCATGTCAAAGGAAGACAGGCGGACATACGCGTTAATGAAACAGTCCGTAGAGTACATCAACGGTCACTATCAACTTCCTCTCCCTTGGCGTTACGATTGCCAGACAATATTGAAATGGCCAGGAAACGGCTTACTGGCCTGAAACGCCGTTTCCAGAGAAACCCTGAAGTTCATCAGAAGTACACTGACCAGATGAGACTTACCATCGAAAAAGGATACGCTGAAGAGGTTCCAGAAGACGAAATTGATACAGATCGCCGCAAGTGGTACATTCCCCACCATGGAGTCTACAGCGAGCGAAAACCGGACAAGCTGCGGATTGTATTTGACTGTGCAGCACAACACCGTGGCGTGTCACTGAACCAGGTGTTGATGCAAGGACCGGATTTGAATAATCGGCTAGATGCAGTGTTGCTACGTTTCCGGAAGGAGTCCATTCCCTTGGTAGCCGATGTAGAAGCAATGTTCCACCAAGTTTTGGTGAGTCCTCGCGACCGCGACAGTTTACGCTTTTTGTGGTGGCGTGATCGAGACTTCACGAAAGAAGCCATTCCTCATCGAATGAAAGTACATCTTTTTGGTGCGACTTCTTTCCCGAGCTGTGCAGCCTTCAGTCTGCGTCAAGCTGCACTCGACTTTGGTCATGGTTACGAACCGCTAGTTGCACCAACAGTGGAAGGAGCAGCGTATGTGGACAATGTCTTGGTGTCTGTTTCCGACGTCGAAGCAGAGTTGCCTAAGTCAGTGCAAGCGCACTGGATCGATTCCAACCTGCACAAGAGAACTCTCCGAGTGACCTTGAACCGGTGCAAATGGCGTCAGAGGACCCGAGTGCTCCATCGGTGGAGAAGCCGTGTGCAACTGCGTGCGAGGAATCGTGTACGAATGTGCGCGAGGAACCATGTACGAATGCGTGCGGTGAGTCATGGACGAATGCGTGCAAGGAATCGTGTACGAATGCGTGCGAGGAATCGTGTGCGACTGCGTGCGAGGAATCGTGTACGAATGAACGAGGGGAGCCGTGTACGAGTGTCAGCGAGGAAGATGTGATCATGTACGAATGATCTACGACGTTGGAGCACTGGCTCCGAAGACTGTAACGCGATGCGGCGCCAGTCCGAGTGTTTTGTTATCACACCTTCATTTCGTCTGCGTCGTTGAAACGCCACGCGTTCTGAAACAAGGCGTTTATAAACTGCATTGCTGATTTACTGAGCCCGATGTGAATTTATTGTTGACTTGTGAGCTTTTTCTGTTGTCTTCAAGAAAACTGGTGGATTTAACCAGGTTACATGTTGGCGCTGTTCGCTCATTGTGGTGATTTAGTTGGTTTGTGTTTGAAAAATCTTGTTGTGTTGTAAAATTGCACCGGAGGCGACAATTTTGGGGGGAGTGTAAGATTTTTCTAGCACGTTTGATCACTATCCTGCGCTGTTCCGTGGGAACACACAAGTAAACCTGATTCTCTTTGGTAGAAGAGTAGGAAGTGTGGCTCCTTACTGTTACGTAATAAACAGTGTGACGAACCTCGTAGCTGTAACAGATAACGTGGTCGGGGAAAGTGCAGTTGTTTTAGCTGTGGTTTTAATGTTTTGCTGTGTACATCACCTGACAGAAGTCACAGCGTTTGACTGCATTTTTCTGACGAACCTTCAAAATGTTTAATATGCATGCAATTTTTTCGTACTTTGTGGCAGTCATAAAGTAAATTTTTATTCAAGCTTTAGCCAATCAAAGCTTACCACATTCGACTCATTTGCCAAGGATCAAGTCAAGGATGGTTTGAAATTTACGGTGGATAGCTGGTTGTCAAGATGATATCAAAGCAAATACATAATAGACCAAGCACATCTGGACATGTATGAAATCCGTCTAGCATGTAGAGGTTAGCGTATAGCCTCAGAGTAGCTCAACTTCTGTTAAGGTTGGGAGGGGTGCATTTATAGGGTGCAATCGTTTGTCGAAATCTTGATTTTTGGTCGAAACGCTTCGACATTCAGCAGGTGTTTGCAATTTATATATGCTTATACATTGCCGTCTTTGGCAATATCAAAAAGAACTTTATCAAAATTTGTGAGTAGCCTGCTTCATCTCATGCCGAGCCACAACCCACAAACAGGCAAGAGGGTTGTTTGGTTTAAAAGTTGCTCTTTCAAGACACAAGCGTATTCCGCTCGACAGTTCTCTTTTTAGTAATTGGTGTACGCGCATTTACAGGTTTTTCCAATGGAGGGTGAGTTCATCTTCAGCAGCGGAGTGGTATGGGGAACGGATAGATCAATATCCTCTTGTCAAGATGCACATGATGACCACGGTAATTCAAGTAAAGCCATCCTGATACTTACGCAAATATCAAATTGAATCTTGTCTACAAACATCACGGTTATTTTATAACTGTTGTAGAACAAGTTTTGTAGCTGGCGCTTGGCCTAACTAAAGCATAACAATTTAGGATAAAAGTTAGATTTGTCTCGTTTGAACCAGGTGCACAAGTAAGAAAACTACGTTAAAAGAATGGCTGGTCCAATTGATAAGCACCATTGAAAAGTATATTCGATCTGCACTGCAAACTTTCCAAATGTGTCTAGCTTGCTTTTCATTACTCAACGCGCATGCCATGATCTTGTTTAATTTCGTAAACTCAGCTCTTCCCTTTATGCTGATCTTGTATAAGTGCTTTTACAAATTACAGGAGTGCTTGACTGATATCTTAGTAAACTTTTGAACGCTTAAACTTTTAAATGAATATTTTTTACAGTTGTTTCTTACTTGTCGGACCCGGACAGCTGGTTCGATCCCAGAAACTGGGAATCATATGACGATGACACGAAGATTTCCAAAAAAGATCTACTAGACGTAGAGCAGGTTTGTTCATTTTTTCACAAACCGAGTTTTTGATAACTTTGACCGCATATTTGCAAACAACAAAAATCTGTCTTCCTTTTAAAGTAAATTAGGCCAGAGTACATGCTGATAGGCATGCCAAACTTACTGTTTAATGTACAAGGGCACGCCATCAAACTTTTGGTAAGAGCAAGTAAGTCCCTGGCTCTAAATTGCTCCACCCAACAAACCGTTGGATGGCTCCTGCTTGACTAAGACATGAAAATACTATACTCACGGAAATAGTGATTTCCAAGTTTAATCCACAACTTGCTATTAGGTGCCTTGTGACTATGACCAAACAATCTTTCGTCACGGATACAGCTGGACAATTTCCATTCCCGTGGATGTGTCGTTGAGATCAGTTGAGATATGGAATCAAGTAGGTTTGCACCATTATATTTTATTAAAAAGCTCAAAACATTAAAGCCATATTTATTCTTTCTTCTAATACATCTGTGTTGTAATGAGACACATTGCTTGTGCTACAGAAAGGACAGGATAGGTTGTATATTTTTATTTTTAATGCCATTCTCCGTTTCGGAAGGAGACCAACTTACATGTTTTCGGGAAAAAAGAGTATGTTTCCGTGAAAAAGTAACATATTCGCCACGATCTGTTTCTTCGTGGAAATTGCCGATAAAGTAAATTTGTGTTTGCAGCGCTATGCGTCAAACGAGTTCAACGAATACAGAACAACAGGAAGTGGTCAATACCAATTTCAAGGACAGGGTGACGTTGCTGTAACGGGAAACATTTGCAACGACAATGCTGGCTGTGTTTGCAGAAACAGTGAAAATACTGAGGTGAGCATTGGTAGGTCTTAGATTTAAACTTTTCTTGTTACAAGGTGCTCTTGGTGGAAAATAGGTTGAGTAACTTATGGTGTTAACCTATAACAAAAACTAAAGCCATGTAGTTGCTTTTTGAGGCTCGATATGGTGTGTTTTGTTGTGTGATGTGGACGGAATTGTTGTTTATTGCTTACTACAGTTTACCTAAGCAAAAATAACTTGGCCGGAAGCAAGCCGAGCAAGCTAACGTAAAATTGTATTTTTGTTACCACATTAATCTTTAAATAAGTTAAAGACTCCACAAAAATATTTCACTTTTCGAAAAAATAAAAGTTGCACTGTATGTTGTCAACCGTGCAACACCTGGTATCGGGAAATGTGTTCAACAACTATTTACAGCAAAATCCTTCGTAAAACATTAGAAAATCATATCATTTTTCGGCGACTAGTAAATTCTTCTATTTAAACACAATGCGTAAGTTGCATGTTCAGGAAGCAGGACCTCTTTTTCATGAGTTTTTCTTTCTTACAAAAAAACTGCTACGTTTGTGGGGATGTGTGATTTAGTTGCGGTGTGGCAACATTTTTTTGTTTTAAGGATATTCAGACACTCATATGCAATCAAGTGACATGTCCCTCAACTTCATGCAAGAATCCACTACTACCTGTCGGAAAATGCTGTCAAACCTGTGGAGCTCTTCTGCGTTTAGAATACGGCCCTGCGTACATTGAAGCAGAAATGGTCACTTACGTTTCAACGATCGGTGCCAAATCAGAAGTAAACTGCGCTGCTATAAAGTGTTTAGCGCTTTTTTCTTCGCGTTTTTCCCTGGTGGCGACGTTAAGGCTGAGTTTACTGTAAGTTTTCGGCCTACTTGTTCATTTATACAAAAACTGCCATTTGCTGCGTTTTGTTGAACCTTTTACGACAGACAACAATATTATTAAGCTTGTAACAATTTTAACAACTGCGCATGTGTGTTTCTAAAAATGTTTTTACTCAGTAAAAGAAGAATTATACCTAAATACATTTTTGTAATTCGTATGATGTTACATCAAAATTCAAATGTTTTGGATGCCGCAGTGAAAAATAAAAAAAATTTTTTTGAAAAAATTTGTTGCACATGGCTAAGTTTCTCCAGGGATAGTTATCTTTTTGCAAGAACAGTTCACGGTAATTTCAAAGTCACTCTATGCTTCTTGGCTTTACGTTGATTACAAAACCAATAATTTTGGTTCTGCATTATAGCCATTTGTAACGATATTTTTTGAAATAATGCTACGCAAAACGTTTTGTCCGCAGTTAAACGTTTTCCTGTAGCAGTCGAAACCATGTTAGCTTCTTTCAACTAACTGGTGCCATTTGGTTGACAACCTTACATTCCCTTATGTCTTCATGATAACATAACCACGAAGGTGTGTTTAAAAGAAAGAGTTTCTCAAGAAAAGCGCTTCATATCCCAGAAAACACTTAAGCATCACAGAATTAATGCATCACACTTTCCACATTGTCAGTTTTCTATTTTTACATATGCGGAGGGTTTACATCGATACTTCCATGCAAAGCATAAACATGCAGCACCTTTCAATCCTCCTTCAAAATTTATGACCTACAACTACAAAATTTCCATTTTTGCTAAACAATATTTTGGGCTTTGTAGAATTAAGGTAAACAGAAACACCGCACTGAATCAAAATTGTTGATAAAAATCGTTTGAGTTAAATTGAAATACTTCTCAATTTTCAAACATATTTTTCAGTATTCATCATGTCATCCGGTAATTTCGAGAGTGAATTCGATGATGCAAAACTCACAAAATACGTACTTGAAAAAGTTCAGCACGTTCGTAAAGAAAGGTAAAGCAAGAAGCTGTTCTTCACATCTACTTCACTTGTATAATATTTACCGAAATTGTATAAAATAGAGTCAAACCAAAAAACGCACCATGAGCATTTTTCGAATACCAATATTCTTACAATCATCGCTACAATACGTTCTTCTTACGGAAACTGTAAACATTTCAAGGCAGCTATTATTTAAGTAAGCAAAGCGCATGTTAATCGGACAAACTGCGGCAACTACTGCAGTTCATGAATTTAGACAGCTTTCGTATTTTCTAAAAACTTTTAGTGGTGGAATTCAGAGTACGCCAAGTTTAAATACGATTGCGATGAGATATCTATTCCCAGGCTTGTTGCGTTTCACCTTGGAAATGCGTAAAAGCAAAACGTCTGAAATCTCATTTTGAAAGCATGTCTTTAATAAGTTTTCCTCTAGTCATCTTCTCGAAACCTCGTGGTATATAGAAAACGTAAGCTTCCCATTCTCCACGATCAACGTTTTTCTTTCACTTTATCTTGAGAGAGCAAATGGTTATAATTTAAAAGTAATATCCTAAGTAAAAGTTCTAAAAGTAATTCCCGGAAGGAGGCAGAGACCCCTGAGCCTGGGTTCTTGATGGGAGCACCACCCTTGTCTTTTACAGCAGAATAAACGAGGATGTAAGTTCATATTTATTAACAACATCATAAGTAATTTTCTATATAGTACTCTATGTTCTATCAATATCGAAATTACTGAAATTGCTTGTAATCTTCCGCTCGACTAAGCAGTCAGTGAAGATTTACTTTATTTGTTTATGTGTTTAAAAAATTAGTTTCTGTTCCAAAGGCGGACGCCTAACTTGCTTTTCTGATTATGCGCCTTTGCAATAAACGCAAAATGCAGCGCTTGTTCCTCAAAACTTGACGCAGATATAGATGAACGTTCACAAGGAGATTACATCCAAATTCTTATTACCGATGAACTCACAGGATCTCAAGAAGGAACACAAGCCCAGAGATTTGCTGAGGAATTGTTTGACTATCTCTCTGACCGTAAGTAGGCTGCAGGCACATCTTTTGCGTTGAAGGTGCAAATATATCAAATCGTTTCTCAATCCTGCCGGTTGGCAGATGGATTCCTCCCTGTGCTGAGTCATCTGCAATAATTATTTTGTTCCCCCTTCAGTCACAGTCCAGTTTAGTTACGAGCCAGTAACAGTTTAGTTACGAGCCACTGGTGAGTGTCCCCGAGGTACAAAGCCAGGATTTTGTAGGAAGGAAACAATATATGGTGGGGACGCATTTCAAAACAGCAACAATGTAGCCTACACGCGCATTCCAAGCATCAAACGAACGAACGAATTAAGAACGGGATCGCTTCATGTCGAGCCCCAGCTGACAACATAGGTGTCGGAAGCATTTATTCCAGGGGTAGGCAGTAGTGGATTTCTCTAGGTGGCGGCCAAAATCATGCTTCCAGGGGGGCAACAATGGTGAAATATCATTTTACCAACTCGAAACAAAGAGTAAAACATTTACTACTGAAAAGCTAATAGGAAAATTTCAAAATCCAGGGGGCCTTGGCTCCTCCCTTCCAACGTCCATGTTTGACGACGAGCTAGGGAAGACCTGGAATTTACACAATTGGCATCATTCTGAACAGTGCTGCATAACGCCAACAGCTTTGTTGAATGTGAAGCGGTTGTGGCAATTACAAAAACGTGTCAGTTTGATTTCCTCGTTTGCCTTCCTTGTTTATTTCTTTGCTGATATTAATATGGCAGCGATGAACCACAAAACGTAACCACAAGACTCAACAAAACATGACGGATATGCATTTTCCAGGAATCCTTTTTATTGTAAAATCCTGTAAATGATTTCTTCACAATTTCAAAGCTTTTCAAAATTGCGCAATTGCAAGGCATTTTATTTAAGCTTCTGCATTATCACAGAACCGTCGCCAGAAAGTTTTCAATAGGGGGGCTTTGCAGTTCTGCTGGGGGGCTTTGCGTTTGTGCGGGGGAGCTTGACATTATAAAATTAACCAAAATTCCACTTATTTATAGTGTTTCGCTTTCAATTTGGGGGGCTTGGAGATTTGTTTGGGGGGCTAAGCCCACCTAAGCCTCCCCGTGGCGACGGGACTGCATTATCAGTGTAAGGAAGGCTTGTTAACGTATTTTGTTACCGTACCTTTTTGACTCAGGTCAAGCACCTTGGGCAATGCTTTTAATATTTTGCCTTTCCTGTATGTGCAAAATTCATTTCTTAAAGCATTTATGTGAAGCAAGAATCGCCAATTTTCATCCAAATAGTGTTATGTGGAATAAAATCATGTCGTATTGTGTAGTTCAAAGCAAATTTTTCTCAAGCATCTGCCTTTTCCATTGTTAGGCCTATAGTGTAATAAAAGTTTGTGCACAAAAAGAAAACTTCAAAAACCAAGTTTCCACCGATGTTGTTGCCTTATATTTACTCAAAATTTTTAGTATTCTGCACTGTGATCAAAATTACAGATTCTTTCCTAAGCACTAAATTTAATTCAAGGATGCCCTTCTGTGGCGTAACGAGGGGGGCAAGGGGGGACATCTGCCGCCGGGCGCAGCACTTTAGGGGCGCCAAATTGAGGTCAGAATGTTACGTACTAATTACGAAATGTCAAATGTCAGCGGATGTTAATAACTACAATCTCATCAAGATCACCAGGGTTCGCAAAGCGAGCAATTATGAACCTAAGTGATGTTTCAAAGCGGAGTTTCTGTCTCCAGCAATGACCGCCCGCTTGTGGTTTGACTCAGCACTGTGTCACAATGCTTTCGCAAAGCCAGGGATGCGAACTTTCCGACTTCCCTATAATTTTATAGTTGCGTCACAATGGGATGGGAATCCAGCTTTCACAGTGCATGCAGAATGCTATATTGTGCATGCTTTTATCGCTGCGATAAAACTTACACGATGTTACCAGGGATGTGCAGAGAGGGCATGAACGAGACGACGGCCCTGGACATCCAAGGCAGTGGGTCATCCAAAGAGTGAAATTACAAAAAGTGCATTTATCAAAATCTTGTAACTGAACCTGGGGTGCAAAGCTTTCTGTGAATTTTAGTAACGCGCAGCAATATTTAGTAGCGCACACATATAAGCTTTGCAATACAGCATTCATATGCATGAAATATAAAAGGTAAAAAATATTCGCGCACTCCCCGTTTTTGGTCGCGCGGCGCGAGTGCGCGACCGCATTTTTGCACCCTTGAACTAGACGCTTCTTATTGGCTGCTAAAACGTGCTGCATGGATCTGATGGGAACTTGCCTGAGGGAGCATGCAAAGGTATGTTAACTGTTAAGTGACCTGAGAGAGAGGTAGAGCACTGTCATCTTCACCTTCATCTGTTTCTACTGAACAAAACATCCTTAGCAATTTCTTTATAATTCAGAAAAATATGAAGGGCGGAAATGCATCAAATTGCATGGTTGTACTCATGGGCGTCGGAAGGAGGGACAGGGGGAAGGCCTCCTTGGATTTTGAAAATTTCAGCAAAAAAAGCTTGTTTTTTTAGTTTCGAGTGGGAAAAATCAAATTCCACCACTTTTGGCCCCCCTTAGAAAAATTTTGGAAAAATCTCCTAGTGGCCCCCCTGGAAAAAATTTTCCGACGCCCATGGTTGTACTACTTTTTTCAGATAATATTTCTAAGAAAAACAAGAGACAACTCTATCTCCTAACATGCCGTAAGTGCTATCTTCTTTTGCTGAGCCTTTCTGATACGTACTTGCATGAATAAATGCAATATCCTCAATGCATAGCTTACCCATGAGTGGAAGAAATATGCTTGTAAACAGATGTCTCAAGCACACAGAATAAAACAAATATTAAAAACCTAACACATTAAAAACAAAAAATACTCTTTGAATTCATTTTAATTCAATTTTTCTAAACTTGTTTATTTTTCAAAACTAGTTTTTACTTATTTCAAATGCCTGTATTTTTCACATTCCTCAATACATTACTAGAATTTGGTGGGGGGCATGCAATCAAGCAGTTGCCCCGGGAATCACCAGACCTATCTGCATGCCCGTGGTTGTTACGACTACAGATCTGATGTTTAGGAAAATTTTTGAGCTTTTATGGTTTGGAAAACTTCATGTTGAAATGGATTTGATGTGGTTCTGAAGCAAGTTATGATGACTTTTTTGTGGGATATTTAAAAATGCTGAATGCCTTTGCAAAATTCTAATTGCAGTTGCGTAACAACGTTGAGTATATTAGTTATGGTGAACTTTTCAGTTACTGCTACATGTGCTTTATATCACCTTGGCCTAGAACCTGAGCACTTCCATCTTCCATGGACATGATTGTCAAAATTCAACTCACACAATCGCTAACCTGGAACTTCGCACGAAGCGTCACTGACCTTAGATATTTCTTAGATTAGTGGATGTGACACATTTCATTTATGGCAGTTTTTGAAGGAACAATAGACAAATTTACAGTAAAGGCAAAAAATTTTTCTTTGAAGTTAGATAATTACAGGTAAAACATTAAATCGCAGCATTCCTTTTATTTTCTGTGAACTTTTCAGGGTGTTATATCCAAGAAAACGCTTCGGGATTTTGCAGTTTTGTATTTGTCTAGCAATTTTGTATAAAATCATTTGCCTTCAGCTTTTCATATGCATTCTTCTGTCTGTTCTTTTCTTTTATGTATTCTTGACTCGTGAGTCTCCCTCAGTCAGCCCTTTATGATGTTTTATTACTCAAAACTCTGAGAGGTCATGCTCCAGAAATCCCTAGTCTCTTGAGCTCGCATCAACGGTGATTGTAACCAGACCTGACTAGGGAGGTGGAACAACAGGGTGTGCTGGATTCAGCATCTTCAAAAAGTTCTGACAAACCTGTGCTTTAGAAAAAAAGATGTATCTCTGGCCAATTTTCTCCTGTGTTATCGGAAGATTTTTGTGCTCAAAAATGTATTACCGCAGTTTGGAGTGTCTTAATAAAACAGTTAGAATGTTCAATCGTGACCAAATTTCAGAGAGAATAGCTTCACGCAAAACTATTAGATTCTTAACTCTACGGTAGTTAATGATTTCCAAGATTCAAAAGTCCTGACGTCAATTCTGTGACATCACAATCACACGGAGTTTTCAGACGGGTCTAGAAACAACTACAGTATATGCAGGCGATTGCAGGGCCCGAGTGGAGCTGTCGATGCCCCTTTATTCCCAACTCATTCTTCGCATTTATGCTGCCATGAACGGGCAGGGTGGGGGCGGCAAAACTGAGTTTGCCCCCGGGCGCGGAAAACCCTAAGTACGCCACTGCCCCTTGTTTTATAACTAATTTCCATTACCTCTATTCTACGCCAATACACTACAACAAGCTGATTCATTTCATTCAAAGGAGTATATCTCTTTTGAAATGGGTTTAAAGTAATCTTAAATTTTTGTAAAAAATTTTTGTAATCTTCAATATCTGGATTTAAAGATGGGCAACAACAAAACTGAGAACACCAGAAAGCAGGGCAAGCGTGAAAAAACTGCAGCAACTCCTAACAAAGGAAAAAACCAAACTACTGAGACTGCTGGAAATTATGAA
>Ga0210059_1010948_pt1 | contig 13935 bp, 9 predicted proteins | sample Ectturendosymbi2_FD_188042 | JGI IMG/M metagenome (GOLD analysis project Ga0210059, IMG submission 188042) | Ecteinascidia turbinata endosymbiont from Florida, USA - Sample 2 (SPAdes) (version 2) | ecosystem: Host-associated > Tunicates > Ascidians > Unclassified | place: Key West, Florida... | reverse complement strand
AAATACTACCACCTAACGGTTGGCGCCCAGGGCCAGGCAAAGTGGGCCAAGGTGGCCTAAAAGTCCTCCACTTATGACGTCACTCACAGAAAACCTGCACCCCCCAGGCAAAAAAATTTTTTTCGAGTACAATCTACTAGACTGGCCAATTTGTTTGAGCCGTTGAACGTTGAAAGGGCGTTGGTAAGGCAACTGAAAATTGCTGTTTTTTAGGCCGAAATCAAAGTACGAATATCACGTAGGCCGGCTCCATGCGTGTTAAGCAACAGTGTTTTTCAGAATAATATCTGAAGTAACTCAACAAGAGGTTATAACTTCCAAGACGTGGTTCAGGGAGGAAGTGTGCATGTTGCTGAAGAACTGGTGATGTAAGCACCGCTGGGCATTTCATGGGGAGGGAGGGGGTCATTGCAATGGTTTTCACTTGCTAAGAAGAGAAGGGGCTCAACCCGCGAGCAAAACTTTGCTGATTGGGTTTTCACCATAGATTCGACACAGGATGTGCTTTGGACTAGTCGGACGAGTTTTGCCATGATTGAAAATGTCACCAGACGAGAAATGACAGGTCACGCTTCCTTTCTGAACACACACGCGGCTACCTCGTCGACACCAAAAACTTTGCATGACAACGATGGTCTGTGTGTTGGGGCGAGCACAATGATGTTTGTTTTGTTCGTAGCAATCAACCCTAACGTGCACACGACTTGTAAAGAGAAAAACATCCTGTTCGCGCTAACCGGCCATGTGAGCCTGTAGTTCTGAGCATCACAGCCTTATCGTTTGAACAGCTTGCTCATTTTTTTATCTGAACAACAAAAAACACTTTGCATGAATTCTATACTCTCATGTTTTGAGGCATCACGTTCATGCTCAACAGCATTGGTCACCGTTCCCTTTCATAAAAGGGGAATAGACATCCTCCCTCAGTCACTTGCATCATCACCCACACATCGCAGTCGGAAATACTCAAAACACGTGATATATTGAAGAAACTTTATTGAAGAACAGGCACGCCGGCAAAACCAACACAGCTGCTGTTGCTACTGACATTAACCGTGAAGAAACACACCGCGACATCAATTGTAAAGCTTTTTTTTAAGTTATAGACCCAAATATGACCAAAAAAAGTAAACCATTTCGGTCAGAATATCCGAAAGTACAGATTATAGACAATGTACACTGTTACGGTGAGTTTTAATACAACTGTGACACAAATGACTGAAATTTCTCAGCGAAAAAAAAAACTCAGTTGCAGCACATCTGGAATCGAGCGCCAGAAACACTTACTTGCTGCAATTGATGATGATGTTTTCGGGCACTATTCTCTTTTTTAACTTTCCCATCTTAGGATGGTTCCCTCTCCCGCGGAACAGTCCGGGGGGCTCGAGTTTGAAGTTGCCGATCTTCTCACGATGGTGGTCCCAGTTGCAGTAGCCGTACTCCTCCACCATTGCATCATTCTTCTTTTTCTCCTCCTGCAAAAGGTAAGGTAGCGATCAGGAAGGAATGAGTTGTGGGTGCTGCTGTTGGATAATAATAAACAAAAAATATTGTTTTTGCAGCAAACCACACCAACACTGCGCCACAAACAAATAAGGCCAGTACACAGTTTGTGTAGCTGAGTCGCAAGTAATACACAAAAACGTGGATCACTGCCGTAATGCAGACATGGATGAACAGAGGTGAGCGATCTTGCTTTTCTGTTTCAGAAACGTTGTTTCGGAAAGCCTGACACGTTTGACTCACTAGCTTCTCTTCTTTCGAGCGAGCTTTCCTCTCCTCCGACTTCATCTTGAAGTAATTGCTCACAGGGGTGAAGTCACACGTACCCAGATCGGTGACGATGCCTCTCTCTTCTGACGTCATCACCTGGGGAGGAAAATGCGGTGTGAAAGGAAATAACAAGCAGGACGAGATAACTGAAAATTGTTTACCTCTGTTACAGAATTAACCAATTTTTGCCGACTGAAATAGACTAATATTAAATCGAGACAGTTGGTCCAAGTCTCACCAGTATTCAGCTGCATTGCAACATGAATTATCCGAAGCGGAAATATCTCTACGCCTGAGGATTGGAAAGCATCATCCACGATTGACAGTGTAGTGAATGCTGCACAACCATGGGCATGGGTAAGGGGCGAAAAAGGCATTTCCCTCTGGATTTTGAAATTTGATATTTTGCTATGAACATTTTAGTAGAAGCATGTTTTTCTCTTCGTATCACAGAGTTAGAAAAATGACATTTCACCCTTATTGCCCCTCCCCTGGAAACTCCTTCCGACGCCCACGTGCACAACTTCCCAGCAAGGAGCTGGTAGGAGCAGCACACGAAACGAACCTTCCGCCAATCGCCGAAGAAATTCTTGTTGAAATCTTTCTTCGTCGTATAGTCGTGATCCAACATCTTTGCGTAAAACGTCATCACTTCTTCGGCTTCGGGGTTAAGTTTGAGGATTTTGCCTTCAATAAAATAAAAAGGGGGGGGGTCGGTGAAAACAAACACAATTCACTTTGCACCGCTCATGAAGAAGTAGCATGGCTGCCACGCTTTTTTCTTCATGGCTGCCACGCTTATTCTTTTTCCCGTTTCATTAACTCTCCCAAAGTCATATTTATACGCGGAGCTCATTTTACTTGGCGACCTGAAACAAGGAACGGCCTGGTGAATAGCAGCGAATAGGAACGCACTCAGATGACACAGGAATGCCTCGAGCACAACAATGCAGCACAAGGTACAAAAAATGTGGAAGTCGCCAAAACAACAAGCTTCATATTCCTTCTACGTTCATTCTCACATACGTCATCAATAATGTGACGTTCTGCAAAAACAAGAGACGGAAAATTGACGAGTTGTTTTTATTCAAACACCTGTCACAAACAACTAGGAAGTTTGCAACAAGCAACAGAGCCATGGCTGGTTTGGCCTCCAAAGACCCAACTTGACAGTTGACGCCAAATCTTGCGTGACGCACCAACAGACAGGGGGTCCAAACACTTGGTGTCGCCTGACGCATCTTGTGCACACCAGCTCAGCAGTTCAACACATTTGCACCTAGGAAGCTTCTCGAAATAAAAGAATGCCGCACTTACCATCGTATTTGAAGTGCACATCGTCTGGCAGTGGTTCATACGGGGGGGCAAAGACCGGGCCTTTGTGCTCCAGGAAGGCCCACTTGACGCTGTTGTCCTTGTTGTCCCCAGCCTCCTCCCACCACTTCCACTTTTCTTGGACTTCTTCTTTTTTTGGTTTCTGTGCATGTCGTGCGAATGTACAGTCAGTGTGAATTGTGACAAACAATATTGTTTTTAAAAGTGGCAGGAGTTTGCACATTTCTACTGGTTTGAAACAGTGCGTTGTTGAATTAGGACACCAAACCGATTTGAAATTCATGATGATTGTGATGAACAGTGAACTTGGAATTATAAAACGATTGTCATTACGTTTTCAACTCTCCGTTAAACGACATAAAAAACAAAATCTAAAATTAAGTGTTGGGCATTACAACCACATCTGCACAGCATTTGTCAAAATTGGTTTAGAAAACGATAACTGCCATTGCGCATCTTAAAAAGACATTCAGACTCAATTCAGCTGATTCATGGTTATGAATATGCAAGAGGTTCTTCACAGCGATATCAAAATTAGGACACGGTGCAGCAGAAAACTACCAGCACAACAAACAGTCTTTCAACTCACCTTCGCTGAGCTTCCTTCTCCTTTCGTAATTTGCTATTCAAATAAACAAACATACGTTAGTAGGTTATTTTGACCTCCCCAAATATTTTCTTCCACAGTAATTTGCGTTGTCATGGCAACTACGTTTCCGTAAAAATTACGTTTGTCAATCACAGAGCTAGCTTATTCAGTCATAGACTTTTTCTCAATGACCGAAACAACAGTACTACAAGTAGCTTCAGTCATAATCTCCGAAAAGGTAGGCTGGTGAATACTGTTACATCGATTTTAATACTATCAAAGAATGAATGACCAAAACGTCTCAGAAAAAAATGCCAAATCGCAGGCATTCCAGCGGCAGGATCTGGACCGTCGGGCAGTTTTACAGCACTCTCGCACGACTCCCAGTATGGCTCGTCGCCGGATACTTGCACATTTTACGTTAACTGAACGTGGGCGTGACTATAAACCAGTGGTTCCCAAACTTGTTCGAGCCGTTACCCAAATCAAGGTATCGATTGTTTTATTACCCTCAATATTTCGCAATGATCGCTAACAATACAGAACAACATTGTGGTTTTGGTTCTGCGTTACTCCTGAAGAATTGCATTATACCCCCGGGGTTAATTTAACCCCAGTTCACGAACCACTTTTACATACGAACAACTTGAAGCGTACCCTGCCACAGAATGGCTGGATCCATCGTGGTAAAATAAGCGAAGCTGCTTCAGCTTTATGTGGTTGCTGCTGGTTCAAAGGCCAAGCACTGTGCGCAAAATCAGTGATAAAAAACACGCAGTTTTAACAGATATTGTACCAAAACCTTATACATATGACGAGAACAAAGACCACTGCGGGCAGTAAACCAGACTGACGACAGAGATGCTGCTGTATGGGCAACGCAAGAAGTGCAATACAAAAGCAGCCAAGTATCAAATATACCTGTTTTTCTTTTGTGCCATTTTCGGTTTCAGCATGCTTCCGTTTCTTGGCATGCTTTTCGTGTTTGTCTTTTTTCAGTTTCTTTTTCACTCTAATGAAAGCAAAACAAGCACCAATCAGAAGGATGAGAGGTTGTTCGAGGCAAGAAAATAAGAGGGGCGGGACAAAGCTTAGATTTTGGTTGCGTTCACATGTATGGCGTAGGACTCACGCGGATATTCAAGCGCAAACTAACGTTTTTCATCTCTTGTCTTATCTCCTGGATTTTGATACGTTGACATGACGACAGTTGTCGAAACCAATCCAGCCCACATTCTGATTGTTTGCAAGTATTAATTCCGTCACAATGAGAAAAGTTGATAAATGTTAAGATTAAAAACGTTTCCAAACGACAGCCAAACTGCTAAAGACTAGAAACGTAATTACGTAACGCAGGGAACATTACAGGCTGTCATACTAATTCAATGTTTGTACATCTAAACTAAAAGCCTTGGCACTGAACACGAAAAACATGTCATACTAAAAAACACATGTTTTTAAAACACGCCTTGGCGTTGAACACGATCTCTCAAAAACCACATCGCGCTATGTCATTACCAAAGGTTAATACATTTTAAGTTATACGGCGTAACACTTTCTCAAGACTTGTTAACAAAGCAAGCTAAATAATACAACCCATTTGCCATCCTGCACTAAGCCACCGAATGAACGAACAGCTATGAATTACCAAGCTTCAAAAACCTACCGTGAATGAAATTGGGTTTTTACTCCAGTGCGACAAACGAATGATCAAGGCAGGACAGTGGCGCTGGCATACATGGTGTGAAAATACAGTGGGTTTGGGGTGACTATCTGTGTATGTTCGCTCCCGCAAGCCAAAACTTTAACTGCATGTCATGCCGTCAGGTTTACCGGAGACATTCTCAAACGAAGCAAGATCCTCAGATACAAAAACCACTCTGGCCACTATACTGCGTAGATCAGTCACGCCAGCTCGGGCAGAATGCGAGCTTGAAATCTACACTGCAATGAGACAAAACCGCAACTTGCAGCAAATGGCTGTGACGTGAAGCAAGGATTGAAACTGATACGAGGAAATAATGACCTTTACCAGCGCCTCGAGCAGTATTAAAGATCATGTTTTCCAACGACAGTTTTGCGCATTGGGCACTGTGATTGGGTGGAGCATTCAACGAGTGTTTCACAGCCGGCCAGTCGAAACGTATGAAGTCTGTCGGCCAACCTCAGGCAAATACAACTTCCCCGAATATTTAATCGTAACAACCAATATACGAGGAAGACGACAAAACGAAACGTTATTCCTGAACTTACGAATACAACTCCTTCGTCAACAATTCGATAAACTATGAGTAGCTTCCAAATATGAAATGACATGTAAAGAGCATGCATGATACAAGAGGAATTTGTGACAACGTGACATTCCATGTACAGTAGTTGCAGATGCAAAACCAACAAACCTGGCATTAGAGTGCCTGGCAATCTTTGTCTATGTAAACGAACAACACAATAATCAACCCAGCTTACTTTTCTGAAAGGGTTTCTATTGAATACGACTTCTCTGGCTTTGGCTGAATCATCCTTTAGACGGGTTTAATGCTGCACGAGTTTACCAAAGTTTTAACAAAAGCACACGTTGCACCCAAACCGCTGGCACACTTATCGATGAAATATCTTTTGCTATATACTTGAGAAAATGTTCTCTGAAAAAAAGACACAAAAATCACGCACTAACCTAAATAAAACGCAAAAGCATTCTTCGCTGTAAGGTTAACATTGACACTTGACATTCCAAACAAGAAATTTCACCCTATTCCAAAATTCTAAGAAGCTTACACAAAAATGAAATATCAATATCAACGAATAAACGGAAATCCGCACACAATGAAACGGCTGGTGAGTGCCCAACATGGTAACCCAGTGCCAGATCAACAATAGTAGCAAATGCAGCAATTGATGCGGGCCTCGCGGTCTTTTGTAATTAATCCAATTTATGAAGAAATCTTACATTTAATGTAAAAAATTGTATTGCATTATATATGAGATTTTTTCAGTCTAAGAAGTCATTACTCTGCAAATTTGCCATAAGTAGTATGCAAAGGTTTTCAATTGAACGCTGTCTATGTCCAGAAATTCTTCTTCGATTCTTTTTGTACAGTTGTGTAACAAAAGGCATAAGATTGCAGTCAGCAGTGTTGCCATTTCAGCTGATTTGCTGCTGAATCTCGCAGGATTTTCTCACTGTTAGCTGTAAAATTTTCAATTTTTCTCACAGGATTTTACCAACCGTTTTGTTGGTTCAGTTGGTAACAAAAGGTGGGAACTTTACACCATCAAAAATATACTTGTCTTCTTTATGATGTTTTTAATTGGGTAACACCAGGACAAAGCACAACCAGCTGCCTGCAATTATTTGGAATTTTATGATGATGCAAAAAGCTGCTTCAAGCAGGTGATTGTATTATAATAACAAGTAATTTGATGGCTTGGTGAAGCCTAAATGATTTGATTGTGTGCTTAGTGAGCGCGTTAGGTTAAACAAGAGTATTGGCAGAATACGTTTTTATCTCACGGCACAACATTTCCAAGTGATTCAGTTGTACTAGTAAGCAGCAATGTCTGGTAAAAAAACATCCTGGTAAACCAAAGCTGCCAAAACTTTCAACGTATGTGGTTGCAAAATTCAGGAACTTAAAAGTTGGCACACTGCCTACTGCCTCTGTCCTACTGATTCAACAAAAAACTTTTATCAAATTTGCAGTAACAGCAAAATATTGAGCTTAAAAGGCATAAATGGTAGCAAAAGCAATGAGACAAGACTAATGAACTTTTTGCATGCTCCCTAATGTAACAAAGTTTTAGGTTACAGACCAGATTTAGGAAGTTGTGGGGTTGAAGCTATGTTCAGATCGTTTATTGCTGAGCATTGTTCTACTGCATATAAATTTGCAACCATTTAAAAGAGATCGTCAAGAACTGTGTGTCATACAAAAAGAGGTAAGCTGCAGTTGCATTACTCAAAAGGTCAAAATGTTGAGTGATAGAAAATTGTGGGCCAAAAAGTGTGTTGGCCAAGATTGGCATTCTCAGCTGATGCTTACTGAGAGCCAGTACAAGACAAAAAATTGTTATTTTACAAACTTCATAGGTTTCGTTTAATCATGTTAAAATGACAGATTTTTCAACAGAATTTCACTGCTTTTAGCATATTTCAGCTGAAAATTTGTGACAAGATCTTTAGCAGAATCTAGCAGTTTTTGTGACATCATTTAGCAGATTTACTGTAGGTCACAATCATCTGGCAACACTGGTGGTCAGCACGATACACACAGACTGTTCTTTTGATACTTTGGATGACCTGCTGGGGTTTCAGGTTCAAAAGTTGTGATGTAAGTTAGTAAAAACATTTGACTAATTAGCTAATTAGTTAATTAATTAATTTGTTTAGTTTAGATCATAACTTTTGAACCAGAAACGTTAGAAAGTTGATCAAAGGCTCAAAAGACTCGGACTCGAGTCTAGTTTCCAATGAAAACTTAGTGGTTGGGCCCTAGGCCAGGCAACATGAGCCAAAATGACCCTAAAACTACTTTACTTATGACGTCAGTCACAAAAAATCCACACTCCCCAACCAAAAAATTTTTTTTCGAGTGCAATCTACTAGACTGGCCGATCCGTTTGAGCTCTTGAACAGCTCTCTAGCGCAATCGGCGGAGGAGCTAGGGCGTTGGTAAGGCAACCGAAAACTGCTGATTTTTAGGCCGAAATTCAAGTACGAATATCATGTAGGCCGGCAGCCAACGAGTTAAACATGTGCTACCCAGAAAACTTTTTTGCAACAAGTCATGGTAAATCTCATGTGATGGCATTGGTGGAACTGCGAAGCGTCAGGCAGCAAGATCAAGTTTGCAGAAAACTCAAAATTTAACTGGCAAAAGTTTGTTTGAATTTTGTCAAACTATCCCAAATATAAAATGCTTCTTTGTACCTAAAAGCATTACAGAGAATGCACAATTTGCTCTGGAAAGCCGATAAAAAACGGAGATAACAGTCTGAGGAACTGATCTTTTTATAATTTTGAGCCAAATTCCTCTTATGGTATACAATTCAAACAAACAAGTGAAGATTCTGAGTTCTCTGATAGCACATGTTTAAAGAATATCCCCAACAGTCTAAGATCAAACTAAAAAAATGAATATATAGCATGTATATATGATTCAGTGTGGTGGATTGCAATCATCATAGCAGTGGATGAACTACAAAATGAAGTTGAAGTGAAATTTATGTCCCCACATGGTCCTGGTAAATATTTTAAGAGGCCATCAAGAGAAGACATACGTTGGGTGACTCTACAGCAAATTCTTTGTGTAATAAGAGCACCACTGCCAGCTATGATTAGCAAAAAAAATTACAGAATTGAAGAAAATGATTTTGAATGCTGTACATTGAGACATTTTCATCAGTGATGCTCAGTATGATCAAAGTGTTGTCTGACAGAGATGGCACAAGGGTACATGGGACAATGATGGATTAGACCTGCAGGACAGTCACACGAACATAGATAGTACATATTTGAATCTATGTTGAGGTAATTTAATCGATTAGATGAGAATTAGCAAGTTTTTTTCCACACGTTTCATTGGAAATTGCATTTTTACTCTATCAGAAGTGACCACTGTTACCTTCCATTTGTGGGAGCTCATGCAAAACCTTTTTTAAAGTTTCAAAGCAATTGTATGTAATACAAGCATGCAGCCCTTAGAAGCAATAAAATCTTCAATGTGGTCCTCCGTAGAAAATGTTTGCCCAACCCTGGATTAGGCATTAATGTGGGTTCATTTTATGTGGTTGTGTATACTGCTTGTTTCAGCAGAATATGAAGTTTGTGTATAAAATGTATCAAACTTCTATAACACGTTTTTAAGAACAATAAAAAACATAATTGCCAAACACATATTAATAAAAAATACAAGCATAGTAGTACAAAATTTTTCAAATAATTTTTGTAATGTTGCGTCAACAGCTTGAAATTTGAGGTCAAAGTTTGGAAATAAAATAAACTGTTACAAAATTTTCAACCTCTGTTTTCTGAATTAAAACATTGTTTTTCTTCCATTTTTACTGCAGATTTGGATTCCTTATAGAGATAGCACTGGCCACTAACAGTCCAGTCTTCAGGCAGTTCGCTAAAGGTTTTGAAACAGTCTGCTGACAATTTTTTTTAGAAGTGACATCATTTTGGGCCGCTGCTGTGTGCTGGTCAATTAGGCAAAAATTTTTGTTTTTGCAAAGTTTGAAAATCTAACAAGGAAATGTTTTGCTGATTTCTCTCCATTTTACCTTTTTGCTATGTTCTGCTTCACTTGTTTACATACAGACCAGTGAACCATGTCCTGCATCAACAAAAGCAACAAACACGTTCATTCACAGTCAGTTGCTGTCATTGAGGTTTAAGGAGAACTGTCACCAGAAATTTTCAATAGGGGGGCATTGCGTTTGTGCAACCTGTCTTGACATTCTAAAAAATGACAAAAACTTCACTGATTTGCAGTGTTTCATGCTTCAATTTGGGGTGTTTAGAGCAATGTTTGGGGGACGAAGCCCAGCAAAGCTCCCCTGTGGCGACAGAACTGGGATACTGTAGCTGTTATTGATGTATTGCGTCTTTCGTTGTTAACCACGCTTGCTGTGGCTGTGATTGAAAATCTAGAACTTGCTTTAATACCTGCTAAAATTAATAGTCAAAACGAAACACTACAAATGCTACATATAAGCGACTAGTATGAGATAGAAATGCAGAATGAAATGCATCAAGCGACAGCAGTCGTGAACACAAGAATGCAATCATTAATGTAGGCAATTAAGAGAAGCAGCTGTGCCGCTTCACCAGTATCTACCCCACTAAAGAAATAAAGGAATTATCCAAACACAAACAAGCATTAAAGTAGGCAATTTGTACCGCCATTTTAATAGTATACGTTACAAAACCGTCAGGCACAATGGAGGCGGAATCAAAGGATGACATCACTTTCACAAGTGGACAGTGGAGGCGAAGTCAGAGGATGACATCACTTTCACAAGTGGACCAGAAGGTTTCAAACAGAGACGTTGGACAATTTCCGCACTGAGATATACGTCAGATACGCCAGAATCCAGAAGAGTAGCAACTTTTGAAGCCTTCTGATCAGTCAACTTTTACAGCCTTCTGATCAGAATGCTTCCCATCATTAAACCATCTTCATCACCTTGGCGAGCCCAGGTACTGATTGTTAATGATGGACGCAATAAAAAACACCTACTAGTAATTGATTATTATTCAAGAACCATTAACAGGTTCACGCTATTGGATGCTTATCCTCTTCCTCAAACTGATGATCTAATCAATGAGATTTCTACTGCACATGAAATTGAGAAACCGAGTAACACCCGAATGGCCAAGCTGTTTGTGCATGTCAGTATGATTGGGCGATGCGCTTCGAAGAAGTTAGAGAGGAACGAGACAGTGCATGGGGCACAACGTTATCTTGACCAAGACGATGAACGATATTGTTCTTGAAATTGCCCAATTCAGCACGCCACACATGAGGTGTTCTTAATCTTGTCCAGACTTACTTAACAAAACATGAAGCTTAAAGCCTTCTGATCAGTCATGAGAAAAAAACAGCTGCGATACAAAAAATGCAGCCAATGCAATTCAAATAAAGGGTCAGTTTGTTATTCAAATACTGTGGATCTCGTAGCCTAGAGTAGGAGTTATGTGTTACAGCTGCTATGCCAATGGTTTTCGGTTCCACTATCACCTGGCCAACTTCCGTTTATTGTTCTTTACTTATTTTCAGGCTTACCTGTTATCTTACCTTTGCGGGTTAGTTAGTGTTAAGTTAGCGTTTACCTTTTATGTTTAGTTCTTTTCTACCAAGCCTACTGCACTCTCATTGAGCGTTACTGTTAGTTACGTCACAGGTGGCGTATGAATAAGTTTTCTAATTTATGGATGCAACGGCATATCTATACTAGCCACTGCCTTGAACAGCTCTCTAGCCTGGTGTGTTATGGAGTTGCTAAGACATGCTTGAAACTGGGATTTTACCCAAAAAACTACTGGCAATGAAGGTGTCAAGAACTGTTTTGCTGAAAAAAGCCAAACACTCAATTAAAAAAGGCCAAAGAGCCAAACCTTGACTTGTCAAATCCAAAGTTATTAAGCGATTTGACTCCTCACAACTCAAATTCACATAAAAACACATCTTATGCACTCAAAGCGTCTCCACTAAAAGCAATTAGTTCAAAACTATTTATAATTTTTGGAATTTGTCACTTATGACAGAAAAACGCCAAAATTTTTTACTTAAAAAAATATTTAAAAAAAAACAGGAATTGTGGACATATGACATAATCAAAAATCTAAATAGGCTGACACTTGAATGCATTATGCATAGGCAGCAAAATAAGATTCACGGCTAGCTAATTTCATATTGCATTGATATTTAATTCATATTCGATATTGCACAACGCGGCAAACACAATCGCACTCTCAGTCGCACAACACTGCCACGCTTTCACTTATAATTCACTACACAAGGCGAAACGCACACATCGAGGACGAGACTAGGCTATCAAAAAGGTGTTGTCGCTGAGAGTTAGTTTATAGTTACTAGTTAGTGGAGCCTTAGAATTTGTCGCAGACAAAAACGGCCAACAGAAAACATTTTCGGCCAAACGACCTTCAAAAATCCTCCAAACAAAGACCAAACGGTCAACCCAAATATCTTACGGCCAAACACCTTGAAATACGGCCAAATATCAGAAATTTGGCCCCTAAACGGCCAACCTGGCATCCCTGCCGTTCTGGTAGGCTAAGGCTACAATCCACCAGTGCGCATGTGTGTTTGCGCGGGATTTATCTCCACTGATGACAGTTGACAATTGCGCTGGAGAGCAGTGTTTCCAACTCTTCTTACAACCAATATACTAAATTTAATCCAAAAATATACCAAATATATACCAATATTATATCAGTCTCAAAAACTTTCGATTTAATGTTATTTTTTCAATGCCTTTTTATTGTTTCACGCAGATGATTTACAGTTGCGTTGTGTTGTGCGATCATCGAGATGCTGCAAGCTCTATTTCTCCTTTCTCAACTTTAGCAGTGACAGATTTATTAAGCACTAGAATTTTCATCATTCCAACACACTGGATTTTCATTTCTTTTATGATCCAGAAAACTATTAGGCAATTATCTTTTTGCGCATTTATCAGACTGTATACACCAGTGGTTCTCAAACATTTTTTTTTTTAATCATGCAACAATCCCCTAGGAATTTTAAATGGCTCATGTCCTCTTACAAAATCAACACAAATAAACACGAAACAACACGTTGGCTTTTTACATCAGGGGTGTCGTGTTGATTTTTTCGGAAGGTGCTTCGCGGTCTCTAGAAATGTCTTGCGGACAATTTTCAGTTTGTGAACCACTGGTATACACAAAACCAGCTGAAAACTTCTTTGCAAGCCACTCCAGCAGAATCAGGCACACTTTGCCAAATTTTCTGCCACTCTCGTATGCAGCTTTCTCACATCTGAATACATTTTCGTCTGCCTAAAAACGCCTACCTAACAGAGATGGCTGGAGTCACTTTTTCAGACTCCGACCCCGCTCCTTTTCCAAAATTTTTTAATCCGGGGCCGGATCCTGTCCGGCAATATTTCAAATTTGAGAACCCGACTCGTGTTCAGACTCCGACTACAATCGTCAATCCAACCTTAATTCAACCATATTTTTACTTAAGAAATGACCACACAGACTCCTGCTACTGCCGAAATTGAGAAAGGACTATGGTTCCGGTGTCAAGCAAAATTTCTGACCTCTGCGAAATTTCTGTCCTGTTGTTGTTTGCCAGTTATTATGCTTCTCAGAATAAAGAAATAAAGTTTGGTAAATACTTTTTTGATGTGTGTTGTGTGAATTCAAACTTTTTGGTTAGATGTCAGGCACCCACAAGAAGCTATAGCACGGGAATAGCTTCAACAACAGAAAATTTTCGGATTTAGTCCTAGATATCAAATATTTTTCTTTTTCTCAACCCAATTCAAAACCTAATCCGACGCACTTACCTGAACACGAATCCCTCAGCCTTAATCATCAAAATTTCTTAGCGTATTTCATATGCAAAATATTGCTCTGTGCATGCACACATGACGTGAAGTCAGAAATTTCGCAAGTCAGAAACTTCGCTTGACACAGGGTCCGACAGAAAAACGCGCAATCCTACCAGAGTCGACTTCGGCACTCTGGC
>Ga0210059_1010947_pt1 | contig 13936 bp, 6 predicted proteins | sample Ectturendosymbi2_FD_188042 | JGI IMG/M metagenome (GOLD analysis project Ga0210059, IMG submission 188042) | Ecteinascidia turbinata endosymbiont from Florida, USA - Sample 2 (SPAdes) (version 2) | ecosystem: Host-associated > Tunicates > Ascidians > Unclassified | place: Key West, Florida... | reverse complement strand
GAAAGCGTAGAAGGTTGACACTTTCGCGTTCATCACGGATGTCGAACTATTATAAATGAGAGAAACTATTCGGAGCAGCACCAGCATCGAATATCACGCGTCTGACAAGCCTGCGCTTCGTTAAGACCTCGATCCACAAGCCCTATGTACCTTCACACTTTTTTGTTCTGTTGTAAGTAGCTGTAGGTACGGCTGCGTCAAGTGTTTGTCGCACTCACCACCAGAGACTAGTCAACATAAAAGCTATGACAAAGACGAGTTGCATTCTATCTTTGCTCTGGGGTTAATCTTCTGATGGAGAAATTAAAGCGGGGGTTACCAACCTTTGGTACGCGAAGGTCTTCAAGGTGGTACACGAGCTGGTTTTCACGACCATTTTTTGGTCATAGACCGAAATCATTTTAAATTAACCGAAAAAATTTAAGTCATTTCGGTGAGAATGTCTGAAAATATAGGCTAAAAACACGGTTACGGCGAGTTTTAATACAACTGTGAGACAAACGACCGAAATATTTCAGTGACCAAAATGTCTCAGCAAAAATGACCGAAATGTCTCAGCGAAAAAAACAGTGCGCGAGTAACTTCCATTTTTTCACAAAAACCTGGATTCACAGCGTTCTAGTTTACGTACAGAGCTTTGCTTCCAAATAACTAACTTTTCCTGTGGCAGCTGTTCCTGTTGTTTCGTAACATTATGACTTTTGATGCGCTGTTAGCAAATTTATGCCACGCATCGACCAATTGGTGGAACCGGAAGGTAAACAAAAAACTCATTGGTTGTGTTTTTTTATTGTTATTTTAATGTACATTATTCTTCTGAACTAACTAAGATTCGATGAAGTTCGTTGTTGTGGAAGAAGTGGTACGCGTTGACAATACGGCGTGCCGAAGTGATAAGAGGTCGTAAAAAGGTTGGGAACCCCTGGATTAAAGTGTAGTTTATTTGACCAAATTAATGCCCCTGATGTTTTTACCATCACTCTCATCGTTGATTCTTTTCTGTTGCGATAAACAATAATTTTGTGTTTTTGTAGAAGTGAGTGCCTGATAGCGTATTATAGAGCGAAACCATAGTTTCACAATAAATGTAATGGTCTGATTCTACCATATGTGTGTTTGTAAGATATTCTCCAGAGAAGCGTCAAGCACGCTATAAAAAAGTTGCTAGCGAATGTTGACCTTCTGAACAATTTTAGAAAAACCACGTACCGTTGCTGAGAACAATTCGCAAGAGTAAATTAATTAAGCCATAACTGTTCTTATAGCAACAGTGCCCAGTTTTACTAAAAGTGTTTCAATGTCAACATTCGCTGGTAACTTTTTTACTGGCTGCGTACGACTGAAGATGTGTTAGACGCGAAACTAGTTTTATTGTGCAAATAAAGTGCGATATGATTCGCTTGTATGAGTCACTGATGTGACTTAACTATTATTGCTGAATGATGAGAAGAAGCTTGAATAATGAAAGCAGGACCAGGCAGAAGATTTCTACAACAGCTTGCTGCAAAGCTCCAGCTCGTCTTGTTGTAAGTGGTAATGCAAAGGTGGTGGTAATCCGCTGAAAGCTACCTCTTTATTTCTGGAAAGGACAATGGCCAACAGCGTTTCCTTACTTCTTGATATGCAATTAAAATGTCCGCCATTTAAGCTATTTTTTGCAAAAATTTCATCAAAAAATAGGAAAAACACTGAAGTGTCTTGACCGTAGCAAACATGTCTTGTATAACGTTTCTCCTATTTTAGCCTTTCATCGCTCTGATACCAGCGATTTCAACCAACATTTTTTTCACCGGGTAGCAAAATAAACTTGTCAACTTTCGAAAGACTCACCTGCAATCGTCCAGCCAGCAACAGTGCAGAAATGTTTCTTGCCCAAGACAGGGGGTAGCAAGCACGCTGGTCGCACGTATGGACCAAACACGATTCTGTTAGACACTTTGAGCAATGCAATATCATTTTCATGTCCAGAAAATCTGAAATAAGCGTATTTTTACTGTATTTTGAAAGAAATACAGTTCACTGACGTGTGAACATCCGTTGTCCAGTAAAGTTTTGCTCGTTGGTGCACAAAGTAGTTGTTGAACATAGATTAAAATTAGACGAAAGATTTGAAATCAGTGCTAAACAACTCCCTTACAAAACTTTGGTATGTTTCGTCATATTACCCTTTTTGAGGATGCATCACGATTTCTTCAACAAGCAGCCTTTGCTCAGACGATTCTTTAGCATTTGAAATGTGTTTTCCGACGTAAACGACAATGTCGTCACTGAAAGCAAATAAATATTTTGTATCACGTTAAAGTGTTAATTGAAACTAATGCAAGTAGGTGTTAATAGATATCCGTTTGTAACTTTGTGAGATGCCCAAATGACTTACGAGCATAAGCTTGCAAAAAATAGAAACACTTCCAACTCACTGGATTTTTCATACTCGCATAGCTTGTATGCGACGTAACTTGGTTAAACCCAGCTACATCTAACGACCAAAGGTTTTCACTGGCCAGCTTGTAAGTGGGTGGACCCAACCTGAATGCCGCTTCACTACAAAATTCCGGTCAACCTCTGCCAGTCACATGGCCCTCAGTCTGGAACTGCAGAGCAATGTATTATACGCCACGACAAACCAAAAGAACGGCTATACCTTAGTGCACGCAATCAGTCATGATTGTAGCGAGGTAAGTGATTAGATCAATCAGGAAAGAATCAAAATGAACAACGAAATGCTGGTTTCATTTCACTATCAAGCGATTTATACCACATGTAAACTTTTTTGTTTTGTGTTGTTATGCCCTTATGAACTTCAATTGAAATTCAGACATCTGGAAAACTTTAAGAAACGAAGTGTAGATGAGGCATAGAAAAGAACGTTGGTGATAGTTTTCAGTTTTTTTTGTTTCTTCTTATTTGGGTTTCGGCAAAGCGTGAGGTCTAACTTGGATCATTTCAATTTTCACGTTAAATATTCTTCAAATAAAAAATATTATGCCTCGCACCGTTCCGAAAACGAAAATGTAAATCCGGTCACTCTAAAAAACATCATTGAATTTCTTATAAAATATACTTATGTTTCAAAGAAAGAAAAGAGTTTTCAGTTAGATCCAATTCCAGCAACTGCTATAAACACCTAAGGAGCTCCTTGCAATGATGTAGAAGACCTATTGTAGTTCGTTCATTCCCTCGATCGATGTTTCCCTGAACGGCCCTGTTTCATTCTTTGAACGAAAACACAGATGGATGTTTGGCAATTTCTACCAGCCACTCAGTGTTCCGCTGATCGCGTTTCTGGTGGTGTCATTTATACCACGTGTGCAGGTGCGTCTGTGCAGTTAAACGCTTCGACATCAAAAAACTGAAACACCTCTCAGTTTGCTTCTTCGCACAAATTGTTTTGCTGCTGTTAAATTTTCTGAAATGTTGCTGTAGAGATGTAATTGCTATACTCTACTGTTTTTCTTATGCTGTGAGCTTGTCAGGGTACTGAAATATTTTCTACAGCTTTGTTTCAGCGTGGCAATTTTATTTGGCATGGCTGTTTGAGGAGTTCAGTGGTTTCTTAACAGGCTCACCGTTTGAAATTTCTTAAAGTGATCATCGACTCTCGTAGAGGTTCTGCCACACACAAGTTAATAAAGACCTAACATAGAGGAGCAAGGAAAGCTCAACACGCACTTTTGTTATGCAATAAATCGTAAAAGCGCATCGTTATTCACAACGAAGCCGGAAAGCTGAATGCCATTGAGTCGTTGAGATCTACGATGCAAACAAAATGTCGCTGTGATGAGGGTAGCAACTTTGGCGCTACAGGAGGAAGAGACTAGCAAGATGAGTAGCCTACATAATTTTACGATGAAAAGAATACGCTCATGCTGCGCATTTCTCATTAAAAATGTCCAAAAACATGTTTGGGGACATACAATTTTTTATGGAGTTGGCAGTGAATATCCCAGTGTTAACGGGTCTGCAATACAATCTTGAGACACGGTCTCTTCGGACCTGCTTTTTGTGGGTCGCAATGTCGGGTTTGTGCAATCTCTCGTCAATTGCATCGAGACATCCAGTGCTATGCTCAGCCTTGACATTGTGCAGGGCAACAAAGAGGTCAGATGGCGCCCGGGGCAAGAAGCAAGTTTGGCGCCCCCATGTTCGAACTTGAGGTCTTTCGGAAGCAAATACACTGTATTGAAGAAGGTACATGTGACATTATTGGGACTTTTCAGCGCCCTTCGCAGTGATTCGGCGCCTCCTAGTGATTCGACGCCTCCATAGTGCTTCGGTGCCCGGGGAAAAGGGACCCTTTGCCCCCACTCGTTATGCCCCTGACATTGTGCACCAAATTTCACAAAAGACCATGGCTAACAAAACGGATTTTTCAGATGCAAAGCCACCAGTCAGTAAAACAATATGTAACTTTTGCAACGCCGATTCCTGTCCAGAAGAAGGCATAAAGAGCCTAAACATATTTCTAACGAGTGGTTGATATTAGTTCTCAGAAACGCTTTTATAGGTGTCTTGTTGCTGCTCTCAAAAGTTCAAGTCTCGGCTTAGTGTCTTGTCTCAGTTTTTTGGCCAAACCTCGGTCTCGTGGTTTGAACCACTTGTCGTTTGCAAGATTGTGGTCTCGACTACTTACTGCCTATACACAATTTCCACCTAGTGGATTCATGGAGGAGATAAAAGATTTACCGATGATAGTTGCACAACACCGAAGTTGACATCGTCCTAAAGCGTAAACCTTTAGAATAATTAAAAGTGACTCCTGTAAAGCGTTTCTTGTTGCTTTTGCCTCATCGAATTTTCCGGAATCAGTACTGCATATCTTGTGATGTTCGAATGTAACGTCATGCAACATTCGCCATTTATAACTGGAATAAAGCAATGCAAACACTGGAATGTTTCTGCGTTAACCTGCATTCATGAAAAAAGAATCAGTTCTAGTTTTTCTAAGCACAAAACGAACAAGATCGCATTCTGTGCTTTTCGAATAATAATTGTTCTTCACAGTGCTTGTGCTATCAGGAACCCCTATCATCGTATAAAATTTTTTTCATAAGCAGTGCAAGCAATTGTTCCGAAAGAATGCTTTTGCATAAGGCGCTCGGGGTTGCATTTTGCATCAATCGGAAAAAACAATGGATACAACTTTTATCGATTTCTTTTTCGCATATTAGAGACACGTTGAAAACTCTAGGTTTGCTGCATGTGTTCGAGGAATCAGCCGGCTGAGCTCTTCTTTCTTCTGTTTGCTATGATTCAAACTTGCACATAATCTCCACGAAGGCGACTGAGTTGTTTCCTATCGCAAAAATTTGCGAATGCATTGAACTCAGTCGCCTTGGTGAAGACTAGTAACAAGTCTGAACATGCATGTTTGTTAGAGAAATATTAGTCGCATTGAACACTGTACCTTTCATACTTCTCGACGCAGTGTGAAGCGGTCATCACGTAAGTATCAGAAATAATGGTCCCTTGGCATAATTGCTTGTAGCTTTGCTTCATTAGGCCATCTAGCGTCAGCATAGCTTGCCATGGCCATGAGCCTTCTTTTGAATCGAGGTATTCTTCTTCGCCCACTCCCAGTATGGAGCTAAGCAGATTAGTGACCCCCAAAACATTCTGTAAAAGTATGGCATTAACGCAGTTCAAATGGCATCTCTCAGATAGAATAAAAAAACCGCAAAAACTGAATCGCAATCAGCTGAAAAGCAACCAGAAAACCAAACCATTTTTTCTGCATATTGCTCCATCAACTCGATCCAAATTTTCTGCATCTGTGAATCCTTATGACTTTTTATTTGCTATGAGGAGGTCGAACCTTTGACGGCACACGGCAGTGTGGCTTACATTACAGTAAAAGTAAGACCATCCTGGCAATGAAATTCAGAATGCATCTCTTTTGTTGTCTTTAGTATAAGCTGCATCTGTTGGTGAAGACTAGTAACAAGTCACTGTGTTTTGTTTGACTTTACTTGCGGTTTCCACCGTCGTGTTGCTTTGTGGCTGACTTAACGATTTCCCCGGTGCTTTGTCCCTTTGTGACGTCTGTGTTTTAGTCCGTGTGCTGTTTTGAGACAGTCAGTGTCGTGTTGTACAGTTTCTCTGCCGTTTTGTGTTACTTCTGATTAAAGAGGCTTTGTCCTCACTGCGTGCAGGCAGCTCAGAGTTAGTAAGTCAGGCAGGTCTGTTTGTTGCACGGCTTGCTCAAGATAGTTACGGGACTGCAGATAAGCAGGGGTGCGTTCGCGGTGTGAGAACCATTAACCAACCCTTCCCAAACCCCAGCCCTCAAGTTTAGGATGTCAGTACACAAATCGTTTTTTTTGTTTAACAACATCTCCAGGCTTCTTTACCGCTCATATGATTTTTGAATGCATTTTTATACCCAACAAGCTTTTTTTAAAGGTTTGGCCTTGGTGACCGCTAAGACATTTTGAGAGACTGCAGCTATTTCATCTGAATACCGAGATGATCATACAGCGAGGTTTTAATATAATTATTTTATTAAAGATCCCATCGAGCAAGTCATACTTGAATGAATTTGGAACTGATTCGTATCCTGTTTCTGTTTGCTAAAAGTTTTGAAAGGTGAACGTTCGTGCAATGGGCCATTAGCACGCATTCGATTTTCTATGTGAACTTAAAGCGTAAACATTTTTATGACACAAACTGCTACAAAAACTACTTTAAAAGGTACGGCCTTGAATTGGTCGTATTGTATCGAAAAATTACGACCAAAAATGCGATTGAAGTTCTGCTTTTGCATTGGGTGGCGCATTCGGATCAAATAATAAAATCTCTAGCAAGGCGGATGACTTTTTGGATTGCTCCTCATTTGACTTCGACAAGAAGAATGACGCTGCCTTCATTTAGCAAACAAATTGTAGTAATGCATAAAACTACGAAAAAACGCATGTTGCGAGTTTCTTGATCGGGTTCTATCAACTTCCTGCAAACTCGTGTCATATATTTCAACTAATTGTGACCGCAGTTCATTTTGCACAACTTATTTACCTTAATACTCGTCTTGATTGTGCCCATGCTCACAACCCTTATGTTTACATTAGTGAAACTACATTTTTACTCAAATCAACCTTCTTGCCTTTCAGTTCTCAATACCTATCCTGAAACCAATGAGGAGTGGCGAGGATAATTGTTGAAAAAATGAGCAAGAACCCATTCAAATCCTTATTCAAACAAGTTAAAATCTTTAGAATCTAACGACAATTTGTTTGCTACTGTTTTGAAAAATCTTTAGAATTAACAGAAACGTCAATGCTTAACCTAAATATCTGTTGAATGGTGACTTAAGGCAGTGGTATAACGATGCGAGGCAAAGGGAACACAATGCCCCGGGTGCCGAATCACTAGGGGGCGACGAAAAGTCCCAACAATGTCGCAAGTAGTTTCTTCAATCCAGTACATTTACTCCCAAAAGACCTTTGCTTTGAATATGGGGCGCCAAACTTGTTTCTGTCCCGTGCGCCATCTAACCTCAGTACGCCTTGACTTAAGGTTACATCTTGTGTGCGGCTGACGTGTGTTTTCAACTATTTGTGAAACCTCTTTATTAATTACACTTTGTCCGAATTTGCCTGAGTGTTTGATTGTTAAACGTGGCTACAATAGACGTAAGGAAAGCGTGATTACTACGTGTTGCTCAAAGTTGCTCGCCACAAAAATTGACGGAAGAACTTGAGACCGTCCACATTCGCCGTACACATGCTGGTTGCGCTTTGCGTAATCTAAATGGGAATGCATCAAGAAATACTTGAAGCGGGCTGTCTGGGATGAAGAGACTAAATCCGCATCTAACTGTATGTTACACATAAAAACACACACACTGCAATGAAAACCAGTTTCAACTTAAAAACATTGTTTTTTACCAAGCAAGTCACTGCATTTCTGTTACAATCTTTAGGATTTTTAGCAAAGTGCTTGTTGCTAACGCTTTTGCCCTTCTCATAAAGAACGCAGTACAATGCCCATACTGAACAATCTATTTTCGCGTGCTAACCTTTGGCAGTCCATCTGGCCGAAAATTCCTGGGCGAAATTGTGCGAACCAGAATAGTATATTATCAGCAACGAGTTACTACTGGAGATGAAGTTATCTGTTTTCATAACACCGCAGATCTTCTCGTCCGCCATCTACAAGTAAAAGCCATAATTTCAAAAAAGATAACTAAAGTTTTTGATTAATTGAAAAGATCAAGTATCGTACTTCGGTTTACAAACAAGGACCAGCCTGCTCGTCAAAGGAGCGTTTACATTTTACGTAAGCATTTTTTGCTTTTTTAACCCCCCTACCCATCTGTAAGCAACCGTGAGCACAAAGCAATCCCCCATAATTGCGTAACGAATTCGTAGGTCCAATGTTTTATCACCTCTTACTTGAGCAGCAGCGTAGTCAGCCCAAATTTTTTTGGGAAGCAAATACAAGCTACAGTATTTTGTTTGAGACACAACCTCTCAAAGCACAAAACCACAAGATATGCTAGAAATTTGGAGGGCCATGTTCCCCTTGGACACCTATGGCTACGCCTCTGTAATTGAGGACTTTAAATCTGATCGCATCTTCAAAGCAAAACGTCAACCAGATCGAGCTGTGCTAAACCACTGTACTGTGATGATGCTTGGTCACAATCAAATCCATCCCGGCCAAGATGTTAGGAAAAAGTTTACTACGTAATTATCTCAGAAACATCTCCCCCCATAATCAATCGTAAAACGTTTGAACCCCACATCCCTCTTCTGTCTACATCATGTGTGAACACTCCCCAACCTGACGCAAGTGTCCACGAATGTTAATGCTTTTCAAAGAGAAATCAGCGCTTTTGCAATAGGCGTATGAAAGAAAACCGAATTTTTGCTTCATCGCTGAACTTAATTTGCGGGAAACATTATTGGAATATCACGAAAAAATTTTTCAAACGCAATCACAGATCTTTGAATAATTTTGTCGTAACGAAACAGTTACACTTCGACAAAATGCATTTCTCATAACGCTAGGAATTAGAAATTTAAAAATTATTTATTTTTGTATTGGTAGTTTCAATACGCAAAAGCATTTAGATCAAGGCAGGTTTTTCTTGGAAGATAAATACAGTAAATGTAATCGGGGAATTCCAAGAACAAATTTTCATTCTTTATTAGAGTAATCGAAAAAGTGTTCAGCACAAAATTTATGGTGTTCAGTGAACGCCTTGAACGCTCTAAGGATACGGCACTGAGCTACATGTACACCTTATGCAATCTTGTGCTGTTCCCGTCGTAAATTTCCAGATATCCGTAGAAACAGACATTGTCTTTCGGAATGTTAAATGACAGCAGCTCCAGGAAAATGTACTGAACAGATCAAACACTGTAAGCCACATGTACAGAGATTTAAAACAAGCATTAGGAGAAAACTTGGTGAAACAAACCGAGTTTGGTCTGGTTTGAATAGTCCACTGGCAGGTTGTTGCAATTCCACCAAGAGAATCGAATGCAGGTGATTGAATGAGGCCTGAGTCTTCACTCAAAATAGCGCCGTTGCTGCAAGCTTTTCTGTTCACATCTACATATGGATATAAATCTTTATAAAAAAAATGCGCGTGCTAGGCGTTTCTTCTTTCTCCAAATCGTTTTCTTCAAATCATAGGTAAGCATTAGGAAAAGATTGACAAAGGCTGGATAAAATACTCCATAGTTTTTCAATAAACTGGGGCTCGCACACTGGTGTAAATAAAGGTTTGAGCCAGGGGGTAAACTTAGCTGAAGGGATCCCCTGAACACCGTAGGGGGCGCTCTAGCCGACACTCGTGAAATTTTGAGAAATGATAGTGAATTCGAATGTGGATTTATCTAATAAAACCCGAAATCACCGGAAAATACTCCGAAAATCGCAAGAAAACAACAACCTACTGAAAACCAAAAGAATACTAAATACCGAAATATAAGCTACATGGGTATCTATTTCTTAACTTTAGCAGGGGGGTCTTCTCACCCTTTCCCCCGTCAGTTACGCCACAGGGCTCGTTTCAATTTCTATAAACTTCCGCTTTTGAAAGAAAAAGCAGGAACCGTTTTTTCAATTATCACACAAAAATTAGGTATATTGCAACAGACAAAATATAAATTTTGGCAGCAAAAATGCACGGGCAGGAAATCAAGTTTTCCACAGATATGGGAAAATCTGGCATTGGAATACTGCCACAAAAGACAGGGAGAAGGCATGGAAAAAGCATCAGGTCAGCAATGCTTGTCACGTGTAAAATCATGTGAACCCGATACAGTTTGATGTATTAGCACTATGACTTTAGCATTAGATTTTGACTGGAATCGTTGATGCAGGGATCCATAATGAAATGATCGTGGTTGGACAGCAAAGGTATAACTTCAATCAGCTATTGCGATGAATTTACCCAAGAAGTGCACCGTGCTGTGGAGCTCTGTATTTGGATCAAATTCATAAAGACCGTAAAAGTTGAAAGTAAACCCAAACCGAAAAAGTAATTCTTTCTGCGTTATTTCAAATAAACAAAATCATGAATGACGACCGTAGGAGAGGTCCTATTAGCTTCGATGCTGGTTTTCTTTTGAATAGATTTTGGCATTGAACGGTTCGTTTTACATCCATCATTCTTTCATGTTTTGCTGTTGACAACACACGTTCCCAGTTATTGCCATTATTGCCACACGTTACAAGGGAGTTTTCAAGAAATTGGGCAACTTCTACACATCGAGTTTTTTAAGCTAAAGATTCAAGCAAATGCTTTTGGTCCATGAACCGCGTGAAAAAATTTAAATTTTGGGATGCTGGGAAACTACAAAACAATATTTTTGTAGGAAAAATTGGTTATGGAATTATGAAATAGAGGGAAAGTGTGGTGGTTGAGTTGATTTGAGCTAATATGGCGTTGATATAAAGAAATTGTTTATTGTGAATGTAAACCACGTCAAAATGTTTTGCGAAGCAAGCTGCCAAGGAGAAGTCATCTTTTTCTCTCCGCAAACGGGGCAGGTTATAGTGTAATTGGAGAGTTGTCTGTAAATGAGCTTTGTCAGGTAAATGCGAACTTGCACGGCCGGTGACATCATGTTTTGTTTAGTTTGTTTAACGATAGTATTCACAGTCTATACGTTAACACGTTTTCTCATCATGTATTACAAAAGGAGGATATTAAGTCAAAATGTGCGTGATTTAGAACTCGGCCATAGACGGTTTGGAGCTACAGGTAGATAATTTGAAGATCCCTGATTAGGAAGAAACCTTCCTTCTTTGTTTGAAGGAGTGGCCAGTCAAGCCATGCAGCCTTCAGTCACTGAAATATAGGCATCGCCTCAAAGTCCCTAACAACAAAATTCCTTGCAAACGATTAAAAAAGCGAACAATACAGAATGAAACATGTTGATAGAATTAGGATTGTTGAGAAAAACTCACCACACTCTTTGTAGTATTTCTGTAATGCCAGTCCATATTCTGTCACAGTCACCATCAACAGAAATGCGAAAAACAACTTCATCCTACCAAATTTGTTAGATAAACGTTTTTTTCACTATAAAAGACTTGAAAAGATCGATTGAAGAAAGCACCGTTACGGAGCGTGAAACCAGTTGAGCATATTAATCACATTATACCAAGATGAAAAATTATGTCGCCTTCATGCATTTTGAAGACTGCAATTTCGATACCAGAGAAACATGCAAGTGAAATGAATCACGCTTTTCACTAAATCCATTTTGTGTTAATGTTGTCTGTTCATTTTGGTATTTATTATCTCACTGTTTTTGAAGACTCGTCTTCATACGTTCAATCTTTGGCGTCCGAAACAAATTTTCCGTGAATGAAAAACCTATATATAATCCTACTTTATAAATTCTTTGTTTATTCCTGCAAACATAGAATCGTTGATAGATGTAGGCCTACTCTACTAAGATAAGAATCCACCGTGGATGCTATTCTTTATTGCTCATTCATTAGTAGCATTTCTTGAAAGCCTGAAGTTCCTTACGGGGGCAATCTACTTTAACAGTATTACACAGGTTTTGATCTAACAATTCATTTCAATGCATTTTTATAGCAAGTAATAAACATATTCTATGCGTCGATCGTCAAAGAACTGCGATCGTTAGAACTTCAAGTCTCCTGGTGCTGATGGAATCACGGCAGAATTTCTGCATTGTGAGGGCGACATTCTAGCAGCCCATCTGTACAATTTGCTGTTGCTTTGCTGGCGCTCGCACTGCATCCCCCAAGACCTAAAAATGCTGCGACTGTCACTTTATATATAAATAAAAGCAGCCGGCTAGATTGCAATAATTACAGAGGGATTGCCTTTCTCTTAGTTGTGGGCAAAGTTCTAGCACGTGGTTATTCTCCCAAGGCTTCAGGTTCTTGCTGATCTTATCCTTCCCGAGTGCCAATGTGGGTTTCGACCTCGTCGTTCAACTGTGGACATGATTTTTACACTCTGACAGCTCCAAGAAAAATGCCTGGAACAGCACAAACCACTAATTGCTGTGTTCACTAATTTGATGAAGTGTGTCGAGGAAGGCTCTTCGCGTTTCTGCAACGACTTGGCTGCACAGACACGTTGCTGTCTATTATCAATGCTTTCTACAACCGTATGCATGCCTCGGTTCGTTACAATAGCTCCACCTCAAAAACATTCTCCGCTACACGTGGCGTTAAACAGGGGTGAGTTCACGCACCTGCCCCGTTTGCAATTACTTTACTTTCCATTCAATTTCGGCGTTTTGTTCTACTCCCCTAGCTCTGGAAAGCTGTTCAATCTATCTCCTTTCCGAGCCCGCTCGGAAACGAGTGTCTGTACGTAAACTACTTTATGCCGACGACGCAGCCCTTGTTGTCCACAGTATTGCAGATGCACAAGATACTGTGCAACTCTTTTGCAGTATCCTGCCCTGAGTTTGGCATGAAGATAAGTTTGAGCAGATCAGTTGTCCTTTCCTTCTTCAGGGCGTTCATGACCCCGTTACCAGCAACAATGTTGCCTTAAAAGTTGATGAAAAATTCCGCTAGCTTGGATCAAACGTCACTGAATCTGGGTCCCTCGTTTCTGAGTTGGATGCACACATTGGCAAATCTGCCTCTACGTTTGGAAAACTCGACTCTCGAGTTTGGGCAAAGCAAACAGCCCTTCACGGTTCAGGTCAAGATCCGCCTCTATAAGGCTTGCGTGCTCAGTATGCTGCTCTAAGGCTGTGAAACCTGCGCAATATACTGACACCAGGAAAAAGGCTTGATTCCATTTTCGCTGCCTGCGATCAATCCTCGGCGTCTCTTGGCGTGACCGTATAACAAACGCTACCATTTTGGAGTGAACCGGTGCTCCTAAAATATTCTCACTCTCCTTAGAATATGTGGGCTCCGTTGGAGTGGCCATGTGTGCAGAATGGAAGATGGTCGGTTTCCGAAGGATATCTTCTATGGGCAACTACCTTCTGTTCCCTGACCTGTCGGTCGCCCAGAACTGCGCTACTACGATGTATTAAAAAGGGATTTAAAGGCACTCAACATATATACGAAAAGCTGGGAACAGCTGACACTGGAGCGTGCTTCCTGGCGCTCTCTTCTCCAAGACAGACGAACGTGGTCCATCCAAATGAATATCACAGACTGCAATCGCCGCGGAACTGATCGTCGGACACGACGGGAAAGGGCAGAGAGACAAAGAGTCCAAGAAAAACGGATTCGGTTTCTTTCAAAATCGTATACGGTATGCCAAAATCCATTATGCTCGCAAATTGTCTCATGGAACTGAAGTTGAAACGTACAGAAAATATTATTTGTATAAAAAGTTTATATTCAGTGCCAAGGGTGTACGCAAGGGGGGGTGGGGTTACCCCCCCCCCTTGAGCTTGATATTTTACAAAAACTTTATTACCTTCGCAAGGAGATGAAGTGTTTTCGCATACTTTTTGCTTGTTAATTTGTC
>Ga0210059_1010946_pt1 | contig 13936 bp, 5 predicted proteins | sample Ectturendosymbi2_FD_188042 | JGI IMG/M metagenome (GOLD analysis project Ga0210059, IMG submission 188042) | Ecteinascidia turbinata endosymbiont from Florida, USA - Sample 2 (SPAdes) (version 2) | ecosystem: Host-associated > Tunicates > Ascidians > Unclassified | place: Key West, Florida... | reverse complement strand
GCGTCATATAAAGCTAGGTGGTTTCATGTCTAAATTATACTGATCTAATAATAACATTGGTTTGTGCAGACGATGAGCTACAGTAAACTTGTGGTGGTGGTCTCAGTGTTAGTGTCATTATTTGCTCAAAATTTCATAGAGGATCTCGTCAAGTCTGACCATTCCAACTGTTCTCACCAGGCGCAGCTCACCACCTCTCAGCACCTTCAGGTGCACGAAGAGAATGCTCTCACAGAAAGAGCGCATTGAAAGTGAAGTGCTCGCTTGGAGACGAGCACCGTTTTGTAAAGAGAATAACGCTGTCATAGTAAAAGCGCATCGAAAGGAACTGCTCGGTTAGGCGTTCTTACCAGAAAGTAACGTTGGCAACACTCATCACTTTAGTAGCATTATCACAGTAAGCCCAACTGCTTCGAGAATCAAAAAAACGAAGGATGCATACGTTCCTATATGTCATAAGCTGCAATACCTAGCCTACTTATTACTCAGCATAACCAGCATTCCTGCACTGAAATGTGAAGTCAAGGTGCGAGATTTAAAGCAACTCAAGCTGCAAACATACGGTGCAATGCGTCCTGTTAAAAGAAAAATTCAGTCTTCTCCGTCAGTAATCAAGGCCACAGCTAGGCTACTGTATGCAAAATCTGACATTTCGCCTGTCTGTATAATCATTTATATAAACAAATGCAATCAGTTGTTTATGTACAGAACTGTCGTGAGCAAAATATTCCCAGGCCGAAACGGCCCAGACCAAAGCGACCCAGACCGAAACGGCTCATATCGAAGCGACTCAGACCGAAACGGCCAGACCGAAACGGCCACAACAAAAAGTCTTGTTCCGGTTGGAAAAAGGAGTGTTGCCAAAATATTCATTGTGGTATGAAGCCTATTATTGCTTGTGGTCAAAGCCTCACAAATAAAATAACAAATTAAGAAAATTAGGAAGAATACAAGTTTACAAAATATTGTATCAGGGATTTCTACTGAGAAAAAGCAGGTTTCAGGCCGTGTAAACGCACGTCGACCATTCAAAATGAATTTAAGCTACCATCACACAGAAATCTTTTGTTTCAGTAATTATTTTAGACTATGTTAATTAATTCAGTCGATACTGCAATTTTGAAGTGCTGGGTGAAATGCTAGGATGTGCTAAAATCAAAGCGCAGTGACCGGCGCTGAATATAGCAACGAAGCCAGTTGCTTAGCAACCAGTTGTTCAGAATCAGCGAAGCTGAACGAACGAAACCAGTGACTGATAATTTCGAAAATACCTGCACAGTCATTGCTCCATATCATGAAAAACGCATCTAGCGTCATGCCTAGAAAAGAGGAGATAGAACACAATAAAACTAAGGAAATTTACTAGGCTAAATCAGCAAACCTATTTAGAATTTTTCGTTTGCTCTCCCCTGAAACTTCAATAGTTGATTTGGCACTGGTGATAGTGGCAAAGTCAACGGAGTATGATAAATTGAGCGCAAGTCGCGATTCCAGCAGTGTTTGTCAAGTTAGGTAATGTACTACAGTCCACGTGAATGTCAACACTGTGTAAAAAGTAATTGTGAAGCAACAAAAATTCTGAAACAGCAGCGAAACATGTAAGTTTTTGCGATGCAATAATACTTCAAATAGATTTTTGCAAACTTCTAGAGCTACCAACACGGCGAATATTTTCAGAGGTAAAAAGGTACGAAGGTGAATGAATGAAGTGTTTCATTCCATCATATACCTAAAAGTTTGTGAAATATTGTAATAGTATTGTATTTTGTCAGAGTGAAACTAGTTAATCTTAAAAAATTCATTTGCTAGCCATTAGCTTCAGTTTTTATGTCCTTCATTTTTTATTTACTTCTAATATGGAATCGTTCCAGATGTTAGGAGTTTGGAGAGGGTTTGCTCCGCCTTATCAACATTTTTATAAAAAGTAAATATAACAAAGGCAAAAATTGTTCAAGGCTTATTTTCCGATTTCACGCCACTTCTCATTAGGCAGGACAAATTCCCTAATGTGTCGGCATCACCTGCACAGACTGCTTATTGAAACTTGGGACTTGAATGCAGCAAATTTGTATTCAAGAAGATTTCTGTTTTGGTTGGTATGAGATTGATCTACAAGCGATTGCGTAGAACCATCAATTTGCGCATTGCAGCAAATATGATTTTGGACGTTTGCGCGATGCAGCCAACAAATATTAGCAGCCAAAGTTTGAAAAAGTGACACCAAATATTTGTGGTTAAAATATCAAGATAAATTTTTGAATGCTGCTTATGTTTCTCAAGCATCGAAAATTCTTTGCTAAACGAGTGCAGTGAATCAATTAGAGACATGAACAAGGTTTAGTTCAGTGCTTGTTGGACAAACTTCCGTTTGAATTGCTTGCTGGTGAAACACAAGTCGACGTTAAAAATTGTTTGCTGCGAATGATCGCTATGTGCTGCCAAAGCTGCTCGTGTTGTCATCGGACAAAACAACCGCCATTGATGCGGTTTCCTTGGTCAGCGAGTTCTCCAACTATGAAGCCGCCATTGCGGTTTCATTGTTGGTGAACTCGCTAACCTGCCGCCACCTGAAGGAAGAAACTAGCTTCACACAAAGAGGAGGGAACAGCAAATCAATAGAACCAACTCATTTTGGGTTAATAGGCAAGTAGGCAACGCAAAAAATCTAGCATTTGCATTGAGGTGAAATCTCAACAGCAGATTAATTTGCCTTACTGGTGAAAAGTCGATGGAGAGACAAACTGTATAAACGTGAAAACTCGTGGAATACTTGACAAGTTAGGAAATTTTCAAATGCGGATAGGATGTAGAAGCGTTGTGTGAAAATAGCTATTGCTGCTTTGTGTGGGGACTCAAAAACACCGACCAACCCCACCAAACTTGCAGAAAAGGTGTTTAAGATATCTTTGGACAACTTTTTGCAAAACTTTTAACATTACTCACGATATGCACAGCCTTCTTCGTTTCATGATTGTTTTTTTGAGTGATCCTATACCAGCGGAAGATTGGATTCATTTTGTATTTCATTGCAAGTATTTCCTTATTTAATATTACTGCCTAGCGGTTCAATAGTTACTCTTGCTTGCACTTGACAAAGATGAAATTTGGTTTTACTGCTGGTTAAGTAGATTTAGTTAACAAATAAATTTAGAAACGTTGACTACAGGACTTTATTATTTGCTAGTGCTAACCAGACGTGTTTTCTACCTACCGAATACCTTATATTTTGTTCTGATAGGTCCGGAAATTTAAATTGTTCGAAAAATGAATATCTTTGTACGTGGCGTTCACTTGGAGGGTTTGAAGTCAAGACTACAGAACAGTCAGCACGTAAAGTTGAACACTATTGGATCAAGAACAAATACAGCTCAACGAACAAGATCATTCTATTGCTTTGCAATAGGCTGTATAAATGTCATTCTCAGCGCTTTTTCCCTTCATGGTGTGTCACGCTTCGGTGATTCATGTGACGTCGCTCCTGACGGTTACGTGAGTGACTTCTTAAGTACAGCAAGAATTTCAGTAGTTGCAGAAATTGTATTGCACCATCAGTTTTGGCACTAGCCGAGCAAAGGAATCAAGTATTGAAATTTCAGGCCAATTCAAACACAAAAACTATTATTCGCTCTCTTCTCAACTCCCCAACTCCCACAAATTGCGTAATTCCAATTGGATTCCTGCTTCGATTCTCAGCGCGCTACATTACTTCCGTGGTTCAGGGTTTGGCGCAATGGCGTTTTCAATGTTTCGGAACAGGTTGACCGACAGCTTTGTTAGATGACGTCACGTACAGTTTGGGCGCCACCCAGCAACCAACTGGTCATTGCGCACTATTTTTAGCGCAGTCTCGAATTTCACCTGGATCATTGATATCAGTCTGAGCACTCACTAGAACATTTGTTGCAGTTTACACAGATTTGAAATTCAGAGCGTGCAATATTCACAATTTCTTGCTGTTTTGTTTACACCATACCAAATGGCAAGCTCTTACGCTATTGAAATTCATGCAAACATGGTTTATTTCTGGTAACTTTTGTGGAACCCTAAACCATTCTTGGGCACTTTGCTGATTTTTGCAATAACAAGCCTTGGCAAACCTTAAGCTGAAGCAGACAGATCAAAGACAGTTGAGTGCATTACCTTTCGAAAGAGATGAAGCGAAACTTACTGTCAGATGAGGTTTTTCAAATCTTATCATAGATATTTATCAAAAGACGCATCCAACATAACATTAGGTTTTCTTTCCACTTTTGCCGTTTTTTGTGTTGAAAACAAGTAGAATTACATTTGTTTTCCAATTTTGCCTACAGATTAAATTCTGTTAAATTAAACATGAGGCAATATCATTACGATTTTGAAACGCAAAATGTGTTTTATTCTCACATGGGCACCTATTAAAAATCTTTGAAGAAATCCAATAAGAGGCAGCCAATGAAATCAAAACCTGTGGGTGTCAAGAGTTTTTCACAAGTTCCTTTATTATAAAAACAGTGATTTTGGAAAGTACATGACCCAGGTTTTAAGCACACAGTCTTAACTACATCACATTATTGTGACTTGCAAAATGGTTCGATTTGCGACAACTTTCGACAGTTTTCTTCTCCATCAAACCAGTCTATACAGAAAAGTGCGTGTGTGAAAAGATTCGCCAACATGGAAAGGTGTCCAGAATATCAACGTGAAACTTTTGAAACACTTTTGATTGTAACAAGGCATAGTTGGCGTAAACGAAACCCCGGCAAACGACAGGGTAAAAATTTCAAGATATTGAATCTAATGCCAAGAAAATAAAAAGAAATGTTCAAGCATCGCTTTGTTACTGAAAGTGTGGACTTCAAGAACAACAAATGAAGTCTAGATGCGCATTCGTTGAGCGACACACATCCAAACGTAACTTGAAAATCACTCGATGTCGAATGCAACACCCGCATACTTCACGGTGCTTCGAGTGACTAAGAGATGAAAATTTCCACATACATATATTCTTGTTTGTGCACAACAAAATACAGTCATCAGGCACGCAACATCTGTAATCCATAAAACAGCGAGTGCTTGTATGTCTTTATCTTTATATCCAAGTGCTAAAAATAACATCTTGTCTGGCTCATTACTACCATGTGTGCGGTGGTCGTATTGACATTGCGTTGATCGCCACACCCCGGCACTATCCTCCCGTTTCTGCTCACGCGGCGGAAGTTTCGCCGTTTTCTGCAACTGTAGATTCGTGCAACGTGCAATAGATTTATTGATGGTGGAAGTTGCCAGAAAGGTTTTAGCTACTAAATGTGTTGCGATATAAGTGCTTCACAGCAAAACGCTCTTCAAACTGGATTAGCGTGGTCTGAAAACAAGAAAGAAATTATGACATTTGCGTCTGACAACTTTGAGATTCAACGGGCGCATCTTCCAGTGATTTGAAGGTTTATAGGATTGTATTAATTGGAGAAGGTTGCATCTGAGAAAACATAACATAACTCTTGATCACTTCGTTCAGCTGTTGTTCGTGATTACGTATATGTCAATATTTGATCGGTTTTAGTATGTTTAGTTTTCTGGCAACGTATATTGTATGAACTATCCTCAATTTTACTTTTCTTCGTTGCAGAAAGCTTCACTGTTTTCTTGCACACTGCATCGTCGTGGTCAACAAAAATAGATTTATTTTCTGACGATGTGAAAAACATTTTACTTCTGATGTTGATCATTTGGATTTTTGTACATTCTGCAACAGCTTCGTGCATTCAAAAAAGACTGCGTGGCATTCGTTCACGGCACGAGATGCTTTGGTTAATGATGGCCGTTATCATGTGTTGTGCAAAGTTTGTTGCTTGAACTTCGGTATGGAAACTGTTCTACAATCACAGAGGATTGCCTACCTCAAAATTTTGGAACGTCTCAGTTCCCTGTATTCTACTTCTCTGTATTCCAACCTTCGGAAATATTTCAGTTGCGCCATTTTTTTTCTGCGCTCAATGTGTTTTTTATAAATGCTGAAAAAGTTATTTTCAAATTTAGTTGATTTATTTTGACCCTTTTGCCCATGCACCCATGAAAAATTGAAATATGTCTATGAAATATTTTTTTCTGTGACGCATTTTTGGCTGGTAATCGTATCCATCCATAAATTACTAACACGCTTACTGTATTTTTGAGTGCGTATTTTTTTTAAAGAAATAGTTGTCCGAGTACAGCCCAAAGTTGTATTACCGTGATTCATACTAAAATCGGTTAAAATATGCAAGACAAAATTGTTTGGATTCTTTGGAACTTCATTCCACTGTGCGATACAATCAGTCTTGAAATTGATAAACACAACTGAATGTCTGTTGTTCATGGCTTTTTTCGATTTTTTATGATATCCTTTTCCACTTGAGCGACAAACAGTTTTCAGTGCTTCGTCAAATAAACGTTGCAAAACAAACACTGACGCTCTGTGAAATTTACGATGGAAACATTAGTGATATTTGAAACTTGGGCCGTATCGTTGAAATACCACCACTAGCGTTTGGAAATTTCATGAATTTTTGTCAACAGGATGCATGAGATAATTATCCACACAAATTTCTTAAGTTAAGCAAAAACATTTCAAAATTCAATGGAAGTCAGAGAAACACCGAGCTTGCTAGCAAGACAAAGCAATAGTCCCAGAGTTCCCAAACTATAATCCAAGCCATGTCCAGTTCAATCAGTCGAAACAAACATTTATCCTTCCACTGCCGTGTCAAATGACACAACATTAGGACGTCTCCTCTTAAAAAATATTGTTCCATCCCCGTATTGTTTGGAAAAGAGAGATGCTTTAATACAGTAAATGGTTTGGGATTGTCATTATCTTGGGTGGGTTTTAAATTAATTCAGTACTAGATGAATTAGTTTAAGATTCATTATTTTCACTTTGTCAAAATATGAATCTATTAGCAGTACACGAACATTTAGGTATATTATTGAATAAAAAGTTTTATTCATTTTCCTAGCCACTCTTGCTCTGGAAATGGTCGCTGTGTTGGCAGCCCTAGGAATTTGCAAAAATGTTTTTGCAGTAATACTGCATCACAAAAATATCACGTCTTTTGACCACTGTTTCCGGAATTTCAGTTGCTTCACAATTTCTTTTTATACAGTGTTCACTTCCACATTACCAAACTTGACATATATTGCTGAAATCCCAACTTGCGCTCAATTTATCATACTTGGTAACTTTGGCACTAACAACAGTATCAAATCAACTACTAAAGTTTCAATGTAATGCAAACGAAAAAACCCTTGTGCGTTTGCTGGCCTATCCCCATAAAAATCCCTGACTTCATTGTGTTACATCTCTGCTCATGGGCATGACGCTGGATTCGTTTTCCATGATATGGAACAATGGCTGTGCAGGTGTTTTCGAAATCGTCGACCATTGGTTTTGTTCGTTCAGCTTCGCTGATTCTGAACAACTGGTCAGCAACTGGCTTCGGTGCTTTGTTCAGCGCTGGTCACTGCGCTCTGGTTTTAGCACATCCTAGCGTTTCATCCGGCATATCAAAGACATTTTTCCCTCACGGAGTGTTCATTGCAGTATCGATAGGATTGGTTTAGCATTATATTCAACAATTGCTGAAATTAATCTGTCCTTTCTCCGTTGGTTCAATTCTTGTTTTGCTTTCGAGACGTTAACAACAATTAAGAGATAGGTTTTATGCCACACTGAAAATATTTGGATATACTCCCTTTTCAACAATTGTTTGTAATAAAAACATTTTAATGCACAAACAAACTACAGTATTTGCCGACGTACAAATAATCACTGTTATTATAATAACAGGAACAATACCAAGCAAGCTTTGAAACCAGTTTCGAAAACACACAAGGTTGGCTGTACGTACAGTATTTCTTCAAATGCTTGGAATTGCATTACCATGAAAGCCATGATTAGTTTCACAGCGCTTCTCTCTGTATTTATTTCTTTCATTTGTGAAAGACATATTGGCCAAAGTAATTTCATTCTTAGCAAACGTTCAAAATACTTTCTTCCCGTACAGCTACAAATTTTCTAAAATTTTCGTATTTTCCATGACACTTCTGATTTCAGAAAAGCAATAATATAAGATGGCATTTACGTTGTGCAATAGACACTGCATCAATCACTTGCAGAGGCTGAAAGTTTGCGACTCCGTAGTACCAGTCGAACCACAAATGAAAAACAACTTTCAAGTGTCTTCCTACTGTAGGAACACAAAATATGAATGCAAGTGGTGGTGTGAGATCAAATTATATTGAAGAGAAGTATGTTCGATTATTAACAAACATTTGTTAATTGGTCGTCTTTTTGAAATTGGTGACAAAAGTGTCTTTGAAACAATTTAAAACAATTTTGAATGCGAGATTTTTTATATTTTTTCTATTTTGTCCAAGACAGTGGAGCTTTTGCTACAAGTCATATCACTTGGTTGTTGTCATGCAACATACCGGAACGAACTAGTTGAGTTCACTTAAAAAATGCAAGTCATGCTTGAGCAGTTTGTTGTGAAGTAGGTTTTTAGACTGCATCTATCAATCCAATCGATGCAAAAACGTGTCACTGTCAACAATGTCCCGATGTTGCCCACCTTGAACGGAACGCGCGCCTTCCAGACCATTAATAAAAATGCTTTTGTGTCAAAGTCATTCAACGGTTTTGCAATGATATTTTATAACTGGCAGCAGAAGAAATCCTCGGTTTTCGACTTGCAGGTCCACTTATGTCAGTCTTTGCTCAAAACATCGTGGCACAAGATATTGTCTGCGGAAACGGGGAGTATAAGAAAGTGTGCTAATACCACGCATAAGTTCATTCGACCATTTTATGGAAACCAGGAGATTAAATTCTGTTAAAATAAATATAAGTAATATCACTAGAATTTTGAAAAGCGAGATGTGTTTTTTCTCAAGAGGGCAGCCTTTGAAAATCTTTGATCAAACGGAATAAATAGCAGCAAATGACAAGATGAACATTTATTTTTGAAAGCTACACGTCCCCGGTTGAAAGCAAACAGGTTTAACTCGATCACATCATTACGTGACTTGCAAAACGGTACCATTGGCGACAGTTTTCGACAGCTTTGTTTCTCCAGCAAACCAACCTATGCACAAAAGTGCGTACTGATGCCAAGACTCCATAAATTCAGTGTGAAATCCATCAACAGGTGTTCAGAACATCAAAGCAAAACCTTTGAATCGCTTTCGACTGTCACAGAGCACAGTGGTTGAAAACTACACCCTGGGAAACGGAAGAGTGCATAGTTTGAAGTATCGAACAAGTGCCGAGAAAACAAAACGAAATGTTACATATCAGTTTGTTACTTATGAATGTGGACATCAGGAAAAGCAGATGAAGTGTTGACCTACAGGTTAATTGAAATATGTAAAAAACGTAACTTGAAACTGAATCGATATCAAAAACAACACCTTCGGCAGTTCAAGTGTCAAACAAAGGCGAACTTTCCACATACATACAGCTTTGTTTGTGCACAATAAAACACTCATCAGGCACTAAGCATTTGTAATCCATAAAACTTAAGCAAGTATGTATATTTGCTTTATCTTTTTTACCAGTGGTAGTCACAGACATCTTTTCTGGCTCATTACGATCACCTGTGCGGCTCATTACGATCACCCTTTTCTGACACAACATGCGAGTACACTGAATGGCTTCACCCCAGGACTGTTGCGATCGGAAATCCCGAGCGGCATATGCGCAAAGCTTCGCACCGTGGCAGCAAGCAACAATAGAGATCAGCCGACGAGATCACTCTATTATTGCTTGTTCGCGCCACACAGATATATTTTTGTTCTTCGCGCACATCCCGTTCGTGGTGAATCACACATTCAACGCAACACCGCCGGAGAGGTTGCAACAGTACTATCCTCCATGAGGGGCTTCCCTGTTTTTGCTCACGCAGCGGAAGTTTCCCTGTTTTCTGCAACTGTAGATTCGTGCAACAAACAATAGATTTATCAATGGTGGGAGTTGCCAGAAAGTTTTTTAGCTGGATGTGTTGCTATATAAATGCTTCCTCGTAAAACTAACTTCAAAGCCCATTCGAGTGATGTGGTGATGTAAAGAACAAGAAAGAAGTTTGGAAGTAACCATTTGCCTCCAATAATCTTGACAACAAACGGCAACATTTACCAGTGATTTGAAGGTTTGTAGGCTTGTTAATCTGAGAAGGTACAGTAGTATCGGAGAAAGCACAAAAATTTCTGGATCAGTTTGTTCAGCTTTTCTTTGTGATTACGCATATTTCAATACTTGAGCGGTTTTTGTGTGTTGCTTTCTTGCAAAGTATTTTATATGAACTATCCGCAAACTCATCTTTCTTCGTTGCAGAAAACCTACATTGTTTTCTTGCGCACTGCATCGGCTTGGTCAAGAGAAATGGATATAGTGTTTAATGATGTGAAAGACGTTTTGCTTCTGATGTTGACCATTTGGATTTTTGTACATTCTGCAACAGCTTCGTGCATTCAAAGAAGACCGCGTGGCATTCGTTCACGGCACGAGATGCTTTGGTTAATGATATCCATTATTATTTGTTGTGCAAAGTTTGTTTCTTGAACTTGGGTTTGGAAACTATTCTACAATCATAGAAGGTTGTCTACCTCAAAATTTTGAAACGTCTCATTTCCCTGTATTCTGCTTCTTTGTATTCCAACCTTTGGAAGTATTTCAGTTGCGTCGTTTTGTTTTTCTGTGCACAGCAGTTCTTTCATGTATACTGAAAATGATCCATTCAAATTTAGTTGATTTATTTTGACCTTTTCACCAGTGGAACCATGAAAAGATTGCATCATGTCCATGACGTGTTATTTTCTGTCAGTTGTCAACGTATTGTACAAAGTCATCACAGTCTTGAATTTGATCAACGCAAATGAATGTCCGTTGTTCATGCTTTTTTTCGACTTTTTCTGATATCCTTTTCCAGTTGAGCGAGAAACATTGTTCACTGGTTTGTCAAATAAAGGTCGCAAAACAAATAGTGATATTCTGTGAAAATTACGATGGAAATATTAGTGACAAATTATAGTTGGCTGTAACATTGAAATACTAAGCACTGTTTAAATTGAAACGAAAGTCTCAGAAATTCAGGTGTTTGTTTATAACTGCAGAGATTTTCAGTCTCATCAATCCCGCAACCTATACATCGGACTGCGTCAGCACGTCTGGCGGTCGACACAAACTTCACCATGGCAACATCGATCTCACGTACTTAATGGGGCACCTGACTAGATAACCTCTGTGTTTTTTCGGTGCCCCGGCGTTTTTTCTGTTTTATCGAGTATACCTAGCAAAATTAATTCAGTACCGCCAAATCTATCTATCTATCTATCTATCTATCTATCTATCTATCTATCTATCTATCTATCTCATCAAATGATCAACATATCAACTTCACTTCCAATCTTCTGAATTTTCTGTTTTGCATGACTTTCTTAAATATTTTCCATCGTTTAAACAACTTGTCAGTGGGTGTTCAACGTGAATGTGCCCTACAAGTACACAGAAGTCGAAATGCACAAGATGTTTACTTAGCTAAAGATCTGAAATGCTTGTGCTGATGGATTTCGCTCCCTAATTGTTCAACGACCATTGTTGATTTCATTTCACTCAGATAAATCTGTGTTTTATTACCCCTAGTCATGCCTGCGTAATTAGTGTCAGAGTAATTTCAAAAATATCGGCGATACGATGTTAGTATCAGCGTCAAAATTCCAGTCTGAAGCTTGTGGAAAATTAATCAGTCCAATGTTAACGTTGGAAATTTCAAAGAACTTTTTCCACAGGATGCATGCGATAGTTCTATATTCACGCGAATTTTTCAGGTTCAGCAAAGACTTTGTCAATTGCAATGAAAGCCAGAATAAGCACCATGCTTGCGAACAATGCGAAATAGTAATCCTGACCGTGGTGAAAGTGAAATATAAGCCGTGTTAAGTTCAATAAGTCAAAACAAACATTTCTCCTTCCGCTGGCTTGCCGACTGACACAACATTTCAAAGACGTCTCTTTTAAAAGAACATTGCTCTATAGCCTTTTTTTAAAAAAGAAAGCACCGAAAACAATAAATGGTCTGTGTTGTTTGCATTATGTTGGGTAGGTTTTTCATTAATTCTGTCCAGCCGATGAATTTTTTGAGATTAATTATTTTCACTCTGACAAAATTCAACACTGTTAGACTTACACAAACGTTTAAGTATGTGACGGTATAAAACTTTTCATTAACTTTCGTACCCTCGTTTCCTGTGGAAATGGTCGCTCTGTTGGTAGCCCTAGGAATTTGTAAAAATAATTTTGCAGTATTACCGCATTGCAAAAATCTTGCATCTTTGATCACTGTTTTATAAACTTTTGTTGCTTTGCAATTACTTTTTGTACAGTGTTTCACATTCACATGGCAGTAGAATATTGCCTAACTTTACAAACACCGCTGGAATCGCGACTTGCGTTCAATTCATCATACTCCGTTAACCTTGCCACTAGCAATGGTATCAAGTCAACTATAGAAGTTTCAATGTAATGCAAACGAAAAATCCCTGATAGGTTTGCTGACTCTGCCCGTAAAATTGCTCAGTTACATTGTGTTACATATCCGCTCCTCTGGGCATGACAGTAAATCCGTTTTCCATGATATGGACCAATGGCTGTGCAGATATTTTCGAAATCGTCGACCACGGGTTTTGTTCGTTCAGCTTCGCTGATTCTGAACAACTGGTCACTAAGCAACTTGCTTCGTTGCTATGTTCCGCTCCGGTCACTGCTCTCTAGGTTTAGCACATCCTAACATTTCACCCGACTCATCGAAGATATTTCTAGCCCTCACGGAGTGTTCACTGCAGTATCGACTGAATTAACTAACAGAGTCTCCAGCCATTACTGAACTTGAAAGAAAAGAAAGAAAATTTATGTGCGAAGGTAGCATTAACAACTGCATCTAAATGGCCGACTTGCCTTTACCCAAAATAAAACGTACATTGTTTTTGTCAAAGCCCCTACGACACAATACTTTGCAAAGCTCTGCTCTTTCCGATTTTGTTCATTTGGTATTTTCGTTGCATGGCTTTGACCACAAGCAAAAAAATAGCTTTTATGTTACACTGAATATTTTGGCTACACTCCCTTTTCCAACAATCACTCATAATAGAAACTATTTTGGGCGCAAACATAATATTTGTCGTCGGATAGCAATAATAGTTATCATGAATTGCACAAAGCTAAGCATTCAAGCCAACTTAAAAAACTCACAAAGCTGACTATGCGTATTTCGTAAAATGCGTGTCATCCCTATGTCATAAACGCGATGATTAGTTTTACAAACGAATTACGCTTTACTTATTTTTTTGAAATGCAGATAAACCAACTAGATCACTCAATTTCCATTGCATTGGAATACGCTGACATAATCACTGCCTACCACTTGCCCTGTATCAATCACCATCACTGCCTACCACTTGCCCCTGTATCAATGTGTAGCTATTGCCTTCCGAATCCTCGTTCTTTCTGTATCAGTGTGTAGCTATTATCAAATGTGTAGCTATTGCCTTCCGAATCCTCGTTCTTTCTGTAAGATTCATTTTCCCTCAGTTGTGCTGTGTTACCTTGTGCATTGGTTAAATATCTTGTCAATCGCATTGGTTAAATATCTTGTCAGAGTGCATTTGGTTAAATATCTTGTCAGAGTGCATTGGTTAAATATCTTGTCAGAGTGAAAAGTGCATTGGTTAAATATCTTGTCAGAGTGAAAATAATGAATTCCAAACACAACTTCTTTGATCGCATCGTTTTTTTACTTATTCAGTAAAGCGAAAAGCGGCCTTCGGGTCACGGTTCTAGCCTTAAGCGCGGCCGGCTTCGGTCGGCGCGCGATCCGCTCTGAAGACCGTGTCAGGCGGGGAGTTTGACTGGGGCGGTACATCTGTC
>Ga0210059_1010945_pt1 | contig 13938 bp, 10 predicted proteins | sample Ectturendosymbi2_FD_188042 | JGI IMG/M metagenome (GOLD analysis project Ga0210059, IMG submission 188042) | Ecteinascidia turbinata endosymbiont from Florida, USA - Sample 2 (SPAdes) (version 2) | ecosystem: Host-associated > Tunicates > Ascidians > Unclassified | place: Key West, Florida... | reverse complement strand
CAAAAAAGGTCAAAAATACTTACGTGAATCATAAAAAAATTTATATGTAAATCTTGGAGCTTCTGTGTGCCATTGGGAATTGCTTGGCGTGGCACGTGTGCCGCAGTGTTGCCGACGCCTGGCGATACAGCTTCTTCCTTCCCTGAAGACATGCGGTATAAGTGGTGTTGCGATCAGAGAGCCCGAGCGCCACTTCACACTGTGGCAGCAAGCAGCAACAGAGATCACCCGACGAGATCACTCTATAATTGCTTGTTTGCGCTAGATGTGTATGGCTGTCATTCTTCGCGCACGTCCCGTTCGTGTTGAATCACACATTCAGCGGAACGCCAACGGAGCAGTTGCAACAACATCCCTTTTTACAAAGGACCGCACCAATCGTGCGTTCTTTTTGTGAAGGTTGCACCAGGTAGCCTACGGCCTTCACATCCTGCTCGGTCACAGCACCATTTAAGTGCGCAAAGCTTCACACTGTGGCAGCAAGCAACAACAGAGATTACCCGACGAGATCACTCTATTATTGCTTGTTCGTACCACGGGTGTTGTTCTTCGCGAATATTTCGTTAGTGGTGAATCGCACATTCAGCGCAACGCTAACCGAGAGTTTGCAACAGCGGCGTGCATCATACTGTTTATGTTACGACTGCACGCCTCACAACATGGTCTATTCAACTGCACATGTACGCAACAATCCGCGTGGCGAAATGTGCTCATCCAAACACTGCATTCAGGGCCGTCGCCAGTTGGGGGCCAGTGGTGCCCAGCCCCCCATTTAAAATATATGCCCCCCAATTTCATGTTTGACCCCCGGTTGCTGCATACATCCAATATTGTATTTAAAAAATGTGGCCCCTCCTGCTGCAAAATCCTGGCGACGGGCCTGACTGTATTTATAATTAAAAACAAACTTTCGTGTACTTGCCTGACATGGACTCTACTAATATGTAGTAGGTGCCCTGCAGTATACTCGATTCCCTCAGTGTTCAATTAATAAGCACATAAATGGAATGCCTTCTTTTGCCAAAACTTTGAAGTGGGTCAGCTGCTACTCATCAACTCTCAGTCTCTCACAAACTAAAATATTATGTCACTGGAAGCAATTTGTTGGTTTGTTAATCGTATGTATTTAATGTGTTTTCTATGACACAAACTTTTATTTATACACTCAATAACAGGGAAGTATGATTTCATTAATATTGTAAAAATGTCGAATCTTTACCCAAATTTTTGACAAATAAAAACTTTGGGGATACGCTTGCATCCCTGCCTTCTACACGACCGCAGGTAGTGTCGGAATAAGGCGGTGCAGGGCTTGCAGCATATAAAGAGCGCGGGGCCCTAAGTTAGAAATCCACTTGAATAAGTAAACAACTGTTAAATCATAAATTCTGTGGTCATCCATGTGAACCATTACAATATGCACGGTCAGTTTCGTAAGTAGTACAAAAAAACTGGTCCTAGATATCAACTGATGAACATTATGGACTACATATTTTTTTACCAAAAATGTATTTACAAATTTTTTACCAAAAAGGAATACATACTGTACAGCCCACAAGTACAGTACAGAGATTGTAATCAATGCATCAAGACTCATCAACACATTTGACCATATTCTGGCCCAGTGGTTCTCAGCCTTTTCGCTCAACGCAGGGGTTGCTTCATTGGTCTCCTGTGTCATTTGAACTCATTGCACATAGCAAATATTTACAGCTTCTACGGAGTCAGTTGCTTGCTCATCGGTTATGCTGAAGATAAAGCACCTTGATAAAACAAGATAAAGATGAGACCAGAAATAAAGTTAAATCAATCATATGGTATCTTGTTCCACAGTTATACGCAGTTAATTCCTAAAAACCCCAGATCTTCAGAAGAAAAATCCAGAAAGTTATTAAAAACCTCAGATGTGGGGGACAAAGACCCAGGTTTGGCGCAACTGGCCAAATCAATTTGAAAGTACCAAAAAAGTGACGCAACTTAAGGAACCGGTCAATGTGATGTAGGCCTAATAATATATTCTGAAAATGCCATTCATAGCAACACCATCAAGCAACATCCGGACAATGCAGCAATTTGGCCTCATTGCTTGAGTGGTAGCATAATGCTACAAATAACTGTAAAATATTTTGATTTTCAAATCAGTAGGCCTAGTCTATTGTAAAAGTATTCAATTCCAATCCTTCGCCTAATTACTTGTGATAAATTTAGCAAAAAATTCTATGAAGTTCTGAAAAAAATTTATACATATATTCAGGAATGAATATTATGGGAGGCGAAGGTGGCGGTGGGCTTGGGCTCCTTACTTTCAGAGATGGCGTGTGGGCACTCGTTTTGAGAGTTTCGCACTTGGTGCATTGTTTTGTTGAAAAGCTTAATCATTCCATGAAGAACCACATTTAAACTCTGAAGCAAGTCATATGTTTGTCAAAATGAAGCAAAAATTGTGTGCAAATGTGCCAAAAGGGGCCTCTCAACAACGTAGATACGTAGACAAAGAACAGTTTAAGCAAATGACTTCAAACAACTTGCAGTGTGAAACTGACTTTCATGCAGAAGCAAATTCTCAGACAAAATGAAATATGTGATTTGTGTGACGGCGCCGTGCTTAAAACGCGCAATCGCGAAGTGAAAATGCATCTACGCACAGGCAACAAAAGAGTGAACCTGGTCGAGCGGGAAATCTCTATTGTTGCTTGCTCGTTGTTCTATCGGACCTGGCGTTCCTTCCGTTACATCAGGGGGTTTCCAACCTGTGGTACGCGTACCACTAGTGGAACACGAGTAAATTCTATTTTTCACAAAAACCTGGATTCGCAGCTGTCTAGTTTGCGTATCGGGCTTTTTTTAAAAGAAATAAATTTTCTTGTAGTCTGCTACACCTACAACATCGTAGCGTTATGATTTTCGATCAGCTGTTAGCAAATTTACGACACGCATCGACTAATTGGTGGAAGGTGAACAAAAATCTCAAAATGTAGTTGCGGTCTTTTATTGTTATTTTATTGTACGGGTATATCATTCTTCTGAATAACTAAGATTCGATCAACTTAGTGGTTCTGGAAGAAGTGGTACGCGTTGACAATACGGGGTGCCCAAGAGGTACGAGATCGTGAGGAGGTTGGGATCCCCTGCGTTACGTGTTCGAATCTCCCCATAAAAAGCCGCAACTAAACTTGCGAGTAAAATTTCTAAATAGCATGTGTAAAATCTAGAGACCTGAGAGTTTGCCTCAGGTACCTAAATTTTAATATCCAACCTTGCATATAACAAAAACAAATTTAACACAAAGTACCATGGGGCTTCAAAAGCGCGGGGCCCGTAGCAATTGCTGCATTTGTTACCATTGTTAATCCGGCATTGACCGAAGGAAGTGTATTTGTGTCTACACAGTACGGATTTACGCATAAGTATGACCTAGAACCCTGCGAAAATCATTCCTATGACGACTCATACGACTCATTATTACCTTTAAATTTGCAAAACTACGCTGAGGCGTAACTTACAATTTACTTTGAAACGAGCGAAAATGCAAACGTCTAGACCAGGGGTGGGGAACCTTCTTACTCTCACGGGCCACATGAATTGTGCATTATCGCTGGCGGGACGCAAAATCAATTAATTTTGTCCTAAAATTCTACCTTTATCCAACTATGAGGAAGAGTGACTTTTCTTGACTTACTATCAGAGAACCTGCGTATCATGGAGCTTCGTTTTGGCGCGATGTTGTACTCGTACTTGAGATATCAAATGTTCACGCGGGCCGCATTTGGCCCGTGGGCCGTAGGCTCCCCACCCCTGGTCTAGACTTACCAGCACAGTGAAAACACCATAATATTGTTTGCTGCGCAATATAAGAATGACAGTCCTGCTTTTCATCGGAGTTCTGCAGTGTGTGCTGTCATGCGTTCAGCTGCGCAAAATTGGTGGGGGGGAATATTTTCAAAACGCAAAATGACTATATGCTAAAAATTTGAAGAGACCATGCCCCCTGGGTACGCCTATGTTTGCGTTGTTGCGAGCTTTTTGTAGTAGAAGAATGAACATCAAGTAAGAAAGTGCTGTGTGAAAGGCTTGATACTGGGAAACATGGCTGTGCGGGAGAGAGATGCAGGCCATAGGTATGAAAATGGTTACAAGCAGTGGTGTAGCCGACCCAAAATTTTTTTGGGCCAAATACTTCGACTTTAAGCGAACAACAGTATTTTGTTCGGGACACTGCCTGTCAAAGCACAAAATGACAAGATCTCGGCCCCCGACCCCCTGGCTACGTCTGTTTACAAGAAAAGAACTTAAAAATCTCGAAAACGCAAGACCCCCAGACACTGCAGAACTCCGATGAAAAGCAATATTGTTAGTATTGAATGCTGGGTTTTGTTGTTATCGATTAGATTTCCCGCAAGAGATTGCTTATTGAAGCTCTATATGTTAGTTTAAATCAGCCAGAACAGTCTCTCGTGAGTTTTACTTGGAAAACCGTGGCTACATTGGACTTACTTCATATGGTTATGGCTGAGGGTGTTGCTACAATACTTGCTATGCAAAACTTCATGCTATTTCCCATCTGCCTGTAGCATAGAGGACTAAAACACTATATTTTGTATTGCTTGGAAAATGACAACTTAAAAGAGGCATAGCTGAAGCCTGTGTCATCGTGCTTGTTTGGTCCATAAAATATGTGGTTACTATAATAAAGGAGTTTACGTACAGCTAATCAAATGGACAACTAGACGATATTTTCGAGGGCGGCAACACGTTCCCACATGAAATGTATATATCCAGAAAAAATAAGCCTAGAAAAAACACAAGAAAACACGGAAATTTAATGAAGAGAACTCAACTACACGAAAAGCTACCGTATAAATTCCAAGAAAATATCGCGTTGCCATTTGTTCTTGAGAAGAATGTAAGAAAGACTTTAATTTTCTGTTGAAGATTGAAGAGGCAATCGCAGAACAAGAGCCGGGACCACAAAATATGCATTTTTGAGGGGGTTCTACACATAAGAGGGGCTTCCACGCTTTTCAGACAAACAGCCAAAAAGGTCACATCTGCGTGGGGCCCCAAAAACTAAGATGCCCAGGTCACCGCGCTCTCTAAATCCGTCCCCGTTCTTACAAACATAGCGATCAGGGTTTTGATATTACAGAACTAGTAATAGTATTCTAGTACAGGGGCGGGCAATTAATTTTGCTCTGGGGCCACTTTTGGAAGGCCACGTTTAGCGGGGGGCCGTACTTTCTAGTGGAAATAGAAGAAGGTTTCTGACAAGTTAGCCTCAGCACTAAGTTGGAGGAAATCTTAGATTTGAAGATTTTTTCTGAATGCTTCCGCGGGCCGCTAATTGCCCACCCCTGTTCTAGTAGGTCGAGATCTCTTGACTAAAACTAAAACCTGGTGTGTTGGTTGAGCGATGTACAAAATTGGATAATGGTATGATCTTCACGCTATCAGCATAAAATGTTTGTTCTTTATGCTTGCTCTAACGAAGTTGCAAAATAATGTTTTCGGAAGAGCACTTCACAATATATATGGGTCAAAAGCAAGCAGGCCGTGTCCGGATGCATACTCAACGCTCTTCATGCGCAATGAATCAGACGCATCTAAAGACAGCCACAACTCTTGGATTTGATTCGTCGAGTTACACTTTTTGTGATTCCGAGTCAATCGGAACAATGGCCTCTAGGTTTTGATGAAGACAATTAACAAAACGAAACAAACGTCTCACTACTCAGTCTTTGCTTGCAGATGTTTCACTGCAAAATTCATGTAGGCTGAAGTAGGTAGGTAGGACTTCATTTGAATCATTATTAGTGACGCAGTTGAAGAGAAACTTGAGGTTGAGTTGTGGATAAAACAGTCGAGGCATTGACTCGATTCAGCACAACTCCGCATCGCTGAACTTAAGCAAAGTTGCATTAAGTTGCGAAGAGTGAAAAGTTACCGACAAGAACATTTGTTCGTTGCCGTTAGCGGTTTGTTTCACAAGGAAAGACACTCAACCAGGTTGCTTGAGTGCGCTGGTTTTAATCAGTGCAAAGCCGAATATTGATGGATAGGCTGTTCGATCCACCATGCCAGTAGAAGTTTATCTTGCTGTATATACAATCGCGTCGCCAGGTTTTCGTTTAATGGGAGACAAAAATACGGGGAGCATTTCCAGCGAAAGGCTAACTGAAACTCATTACCTATTTTTAGCAGGGTGAACAAACTCAAAATGGTGCCTGACACCACTGGCGACGTCCCTGTGTATATTAATAAAAAAATGACTTTACAATCGCTGTCATTACTCTTGCTCACGATTTCGAAATTTAGTTTGTTGCCGTTATTAAAGGGAGTCCCTAAACTATTTTGTAGCCTCAGCAGTTTCTAAAGGGACGACTATCAATGACTAAAATCTTGGTAGCTGTTTCAAATTTTGGGTATTAAAAGAGATCACCCCAACTGCGCAATCGTACGTGGCATGAATCAATTTGCAAATCTACATTCAGACACAAACGACGTTGCTTCATTTGACATCATTGAGAAGTGCTCGGGCTTACTTTATGCTGGTTACCTCCTTAAGGTATTCATCGAATCAAGCGGAAGTATGGTTTCTGTTGTTGTGACCAGGGGGTGTAGTGGGGCGGGAACGCGTGGGAACGGCGTTCCCACACCTTTGTCACGTTTTGCTTTGAAATGAGTTTGAAGCTGTTTGAAAATGGCTAGTTTTTTGGGTGCGATCCCACACCTTTTTTGTTAGCACGACATCCCTGGTTGTGACCCTTATGTATTTACATGGTTTCACCCACTTAGGTATGGGTGAAATTTTTTCTATTGGTTACATCCGTAATTTTTAGAACCATTTTCAGGTTACTTTGCGCGTGTACCGAGTCCGTAAGATGATAAGAAAGTATTCGTGGTTAAAGTGTCGTGGAATGAATTGTAGTAAAAACAGTTTCTGGGTGAGGATGAGGCAGCTTTCACTGCGGTCGGTTATGCTGCAACTTCCTGCACCAGAGAAGTTTCATAGTACTTTCCTCACCTTTTGCAGCGATTGCTGCAAACCCATACATGTATGAAATGGGAGTCTGGAGGGAAATGCTTCCCTAACGCTACAATAATTGTCAGATCAGTCGAAGCACATTTTCTAAAATTGTAAGGGGTAAATGTAGGTATGGTGGCAAAAGAATAAAAATCCGGTCAGCCATTGTAGCGACAATTGCGGATTGAAACAAATTGGGAAAAAATGGAAATTTCCACCTTACCATCGGCAAGGTGTTGACTTTTTTCACAGGTACCGGTTCGAAAAAAATAGACAAATATTTTTCAGCCTTTTTACTTTTGGGGAAAATTAAAGTTCAGGCAACGAAAATACACCTTGTAAAACCGGGAAAGCTTAAATCACAACCAGCGTCAAATATCAGGGCAGTAACCAATCTTTCAGGGCTAACGGTTTGTTTTTCTGCAGTATGTGAAAAACTTTCCCTTGTACCTGTCTACGGAAACTAGTATTAAAGTCAAATGCGACATAGAAGTCTTCGTCTATATTCACGCAGTATACTGTATTATTATAGACTACGAAATGCGCATTAGCCAGCACCATTTGGTGCCTTTCTCAGAGATTTAAATGCAAGCGATTATAGTTTTAAAAACACCGAACCGACACGAAACGCGTTTTCAGTATACGAGGGTAACTAGCAAGCACTGAATCAATGCGCTTGTGTTCTGTCTACCTACTGCGGATGGAACAATCTGATTTGGTTAATTCTGGGAACTATCGATTTTGATTGATTACCAGCAGCCCCTGTGATAGTACTTTCTGTGAAGAAGACGTATAAACGAATCGTCTCTGAATTCTTGAGCGAACAAATTTTCCACGGTTTTGAACAGCCATGTCCAACCGAAATGCCGCACTGTGTTAAAGACTGTCACTTTATTTATGAGGGCCGCACATTGAATGACTGCTTCCCTTTTAGCAAACCAGTTTGGTTTACTTTAAACTACTGAAAACATTCGAACACTAAATGCAATGATAACGAATGTATGGTACTTTTGGTCGCGCAACCACAGGGGGCAACCAGGCAATTGCCCCCCCTCGAAATTTTCAAAAGCATGTATAGTCGTTAAGTACAACAACAACAAATCATAGTAATCTTGCCCTCCCCTGAAAACATCAGCTGGTTGCGACCCGTGTACTTTTAATCGTTCGCAAACTGATGCCATAGGCATGTTTAGCGCTAATGGAACAACAAAAGCATTTTAGAGCGCAGAGGAATACAACACGTTAGTAGAAATCAGAAAACTAATAATCAATTTTGCACTGAGGTGTCGGTGGACAGGTAGAAACCTACCAGTGCGTAGTTCATGATAAGCAGGCACTAAAGACAATTCCATCGAAAATGTCGAATTTAATATTATCCAAATGAAGACAGGTCGTTGTATTGTGCATACACAATAATTATAAGCTTACCAGGTCGCCTGCGGGCGCAGGTTGGACATACAGTAAACCTCGGTTAATCCGGATCTTCGCCAAAACCGGATAAAACTGGTGGTACGAATGATTTCTTTCGTTTTTCTTTATATAAATATTCGGTTTATCCGGATTTTTTAATCCGGATCTTCGCCAATGCCGGGTAAAATCTGCTCTTTTCACATCTCGTAATCCGGATTTTTCAGTGAAGTAAGTGCACTGACTGGTCTCTAGGAAAGATTGGGCAGCTTTCAGACGCAATACATGCGTGCTCACGATCAACAACGAACGTTTAGGATTATTACAACAGCGGCAGCAACTGCACGCAACATTCGACTAATCGTAGAGACGATTATTGCGTCACACACGAGCATAGCTTATCACGTTGAAAATATCGCTGAAGGAACGTCGCCGCACCAGGGTTTCAGTGTATTGATTAGTGTTGAGTTTGCGTGTGAAGTGTAGAGCATTACCCCTGAGCGTGTTGTACTCGGTAAGATGTTTGGAGGGCATTGCCTCCCCAATAGAGTAAAAAGTATATGCATCAATCCGAAACCCCAGATTGTTTCGCAGTCAAGTAATCTAAATTTATTAACTTAAGATTGTTCATAACTGCCTGGATATGGCGATTACTATAATCTGATGCACCATTGTAAATACATCAATAAATTCGTTTTGCTCCTGCGAAAATCTGCTGTTGTGTCGTAAATGTGTTCAATTTTAAACGATTCTCACCGATATCTCAGTACTGAAATGACGTCAGTCTATACAAACAGCCATCTTCGGTTAATCCGGATCTTCGCCTAAACCGGATAAAATCGCTGGTCAAATCGAATCCGGATTAACCGAGGTTTGCTGTAGCTGGTTTAGAAGTTGCAATAGTTCGACTTCCACCTATACAAATAGACCAAAAGCTGAAAACTTGATAGCACCATCACCACGCGAATCATGCAAGACAATCCGCATGTTATTTTGCCAGAACAACTTTGTCAAAATTATAGGTTCGACTATTTAACTTTGGGGTCACCAAACTACGGCCCCCGGGCCAAATGCGTCCCGCGAAGGCATTTGTCAATAATGTATAAATAATATGTTTACGAAATATTTGTTGATTTGGCAGAATGTAACATATCCCAAAACTCACATTACGTAAGATGTCCGGCCCTCGAGTTGTTGTGTATTAGCTTATGTGGCCGTCTGACAAAAAAGTTTGGAGACCACTGATTTAAATGGTTCCGACGAAACCACCTCGTGCAATGATTTTTTCGAGTAGGAAGCACTGCTTAGTTGAGCCAATATTGTAAAAGATCAGAAAAAAGTTTTGCTGAAACAGCAAAACTTTCGACAAGCATGCCATTTTACCACCGAGAACTGTTTCGCCATCCATGTTATTGGCGCCAGGTCCAGCGCCTCTAATCACCGGTACAGCAGACGCCCTGTGTTAGTGCGAGTTTCTGGTTTTCGAAATTTTTCATTGTTGAAAATTTGCTATTACGCAACTAGACTTTAGAGCATCTTTAAAATATGTCGTGCCCCAAATGGACAAATCATTTGACGAATTAATAATCGCTTTACTTGCAGTATGCCGTTCTCTATAAAAAAATGTTTGCCTCAACGTTAACATAGGATGCGACTGATCCTGTCACCATGGGTTGTTCCAAACCGTTTTTCTACAAAAGTTATAATAAATGTAAAGGATTACTGACGAGGTTTCGAATATGCTACAGCTGTTTAGCTTGACTAGACTCAACAAGTATAGTTCTGACATAAGAATGTTTGAAATTTCCGAAGGTAACCAAGTGTAGTCCGCCATAACGCCGCCGCTAAATTGTGGAACGCTGCATGCAGGCCCTGTCCGTGCACTAGCAGATGATGCTGCCATGTCTAGCTCATGACGTAGTTAATTGACCCGAAGACCGTTCCAGTCTGCTTTTTTTAAGTACAGTACAATGATTTCCTTAAGCAGATTCAAGTCGTCGGCTTTAAGCTGTTCTGGAAATTACAACAGGTCAGCTCCAGGCGCAAAACTATCGCACGATCTGTTTTTTTTCCGATCAGGACACGAACACAAGCAAAGTGTTGTCGGACGAGGCTTCCGCTTTATTCGAACGCGCTATTTCGACTCTGATGAAGGAAAACGTCCTGATACATTTCGCGTATGCGGATTTCGAAGAAGGACGGATGAAGCACGACAAAGTGCACACCATTTATCAACGGCTTGTCGAAATTAAAGACGTTGATCCGACCCTGGTAGTATTTTTGTTTCTATCCGTTCGGTACTGAGGTGAAAGTACCATTCAATGATCGTCATCAGGGCTGCAACGTAACAAAACTTTCGGGACTGAAACCGATTACTAAGTTGTAATTAAAACAATAAGTATGATGCCAAAATTGTCCGAAGTCTAGCAAGTTTTTTTGTTTCACGAGTGGCTTCCACCCTTTTCTCGGTTGTTGGTTTGTTCACAGGCTGCAGGTAGCAGCAGTTTTGCTGCACATGTGGAAGTTTCTAATTTACCCAGTATGCGTCACTAATTGCAGGACAACATTTTGTGGTTCCTAGTTGCTATTTTAGTGGTTGTAGGTTTGACAGTTTATATCTGACATTCAAAAGCAGTTGAAAAGTAAAAGCGAAGACGGGAAATATTTTGGTTGAAGATAATTTCCGGCTTGCTCCACGCTGTCAACTATACTAAGAACCCGTTAAGTCTAAGCTTCGGATTGCGATTTGACACGCGGTCACTGCAGGTTGAATGCGAGTAAAATAAAAAACAACAACAAAACAAATAGTTTTTATTCGCAATTGAATTGAGATCGCAGTCAAAATCACGCCAGAACCTGTCCGCTCGCCAATCGAATTGGGCATCTCTTATCGGGGAGTGTGAAAGGCATGCCAACGAAATCCTTACCCATGCTCCAGCTGTCTCAAGTTGTGGCAAAGACTTTTTTGCGATGTGGTTGACCGAAATAAATCTTTTGGTAGACATACATCCAGTACATGAAATTCACGCGACGAGCGGAAGGCATCAAAGCGGCCAGAGCTGTTTTCAAAAAGGCGCGAGAAGACATGAGAGCGAGATTTCATGTCTTTGTCGCCGCGGCTCTTATGGAGTATTACTGCACCAAGGTGAGCAGCTTGGGCGGTTGCCCAGGAGCACGTAGCCTGTTGCTATGCAATTTGCCACAAGTAACTTCAATCCTTCTCAGGACAAGCAAATTGCGTTTAAAATCTTCGAACTCGGTCTCAAGAGATTCGGACATGAGCCGGATTACCTTCTGGCGTACATAGACTACATGTCTCATCTGAACGGTAAGAATAAGACAAGTCTTCAACATGCATAGCTTAGCTGTGCGGCTAAGGTATTTTGTGTTTTTGAAGGTTGTGCCATCGGTTTATTTACAAGTTTTTATGTTTATTCACGACAGAGGACAACAACACGAGGGTACTATTTGAGAGAGTGCTAACATCCGGTAGTTTGCCTCCGGACAAATCCGGGTAAGGAGATCTGTTGATCGGAAAAGCATATGAGAAACTTAACCATTCTAAAATAAGTTAAACCTGTATGCTTTGTTTTGCAGAACCATTTGGAACAAGTATTTAGAATTCGAAAATAACGTTGGCGACCTGTCCTCGCTACTCAAAGTTGAAAACCGTCGTCTGGAAGCTTTCAAAGCTGACTACGAGGGGAAAACAACTTGTTTGCTGGTCGACAGGTATCGCGTGGTTTAAAATATTTGCTTGCCTAAACGCGTGTTGGTAAACATGAAAAAAATTTTTTTGTGTTGCAGATACAGATTTTTGGACCTTTTTCCTTGCCCAACGGAACACTTGAAAGCACTGGGATACAAGGTAAATGAACTAAATTTTGGTCTGAGTACAGGGCTGTTATAGAGAACAAGATTTACAGAGATTTGCTTTCACGTTTTTAATGGCAGGCCGTTGGTGCTTACCTTATTCAAAATTCGGTTTTGGGAACTTTCCGTACATCCTACAAAAATTGGCGATTTCTAAAATGCGTTTTTGTATCAGCTTGTCTGATCCGTATTCTCATTGCTTCCACCATCCATGATCGTCTTTGCGCTCATTGGAAAGAGTGCAGGATCAGGTTGACAGCACTTGTCGAGATCCTTCTCTGTGGAATTGCTGGTTAAGAAAGTAGTTCGTGGGCGTTCTCGAAGTTTTCGCGCAGCTTTATCTTGGATGCCTTGATCAGGATTCCTGGGGAAGCGGAAGAATCAGCACCGCAAGCTCTATGATGACGCCTGCCGTATCCAGCGTAGTTGATTCTTCAGCAGGTGCTTCCGGTAATGCGGACGACGGTGCGAGCAGCAGTACCGTGAAGAAACGCGCCGGCTACTTCGTTCCCGATTTCGAGCAAATGCTGCCGTTTAAACCAAAATACCGACCAGGTCAGTTGTCGATTCGAGCGCGACTCGGTGTCGAAGTTGTGCTTGTTGAGTTGTCACGTGATTTCACGCAAACCGGTTTGGATGGTTGTTAACAAGCAAGTGGTGGTATTGGTGGAACAGCCCGTTGTTCTCTTTTTTCGAATGCGCTTCCTCACCACCACATGATTTTGACTGTCTTTACGTCGACTCAGAAATAGTTAAAAGATTAATTGACGTCGCGTGCGCTTGCGGGTCGCTTGGAAGCAATTTGTAACGTGGTGCTGACGCCAGACCTGCATTCAGGCTTTAATGTTTGGGGGAGGAGCAAAATACATTTTTACGGGGACAATCTCTTTGTTTTTATTATATCTTAAAATTTTTTTTTCTGGGCAAAACAAAATTTGGGGGGAACAAATATTTGGGTAGGCCCCGTCCTCGAATGCCCCCGTGGCTACGGGCCTGACGCATCTGGCGACAGACAAAAGTTTTTGGAGTTTTGACCCCTTTCACTCTTGTCAGAATTGTTTCCTATCAACCGTTACAAGTCAGCACAAAACAAATGGGGAGTCAAAAACGCACCCCTCCCGATCCTAGAGATCAGAGGTTTTGCATCGCTTCGTTTACAGCTGCTTCTTGTTTGCAGTTCCCGGCTTGCATCCGGTGCCTGGCGGGGAGTTTCCCCTGCCTGGTCCTGCAATGTATCTCCTCAAAATGATGCCTCCGCCGCATTGCTTCCATGGTCCGTTCGTCAAAATCGACGACCTCATGGATCAGTTCGCCGACTGCACCCTTCCTACAGGTTTGTGGCATGAAGATGAAAACATGCGTCGTCGATCGACCGGCAATCTGGAAAGTTCCTGCCTCGTCAGCGTGTCGTTTGTTTCAGTGTTTGTGTGTGTGAGGAACATGTGCTGGTGAGACGCGTGTGATCTCAATTGGGTACGGCCGCATATTGGTTTCATCAGATTTTACTGTGGTCTTTGTTGTTAAATGATTTTTTTTGCGGCAGGTAAATGCCAATTGTTTACGGGCTGAATTACGTAACAAAATTTTCATGAGGTGTTGAAAACCGTGACAACCAGCTGTGTTTGCAAAATTTAACC
>Ga0210059_1010944_pt1 | contig 13938 bp, 10 predicted proteins | sample Ectturendosymbi2_FD_188042 | JGI IMG/M metagenome (GOLD analysis project Ga0210059, IMG submission 188042) | Ecteinascidia turbinata endosymbiont from Florida, USA - Sample 2 (SPAdes) (version 2) | ecosystem: Host-associated > Tunicates > Ascidians > Unclassified | place: Key West, Florida... | reverse complement strand
ATCATTTTCCGTCCCGCCAAACCTTCATTGTGTTTTGTCTGTTTGCGAGGGTAAAAAGGTAGAAAAAACACTACTTCAGATCCAGATTCATAAACGTAAAGGACTCTTAAAACCAGCAGCTTAACCTGGGCAAGGCAAAATTGTGAATATTATCCAGCACACTCGTTTCTGTTTGGCAATATATTACTGGGCTATATGCTTTTTTTTCATCAATCCAGCATGCGCACTATATATTGTGTTTGATAAGTGTTTGTATATCTGTGACGTCGTACAGTAGTTGCGAAATCTTTGTACATTGCATTTCTAATTGATAAAGAACAGTTTGCATTCTAAGTGCATATATCATGAATATTTATAAAATTGGGCTTTGGGGAACTTTGGGGATGCATGGATTGCTATTATGTAAAGTATGTTTTTTTTCGTGTATTGCGTCATAAAGCGGATAGTTGATCATGTGCCCACTCTTGCTGTTAAACAAGAGTGAAATAATTGCATTGTAAGTTCAATTCACTTGTCAGTTCGGTTTGATTGAAGAAACTTTGCACTTACGCTAGCCGTTAGGATCTCCATTGCAGAGTTTCCTTTACAACTTTCGGCTTGATTACGTTGGTAGCGGTACACTGTTTGATGTCCACCAGAGCAGCATGATATTAGTCATAAACATGGACGCAGCTGGGGAACACAGATACAGATTAACTCCAAAAGTTTGCCATCTTTTTTATATTTATATATTTATTTTGTAAAAACATAACCATCAAAAAGGTCATGGCACGGTTGACTGAGCACGGTGACGTCATAACGCCACGGCTTAGATGAGCCCCGCGCCTAGGTTTTACATTGGGTCCCGCACTTGCCACTTGCCAAGGCCGGCCGTGTCTAAAGCTGCTTTCGTTCATATGACGCCGGCACAATTGTGTACGGAAAATGGTGTTCCGATTTGCATGTGCAGTGCTGTGGAAGTTGCATGGATAGTACAGAATTTTCGACATAGCAGTACACGTGTGTGATTGCATCTACATTGGCCTTTAGGTGTAGTGAATAATAACGTTAGTTCATATTTAATGATATCCACAAGCCTATGTTAGGTTTGATAGGGTTAATCACAGCAACTTAATCTTCAAAACAATGAAAATCACCATGCAAGATAGACATTTATATTGGCCCCCCTACTGTTTCCTTGACCCCGCAATGCCCCCCGCCCACTTTTTTCATTCTAGAATCGCCATTGATTCTTCGACATGGTTGTGTGAGGTCCCCATTGTACAGGTGAAAAATATTTTCGATGGTAAACAATTTTTCTTTCTTGAGAATCATAACTTTTGAGACAAAATTGAAAAACAGACGAGGGATTGGCTTCTGTCAAACAGAAAACGTGACCTTGTTCGTAGATGACTTTTTACTGTGGAAGTAAACTATAAGAAAAAAATTGCAATGTTTTGATACAGTGCTCAACAAGATCGCGCCATAATTTATTTTCTACCTCTTATAAACAGAAATTTTGGTGTAGAATACTGGGATTGCTTGAGGATGAGTTTGGCATCAGGCTATGAAAGCAGGAGCTTCTAACAAGCGGGGTTAGCGCTGAAATTTCTGTCGACCGAAGGTTGACAAGGCGTTCATGGGTCTGATAGCGTGGGCGATGCAATGTGCCCATCCAAGCAAATGCAAAGTGAACCGTTCCATACACCAGGAAACACCTCAGCGCTGTGCGAAGCCGCACTTCTGTTTGCGCTGCAGGCGAAATGTTTGAAAACGTGTGCTAAATGCGAATTTGAAGGGTTTTCTCTTCCTGCCATCGAGCAAGCTGCTTGGAAAAACAGTGCAACTGCTGGTATGGTTTCAGCAGCCAAGTGGAGAGTGTTTCCGATATCTACTTCCTACTCGAAAACGATGCTCTGTTTGTCTTGGAACGTCAAATGAATAACATGAAATTTGAAAGTACATGTAAAAGCAACAGGAAACACCGAGTAGAGAGCTATCTCCAAAGACATTTGTCATGTTGGCAAAACAAGAAAATTAGGCGACCACACAAAGCTTCCGTTAGCTCTTTTGGTCGTTGTAACAGCACTGTACAATGGGTAATGTAATCCCTCCTTTACCACGCTAAAATTAGTTCATAGTTGTCGGATAGAAAAGCAGGCGTAACCCAAATTCATTTTCAAAACGTAGTCTATTAAGTGATACATTTGTCGGACAGAACAGCAGGCGTATCTCAAATTCATTTTCAAAACGTAGTCTATTAAGGTCACCACATCTCCGGTAAAAGTTAAGAAAAAAATACAGCAGCAACCCAAACACTTCCGTGCAATAGATTTAACCTTTCCTGTCTCTAATTTACACGGATTTTATCGTATATCCTCGATTATAAAAGGGAATTTCATGTTGCGACCGAATTTCATGTTATGATAAAATCGAAAATCAGTACTTTGCTACGAAAACGTCGTGCTGGTTCAAAAGATATGATTCATTTTCATGAAAACTATCTTAATTGAGATGGCACATTTATTCAAACCGTGTTGTTTCGTGATCAGTATCGTTCCGTGAATTCTTCGGACAGTCAGATGCGTTCCTGTTGTTTTGGTTTTTGGAACACTTTTAGGTGATACTTCCTTTCAAGGAAAGCGTTCTATCATCAGCTGTGATAGCCCTGTATTTGTCGTTAAGTGTAAGCAGTGCCGGATCAAGGTAGCGCGGGGCCTGTAGCACACTAACAGCGCGGGGCCCTAAGTTAAAAATACACTTGAACAAGTGAACAACCGCCAAATCATAAATTTTGTGGACATCAATGTGACTGCCATTAGGTATACTGAATTCCTACACGAAAAACCTAGCACTAAATAGCATCTGTTCGACATTATGGGCTACATCTCTTTTTTACCAAAGACGTATATACATACCTTTTTACCAAGGAATACATTAGGCTACTGTACAGCTCAAAAGTACTGCACAGAGACAGTAATTAATGCTTCCAGCTCATCAAGAAATTTGATCATTGCTATATCTACAGACAATGTAGTCTCAGTATGTGTCGAAGTCGTTTGCCAAAAGCAGCAAATCCACTACATAAGACTGCATTTTCAAGATTTTTACATAGCAAATTTGTTTATGATACTGGTAGGTGCAAACCTAGTCACAATCTTTAAGAAGGGAGATTGAGAGAACTGCAGTAACTACCGCGGCATCTCACTCCTGAGCATTGCAAGCAAAATCTTTGCTCGCATTCTCCTGCATCGACTTCTCACACTGGCTAAGGATGTACTTCCTGGGTCACAATGTGACTTTAGACCAACTCGCGGTACTGTAGACATGATCTTCTGTGCTCGGCAACTCCAAGAAAAGAGTCAAGAACAACAACAACCACTCATGTTCATTTTCTGAGACCTCAAGAAAGCCTTTGACAAAGTTCCTCGCCCTGTCATGTGGGCTGTGCTTGCTCGTTTTGGATGTCCAGAAGACTTCATCACCCTGATTCGTGGTCTCCATGATGACATGGTTGGTAGAGTTTGATAAACATTCTTTCAAACCCTGTGTCCTGGCCCCAAGCTGCTTTTCATTATTTGTGGCTGCAATGCTAAATGAAGTCCCACCAAGCCCTGACATTAACCTACGGTACCGTATGAATGGAGGGTTTTTTAATCTTGCTCGCTTCCGTGCAAAATCAAAAACGTCTACTATTACAGTCCATGAGCTGCAATTTGCCGATGACAGTGCTACCCCAGCTCAGACCATTGACCTTCATAGGATAGCTACCATCTACAACGTCTCTTACCAGTAATTTGGAATGGAAGTAAACACTGACAAAGCAAGGTACTTTAACCAACCGCCTCCTGGACAAACGTCCTCAAGGACCAACATCGGCATAAATGGAGAGCATGTGGGTGAAGTGGATTACTTCCCGTATCTTGGCAGCGTTTTCTCAAAAACTTCCGACGTTTGCAGAGGACATTGAAAATTGCATAAAAGCTGCACACTGTGCGTAAGGGCGCCTAAGCCATCGCGTCTTCAACAATCATGCGATATCCATCCGCACCAAAATCATGGTTTTCCGGGCAGTCGTTTTTTCTACCTTTCTCTGTGCCTGTGAAACTTGGACCTTGTACCGTCGTGACATCAAACGCCTTGAGAGATTCCAACAGAGAAAGTTAAGGCAACTGCTCAACACTCGGTGGGAGCTGCGACTTTCAAACAATGAAATCCTCAAGCGTGCTCGGTTGCCTAGTGGAAGCCACCGTCCTGTAACACCGTCTCCGCTGGACAGGACATGTTGTACTGGACAGGACATGACCCCTCCAGTGACTGCCTCGAATCATGCTCTGCGGCGAACTTAATGAGGGAACAAGGCCCTGTGGAAGATCAAAGCTGCGTTATAAAGACCAGCTAAAATGCTCCTTGAAACAAGCTGGCATTAATCCACAGCCTTGGGAACAGCTTGCCAATGACAGGGCAGCTTAGAGAAGAAAAATCAGGGATGGTGTACAGTCATTCGAGACAGCCAGGAAACAACAGGATGAAGGCAGACGCCAACGAAGACACGAAAAACTGAACCAACCACGTCCTCCTCCCTCTATACCAGAGGTGACGAACATGCGGCCCGCAAAAGAATTTCGTGTGGCCCGCGAAGCATACTTTCGTTTGTTGTTTGTTTCTGTTGATGAATATTTTTTTTCGTTTTTAACAGGTTTCATTGTATGACTAAAAAGTTGTGCGTCCCGCTTACACAGCGGTAACTGACAAAGTGGCCCGCGATAGCAAATAGATTCGTCACCCCTGCTCTATACCATGTGACCACTGCCCACGCCTATTCCATCACAGGTTGGGCCTTCAAGTCATATCCGCCATCGTCATCAATAACAGATGGCAAAGTCCTGATTGCAGACGAATGCTGTGCTCAGACATGAGCGGGAGCCGACGACGACGAGTGTCTATTTCACATGGAAGTTCATTCTCTATACTCTTTAGAATCAGGCTGTTCAGCTTGTTTTGTCTAATGGTGCTCCTTTGTTCATTATACCATCTTTAAGTTTAGAAAACGACCGTTATCCACTGCAATTTGTTACTGTAAAACATAAATCAGTGCGTAATTAATTGCTCACATTTGTATAAGATTATAAGCAGTGATGGATGTAAGGGAGGCAAACGAGGCAGTAGCCTTGCACCCCCTCTTTCAGAGATGCCGTGAGGACACTCGTTTGAGAGTTCCGCATTTGCTTTTGCATTGTTTTTTGAAAGCCTATTAATCACTCTACTAGAGTTACATTTAATAAGCTCTGAAAAAAGTCATATGTTTGCCAAAATAAAGCAAAATATATGCAAACATGCCTAAAGGAGGCCCTCAACAACTTGAATGTGTAGACAAAGAACAATTGAAAACCAATTGACTTAAAACAATTTACAATGTAAAATGTGCTTTCACGCAGAAGCAAATTCCCAGACAAAAGGAAAAATTTAACTTGGTTTCAGCAAATAAAATTTCTGTAAATCATCTTCAAAATATAGGGCCCCTTTTCTGAGAGTTTGCTTCTGCCACCTGATTTCTGATATCCCCCTTGTATATATTAAGAACAAATTTCATACAAACAACTGTGGGGCCCCCAAAAGCGCGGGGCCCGTAGCAATTGCTACATTTGCACTATTGTTAATCCGGCACTGAGTGTAAGTGAGTTGCAATCCTGGAAGCTTTTCGGCGATGCGCATATTTCAAGAGATTCACACATTTCTGCCCATAAAATAAGGAAAAAGTACTTGCACTTGATTACGTTTGCGTTTGATTGGACACGTAGCTTATACCTTGATTGTCTGTGAATGTTGAAATTCTCTAAAGACGAAGTGCTCCATTACTGTGAAATTCTTATTGGTTTCCAATGAACTGGCGAAGCTGCTGATCGGAACAAGTAGTATTTTGTAGTTTGCGTTGAGATTAAGACGCAGTGTTATGATCAATAAAGACTAATGCTTGGTAACCTATATTTGTATGCTATCAAACACGCTTGTGCTGTGTAGGTAAAGCTCCTTACCTGCAAGCTGACGGCTATAAAACACCAACTTTTGAAAACCTTCAGGATAGTTTTTGCCTAAGAAATTAGGACAATTTGTAAAAGAAACATCAGTTGAAAACAAGCACAGAAAATGGCTATTTGATTTAGCCTTGTTTTAAAGAAACTTGAGTCTCTACTGAAACTGCTGAAAAGTATTGTCAAGTCATAAAGTAAATAACTCTATCATTTTACAGTTCAGTTTCACTTGTACTCGGTTTCTATACTCCTTTCCGAAGTGTTACGAGTAGTCTGCGGCGTCTATTTCCGCTGTCTTGCAGCGGTGACCACGCGGCTATTTTCGTATAGTGGATGCTGCATTGATAGCCAGTCAATGGCAGCACCGCGCTATCATATTCAACAATCGAGCACATATTTTGCCTACTAGGTAGGCATCGTTAGCTCTTATTCCAATAGAATTGGGGCGGCAATAGCTCAGAGGTAAAGTGTCCGCCTCTCAATTGGAAGGTTGGGTAATCGATCCACGGAACTAAGTGAGTTGCCGCAGCGCTCCTTGGACAGGAGCGTTCACCTCAACCACCCCGGCAAGAAGCACAATTCAGGCTTCGGCCTGCCGCCAATTGCCGTCACCAAAATTAACGAAAGAAAAAATAGAATCTATACGAATCGGTTTGCGAATTTTGCGATACAAATCCTATCTCACTTTTGTTTCCGACATTCATCACCTGCTGCCAAGATCTGCCATACCACAGAAGAAAATATGAACACAGGAGGTTTTCTTTAAGGAGCTAATATCGCCAATTCTCCACTTTGCCACGGGGCACAATTTTAATGTGCGGTGTGAAAGCAGAGTTATCAGGGGCTAAATGGGCTCGCCATTGGTCTTTCACTTCTCACACTGTGTGTCCCTTATTTTTTGTCTGGTGCCTACCTTGTTGAGAAGATGTTAATGGCGTAATGCACGCTTCAGTAAAAGTTCCCAATAAAATAAACAAATGAATAAACAGTTGCACACGTTTATACAGAAGCTGTATAAAAATATTATCTGGGGAATCTGACCAACCAATCTAAACTGCAGACTGCAATCTCTCACTCAAGCTTTCAAAATTTACAAAATAATCTGCATTTGTGAGCTCAAATATTTTTATTGATTTTTATCACTTCGTTCTGGTGCATTTCTGCCAATGCTGTTACGTAACCTGCTCGTTTTCCATGTTTACTTTCTGCTTGATTTGACTGCGAATCGTCGAAACAACATTTCGCTATACATTAGAGTCCTGCGCGGGGCGGGTTAACCCGCGTGGGTTACGGGTACCCGCAGAGTCATGCGTGCGGAGCGGGCGTGGGTTTGATTTGTTGCTGGGTGGGGTGGGATAGGAAATTCTTTCTGCGGGTTACTGAATGTTGACTCAAATGTATGTGAAAGTGAAATTAGCACAAAATTGATGTTACTGGGAGCTTGTAGTACAAAGGTTTAAAGCAGGTATGCCAGCAAAAATTCCTTACTGGGTCGAAAATTATTTCACTATCATCGTGAGGGCCGCACATTGAATGGCTTACTTTCATCTCAGCAAAACAAAATTTAGTTTAAAAGCTACTGAGAGCATTTGAATACTAACTGCAATGTTGACGACTGTATGGTACTTTTAATCACTCCTAAACTGTGATGCCATAGAAAAATTAATGCTAACGTGGAAGAATAAGGGTAGTTAGAAATCAATTTAGTGCAGAGGAACACATGAGTAAAATCCAGAAAACTAGGAATCAGTTTCGCACCGCGATGTCATCGGACACGTGGAAATCTGCCAGTGCGTGGAACATAATAAACAGGCACTAAAGACTATTGCATCAAAAAGTCAGGCTGTCGTAGTGTTGTACATACACAAAAATGAAAAGCTTACTGGGCCGCATGTGGGCCTCGGGTTAGACATAGCTGGTGTAGAGATACTCTCCAGTGGTGTCGAGAGCACAGATTGGAGTTTCCAGGTCTCAGTGATCTTGCGTTCTGCGTAATGGCAACCAGCACTGTTAATGAACGAGTGTTTCTTATCGATTATCATGTCGTGAACAGCAGAAGAGCAAATTGAAGAGTTCCGCAGTGAACGACATGCTCTTTTTCTTCAGTCCTCCCAGAAAGAACCGCTGAAGTTTAACTAAGTTTCATATTTTTAAATTATAGTGTCTTTCAAGACCTTCCGTTGGCTTTGAAATGAACCACTGAATAAATTGCCATTAGCGATGAAACATATTGCATGAGGTCTTAGTGGTTTTCAGACGCACAGCAAGAAGTTTGGGACGACGGAAACAGTTCGGGCCGGGTGCGGTTTGGGAGGGCGTGCGAGGCGGGTTAGAAGTCAGCGGCAGCGCGCAAGATATCTCAAAATCTTGCGGGTGCGGGGTTGGAGGTTTAAAGTTTGCGGGTGCGGGGCGGGAGCGGACAAAAAATTCCAACCCGCTCAGGACTCTACCGTATATACATTCAGTATTAGCTATGCCATCTTGATGAAACAACAATGAAAAGTGGATCTGGACCAGGATCATACCGCAAGTTCGCTCCACATCACAGTTTTGCGAACCTCAGTACCAAAGTTACACACCGGAAAAACAGATGGGCAGCCAGTACGGCCATTTATTTCTTAACCTCGTGCAACACAGCAGCATAACGTGAGCTTCCGTTCGTTAGAAAACAATCAGTCATTGCAAATTAATCAGCGTTGTTTTGTTACATATGAACGCTTTCAAAGTTTCCACGTTTCCCCTGGGCCAAATAAGCAACATAGCAAAACAAAAGTTACTTGTTTGTTGTTCAATGCAGGGATTAAGGGTAAAGCCCATCCAATAAACAATATGTGACAGGACACGATTTGAAAAAGGAGGACGAATGGACGCCCGACCGGACGGAGGAGAAGCGCTTGATGTGCTAGACATTCGGTGTGAAGGCGGACAAACGGTCACACAAGTAACAGCAGAATTGTCAGAGAGTTTTTCCATATATCATCCGTTTGTTGATGCAACCTGAGGATTACTGCATCGGTGTCCATGATCCTCGAATCACTGCTGCCATCGTAATGGAAACGGTAGAACAACATTGGATCCGCAGTTCACCTTACATTGTTTAATTCTGCGTTGATTGCAAGAGCTTATTTGTCTTAAATTTATGCTCTTGTCGCGTCGCTAAGCACGTTGACGCCAATGTTGAAAAGAGTTGTTTAAAACATTTAGCTGGAAATTGAAATGTCATTCGATTTTGAAATACTACGTAACTGGGAATTCCCCACAAATAATGTTGAGAATTTTTTCCAGCATTGTTCTATCCTCCATTTTTATATGTTTTGCAGATTTTTTCAACTGTCTCAAATGAAGGCATCCATCTTTATTGAAAATGATTGTGTGTCTGTCTTTCATCAGAATGCTGCTTGATTCACATTCCATACTGCGAAATCACCTGCCAGGTTTCAAACTACCACTCAGCTTTTGTCATTACTGCGGTTTTGATGAGTTCCGCTCTTCTAGCACCTCTTTCAACACTTGCGATGACATCGTACGTTGTGAGAGGTTTGTTTTTGCTGCACTTGCCGGAAAACAACCGTATGAACGGCTTATAAAGCAAGCAAGCTCAGATTTCACCACCAAAAGACTTGTCAGTCAGATTGACCATGACTCTGGCTGCAATACTTATGTAGGCTCGTAATCTAAATCATGCCGCATGGCAATTTATTTTAATTGCGCTCCGTTGCAAGTTGATGCTTTCCTTGTTACAGTCCCTTTTGAATTTCTAGGTAGTAAAACAATGAGCAACGATGTGTAAGCCGGTGTTCCCTATTATATTTAGCCAGAAAGATTTTAGGCAATGAGCAAGAGCTATGTATTACGATGCAACGTAAGGTTCAGATGGTAAGAAGGCAGAGATTATGGTAATGACATAACGATGATCAGGGAGCAAATGTGAAGCAACCTTGCATTTGATAAAGTCAAACTCATTGTTACGAAACAAATGAAATAAGAACTTTGCGCCATTTTATACAACTTAAAAGTATGAAGCGCTGCCAAAAGCAATGAACATTTCATTGTTTTCCTGTTGTGTGGTGACAGAAGACCTGTAATTTTATCATGGTCGAAAAAACGCAATCTGTAAAATAACTAGCAACATTTCGGGAGACCGATAAATTTCCTAATAAAAATGTGCTATTTTTGCCAATTTTCTTATAACTGGACTTATTTCAGGTCGCCTAGAAAGCATTAAGATGAAACTCCTTGCCTTTTCGACTTTTATGTTCGTCGCTATTCTCATTCCTCAATATGCCAATGCGCTTTGGGGGGTATGTGACGTCTTGTGCCGAACGGTAAGACTTGATTTATTTCTGGTATTGTATAGCGTATTTCTTCATCAACGTTTTGTTTCAAGGTTGAAACTGTCAAATGGAAATTCGATAACGATTTTCCAAATACCCAACCGTCAAATTACTTTCGCTAGCAATTTACTGTTATACATTCCTGCGCTGAAAGGCAGTGACTTTACAAAAGGTCTTCTTCGCGCTGTTTTATTTTCTATTCTCTGCAAAAACCTTAGTAACTGTGAACTAGACAAACAATCAGCCTCCCAGCAGCAATAAAAAGCTTTAAGCAATAAAAAAGTCTATAGAAGAGCTAACTGTTGTTAAACATGCGTCTGCGTCTTTGTTTTCTACTACTCTAGCTATTAACAAAGGTGGCTTTCAACCAGTCACAATCAAAACCACTGGTGTTTATGGTAAGTCCACAGCCCCTTGTTTGAGCGGCCTTGCAAAGAAACTTGTTGATATATCTGGTGGCCCCAAGGAATGACCATAGGCGTACGGGAAGGCAATTTACTGGGGGCGGGGGCGGAAAAAATTGCCCTGAAAATAACAATTCGCCCTAAAAATAAACAGTTTGTCCTGAAACTAACTTCTTTAGTTTAATCCGATTGGGGCCTGAAACCTCTTGTAAATCTGTTCTATACAGTTGAATTCGTTTATAACGGCTTCGTCCGTAACGCCAATTCGCCTATATGACTTTCTCTTTTATCAGAATATAGTTGCTTTTGATATACTTCACATCTGACACGATGACGGAATGGTCGTTTTCGGGATCCTAGACTTGTCATGGTAATAATTACGAATGGCCTGCCACAAATCTGGAAAAAAACAAAGAACGTTTTCAACATTTCTGCAGTAGACATTTACATGCATGTTTCAGACTGTCACTTTCCCCGCAGCAGTGATTCCTAGTGAATCAACTGAAAACACCATCACCGACAGCCAAAAAGCTTTAGTTAATATCTGAACAAATTCAGATTGCCCGAATGGGACCTGAAACCTCTGCCGAATCTTCTTTTATAGTTACCTTGCTTGTTAATTGTTTGGACAAAGAATTGATAGCCAGTAAAACACTTTCCACGTACTTTATACAAGTATTGTCATTTGTACCACTGATCCATATTACACAAACCGCCACCCGGGTTGGTCCAAATTACACACTGCATTCACAAAACTAACTTCAAAATTTTCCAACCTCAGCCACTCAGCTAAAAGTTGATGTTAGGATCAATGCTGCAACAGATAACTGAAGAGTTCTAAAAAAAGCACGAAAAATCTGGCATTAAAACTCCAGCTAAACAAAAAAATATATCATCTTAACACCTTGCACCTCGACCCAACGCAAACTCGGAAACGAACAAATGAAGAGTTACCGCATTCTAATAGCAAGCTGTTGACCTACCGACATCCGTTCGTTCGATTTTTACAGAAAACGAGGGCTTGGTCCAGACCAAAGTCATTTTATCCAGTCACGACTTTGGTCCAGATTATACACTACGCTAGCCCAAATTACACGTATCACCCCCAAGTGAATATACACTGAATAATTGTATTGAAAATTTTTTCACCGTTCAGGATTTTTGAGCAAATTGCGCCTGCACTGAAAAACAGTGTTTTCCCTGAAATTTTTCACTGTATTGAATGTGCATTTTACATTCAGGATTTTTGAGCAACTTGCTCTTGCCCTGAAAAACAAAGTGTGCCCTGAATTCACTGTATTGAATATATATTTTTTATCATTCAGGATTTTTGAGCAACTTGTGCTTGCCTTGAAAAACAGAGTTTGCCCTGAATTCACTGCAGTGAATACATATTTTTCATCATTCAAGATTTTTGTGCAAATTGCACTTGCCCTGAAAAACTGAGTTGCCATGACATTTTTCACTGTATTGCAGTATTTCTTATCATTCAGGATTTTTGAGCAACTTGCGCTTGCCCTGAAAACGGATTTAGCCCTAGAATTTTTCAAGCCAAGGGGACTGCCACCGCCCCCTCGCTTCGTACGCCTATGGGAATGACAGTGGTCCCACTAGCGCCTGTCCCTGGCAATCGTCAGAGGAATACCCCAGCATATTGGCCTGTGTGAAGATTTGATTTGATTTCGGTTGTGCCCAGCGTACTGACCAAGATTACTGCCCCGCGCTTACCTTCAACGCATAGCTATTGCTTTCCGAATGTTTGTGCTTCTGTAAGTTTTGTTGTCCTCATGTATAGCCATTGCTTTCCGAATCCTTGTTCCTTCTGTAAGTTTCATTGTCCCCTATGATGTGCAGTGTTATTTTGTGCAACTTTGTGCATTGGTTAACCATCTTTTCAATCGCTCAGCATATGATGAAACTACAGCGTTGTGTTATGTTCCACATCGCTTGAAACCATCTGACGTCTACTGCTGTGAAAAAAGTGGCTGTGTTGTTACGACAGGCAGGAATTACCTTTTGCTTTGACACTTATTGAATACTGCAAAAGTTGCGATTGACACGCAAAGACATTTTTGTCACTACAGTGTGGATCGCGCCGTGGGTTGACACCAAACAAGATTTCTTCAAACATAAACCTTAATTTTTACTAAAACGTAAAAAAATTCTTTTTAAGGGTGCTGATTATGGATGAACGAATTGGAAAAATGGAGTCGTTTTTTATACACTCGATTCTCTAATCAAAATGAGGCTTCATAAGTTGTAGTGAAACACTTGGAAAAAGGCAGCTTGCCATCCTTAATGCAAAAAAAACATTTACGAAATTATGCTATCTGCAACCTTCGTCTTTTCTCTCCGTGTTGACCCTATAAGTGTAAAAAGTTTCGTGGTTCTTTTGCAGTTTTCTTTACTCAAAAGTTTATGATTTTCTCTTCTTCGAAGAAGTGCAAAGACATTTACATTTGATCATTATCCCCGTGCTAAGTCTTAAAACTCGTGTTTTATGAGAACATCTAACGGAATTTCCCTTTATTTCAACACATAGAGTTCACTTAACGTTTTGTTCATTCACGAAGCAACACTGCATTTGATAGTTATTTTTCGCTTTAGCTGGGTTTTATTTTACATGTAAATCGCATTAAAAATAGTCGCAGAATTAGTAAATAGTGTTCCATTAGCTGTTATTTTTCGTTTTCAATGCAAACTTGGGAATAGGGGTTGCAGTTTGTTCAGCTTGCCCAGAAACACACTTTGCCATCGTAATAATCTGAATTTAACGATAATCTGAATTTAACTTTAATCGTAAGGACAGCAAAAACATGAAAATCGTTCTTCACTGACTTTCGCGTTTTTCGATAAAAACACGCAAAACCATAGCGAACTTTTTTTTCTGCATTTGCTGTAAAGAGAAGATCCGCGATTTTCTTCGTTTTTTATAAATTTCCTGTGAGATAAATAATTCGTGGTGTACGGCAGGCAACAGCCTGTCGTAAAAAAAAAAAAAAAAAAAAAAAAAAAAAAAAACTTGTATGCTCCAGCTTTGTTCCATGTCAACGATTCTTTTAATTTTGCTAGTCGATGCAGCTAAATTTCACTGAACTAAAACTTAACAAAAACGTGCTCTATTTGTCACAGTGTCCAGTTTCACAAATTTATCGGTGTCCCGCCTTGGTCTGCTTAAGGTGCTAAATT
>Ga0210059_1010943_pt1 | contig 13939 bp, 7 predicted proteins | sample Ectturendosymbi2_FD_188042 | JGI IMG/M metagenome (GOLD analysis project Ga0210059, IMG submission 188042) | Ecteinascidia turbinata endosymbiont from Florida, USA - Sample 2 (SPAdes) (version 2) | ecosystem: Host-associated > Tunicates > Ascidians > Unclassified | place: Key West, Florida... | reverse complement strand
AGGGAGACCAAGCGAACTTTAGCTTTCGTGAATGTCGTCCTTGTTACATCTAAGATCGAACCCATGTAGAAACTTTCGGATGTAACTAAATGCGGCTATCTAGATTTTGTATGGTCTAGAAACCCGTAATGCGCACCAACTGCACCATCTCGCCTTAAGGTTTTTCCAACTCCATTACGTCAGATAGAAAAACATCAGTTCTGCTGAAACTGAGCAACGTTACACCTTTGCAGAGATCTTCCCTTCAATCGCCAAAATTTAATGTTGATAAGCCCACCCAATGAGTAGGCCAGCGTGGACCAGCTACTTTTGACCTACGGGCTATTTTGCAAAAACGTGACTACTTTCGGACCACTTCCAACAAAATGATTTAGGCTATGAAACAACAGATTCACAAGTTTTAAAACTAAAAAAAGTGTATGTGCTTCCAAATGTCGAATACATTTTTAGTGCGAAATCTTTCAGTTAGGAAATCTATCTTTGCTGACTAATTTCACGAAGCCCTCTTCAGCCTCTAACACCGTTACTATTGTACATCATTATTAAAAAAGGTATTAGGCTTGTTTTAATTAAAGTTACCTCATTGCAGGGACGGGCAATTAATTTGGCTAGGGGGCCACATTAAGAAGGCGGTATTTGGCGGATAGATAGACAGATTTATTTGGCGGTACTGAGTTCATTTCGCCAGATGTACTCTTCAAAAAAGGAAAGCCGGGGCAATGAAAACACAGAGGTTATCCAGTAAGGTGCTGCAACGGAGGGTTAGCGGACCTTCTAATTTGATCGTAAAATAAATAAAACAAAAACATGGTGCACAGAAAGGGCATTATTCATTGTTCTTGTGCAAATGCACTTTATCCAGTGCACGCAATTCAGTGAGACAAATTGTAACCTCACGCGTCTTTCAACAAATTTCAGATTTGAAGATTATTCCTGAATGCTTCTACGGGCCACTGATAACCCTGTGGCAAGTCACATGCGGCCCGCGTGCCTGTGGTTGGACTACATTAGAATAGGCTACAGCTTATGGCACTTCTTGAAACTATCCCATTGAACATTTAAAAATTGGCATGATATGTGCCAAGAAATGTTCGTCCTCAATACCTAGGTATCAGGTGACGTAATGATGTGTCGTTGGGGCGTTGCTAAGAAGCAAACGATAGAAGAAAAAGGATTGAGATAGCCTTGACTACCGTGATTTCATACAGGGCGGGCCTTTTTTATAAGTTTTTGAGAGGAGGGGCAGCACAAGCCTCGAACTAACGGACCAGTAATGTTTCCTAGTCTGCAGTCGAATGCCATCTCTTTTGTTTGTCCAAAGGACTTTTTATTGGGATGGGGCAAATGCCTCGTCTGGAGAAAAAGGTATAGGGACTGGGGAACAATTGCTTCCTAGTAAGTGTATTAAAAAGTCATGATTTCAAGAATAACACTGAGGTACTTTAGCATATTAGACCCAGATTTTTGAAAAAACAGTTCATGAATTTTCTCCATCCAAAACCACATTTCACGTTCTTTCTAGGCTAGCCTTCCAGACTAGGGCTTCTAAAGACAAAAACTTAAAAGAATTAGAACTTTTAAAAGTTTTAAAACTTCATTTAAACACAAAGAAGAGTTAGAGTTTTTAAATTCCTTTCAAAAATTTATTTCTGATCAACAAAGTGCCGCCCCCAGAAGGTGCCGCCCGGGGCCCCCTGGGCCCCTCTTGCTACGCCACTGGTCAGCGTTTGTGTGTGTATAATTTTTTCCAATTTTTGTTTTTGAGCCATAATTTTGGCTCCAGATATGCTAGAAAGCCAATCAAGGGCTCTAAAGACTCGGATGATAGCCTAGATTCCATAAACACCTTGAGCCAAAAAGTTGGCCAATTGGGTTGCCACCAGTGCCAGGTAACCTCAGCCATAAAATCGTGAAGACATGCCAACATTATGACGTCGCCCCCAGAAAACTCCAAACCCAAAACGAATTTTTTTAAAATCTGGACTACAATTCTTGCTGAATCCGTAGGGTGTTTGAACAGCTCTCTAGCTCAATCGGCTGGCAAGTTATGGAGTTGCAAAAGTTGCAAACTCGGGTCTAAACAGTGGCCCGAGCGGGACTTAAAGGCCATTTAAGCCGTGCAAAAAGGAATTGCCCATGTTCTAAAAACATGAAGCAAGACGACCTCAGGACTTTGCTTGAGCAAGAGTGGATTTCAACGTACGAAAAACAAGCGGCATAGTGGGAATTTGCATAGATATCTTAGATTACCTGTTTACAGCATGGAGAGGAGGATTTGGAGCTCCTGACATACGAGCACATGCATAATAATCCGATAGTGACTCAACAATGCCAGCCAGTACTCCCGCAATCATCCCAATAACACCAGCAAGTGTAGCGCGTGGTAATCCCCACTGCCCGGGATAGGGGACTTCGAACCTGTGCAAACGGTAGTGAGTGGGTCAGTGTAGTTAAGAGCAGAAATACATAATAGCGAAGTATGTCAAAAAACGCAGGTTGCTTTTGGTAGAAAGCCTCCTTGCCCTTACTTTCAAATGAAAGGCGTTGTGTTTAGTAGAAAGACACCTTACCATGGGGAGTTAAGGATTACGTCGGATCGCGTGTCTGTACGTGCCTCGTAGCTTGGATGCTCCGGGTCATTTGGGAAAACGTTAGTCACTGTCAGTATCCAGCACAACAGCCACGATATTATTACCGCAATGGCCACCTGAAAACGAGAGTCAATCTGGATTTTGAATAGAAATCTTATCTTCTTCAGACTTTCTCTTGTGGGCCAGGGCCGGATTTCTAGTGCGGGACGCCGGCGGGCTGTAGAAATTTTGTCGCCCTCTTTTCACAGAAGAGGACAATTTCGTCCGTGCAATGTGACTTTCGAACGCACGATCATTCAATTTTCAAAAAAGTACACTTACATATATCGATTTTATTTCAAGTGGGGATTGATGTGCCGGCGTAGTTGTAGCAAGATCAGACTCCTTCTCCCGTCAGTGGTTTCACTCGTTCGGATTTTACAGTTTATTGATTAATGTTTAGACGCGTGCTTTTTACCGTCCTGGAAAACTTTTTGCCGGCCCTGGAAATTTTGCCGCCCTAGGCCATAACCTAGAAAGCCTCTATGGGAGATCCAGGCCTGTTTTTAGCTGAAATGAACGATACCTTCAGCGGTGCTCTTTTCAGCACACAACGTGAACTATACCAAAAACACTGCACATTAATCATTATTACATGATACAAAGCAGAATTCAATGGTTGTTGAAAACCACAGCTACATTTACTGGAAATGTGGTGACCTTTTGGAGCAGTGACAAACATTCAGTGATGCGACTGCGCTTTTATATCGAAAAGTTGTACAAGACCACGAAACGATTTCGAGTTGACGAAAGGTTGCAGACACAGTAAATGCCTTTTATTGTTTGCAAAAAAACTGGATATGTCGATATGTCGACGAAAAGCTTTTAACTGCGCCACCATTAGAGTCTAAGCTAGTTGTGCGAAATGTAACTATAAACATTTGCAAAAGAAAACAGGTTTAACATGCTGCATAAACTAAGATTTTACCATTAACCATGCAACTGACTTGACACTTTTCGCGGTAAATGCAAATAGTTTTTATAACTCTCGCATAAAAACGTATTTTAACAGTACAGGCTTGCAAAACTGACAGAAATTTCCTGAATACATTTTTTACCGGAAAAAGCTGAAAAATAGGAGAGTGCGTGATATGAAACTTTTTTTCTGAAGAATATGCTGGCAGCGGAACTCTGATATTTTTCAGACATTGAGAACACAGCGTCACCACAAACATTGTCCTGAGAAAAAAATATGTTTTAGTTTCATTCTTTGCACACTTTACTTCAATATCGCTTCAACTTCTTCGAAATTTCAATATTTCCTAGCGTGGTTGCATTAATTTTTGCGAAGTACATGAGCATCACTTTCATTTAAATGAAAGAGTGATAAGGGTTAAATGTACGGGATACCAGACCAGTACAGATGCTATGTTAAATTCTCCAATAGCTTTACGATTAGAAGGAAACATATAGCAGTATTTTATAACTATAAAAATACGTTGGTTGCAAAAATTTCCTGGTGCCACTTTGTAGAAAACAATTTGTTAGCTTCCAGTCATTCACCACTTGTGCATAAAAATATTTCAGATTGTAAGGATAATTCAACCGTTGCACCAACACATGTCGTCAGAATGTCTTAAGCATCTCTCGTTATATAATATATCCACAGTTTGCGAATGGCATTCTCAGTTGGGGTTATACAAATAAAACTGGTTGTAACCATCATAGCAAGTATACGGCAGTAGATGCAAAACGTTGAAAGATAAAAAACGACCACACCACCCTCAGTCTGAAAAAGAAGAAAAGTTCCAATTAATTTTTTCTCCGTATGTGCGTTACCATGACACTCGTCAAAATATAATTTTCAATTAATAACAGAAAATTTTATCCAGAGATATTATCACAAAGCACTACTAAATGTTTATGATAAACACTGTCTCATTGCATGAAATAAATGAATCAAATTAGTGTTCACCAAGATTGAACCAAAGTATATTATGTGCTTCAAAATGTTATGCAAAATGTACTTAACAGCAACTAAAGTTCACAATATCTAAGTTATGATTACAAATTCCTAATGACCCTGACCCTAAATCACTTTCTTTTGCTTCATTTTCGGCATATTTTAGCAACATCTGCTGGAACAAAACTAACACTCTTGAGCACTGCCGGTTTTATTTGGTGTATATATTTTGTTATTTTTTCTTATTTTGTGCTGTTTTTGAAATAATATAATATGTGCATTTGTGACAATTCGCGGCAATCGAATTTACATAATGCATATACATGTTTACACCAATGCAAAAGCAGTCATGCTTTTGGTTAAGTATTTTTACAGGCTAATTTTGCGTTAACTCGTAAAAAACATAACTTTTTAAACCATCAATCCATATTAAGACTTTTATAAGGCAGTTTTAATCTTTGTGTATGCTATATTGGACTTGCTTTAATTTTATTCGATTTTTTGGCATACGTTTCCCACTCATGTTGCAAGTAACTGGCATGAATATACTAATTTAACATACTAATTCAAGTAGAAAAACATGTTTGAAAAAATGCCCTTAACCACAAATCAAGCTGATATTGTGCTTAGAAGATAGTTCCCGCGATGGGTTTCCTTAAAAAGTTACGATGGAAGTGGTAATTCAATATCTTGCTCTCTTTTTTAAAGGCACATGCGATTGTAGCACAAAGTATATCCTTCTTTTTCGGAACATTTGCGTATTAATTAGAGTAAGGGTCTCCAAAATACGGCCTGGGGGCCAAATCCGCCCCGCGAACCTATTTCATCGGGCCCGCGAAGCCATTTCATCCGGCCACAAAGACATTTTTTTTTTCAATAATGAAAAAATAATATGTCTACGAAAATATTTTTGATTCGGTGAATTGTAACATGTCCAGAAAAAAATCACAGTACGTGATCACATTGCGTAAGATGTCCGGCACTCGATCTGTTGTGTTGTGGCCCTCTGAAAAAATTTGTTGATCCCTGGCTCAGAGCCAACACGGGCAAGGACGCATTCAGGGAAACGAAAAGGCTGTGGCTCAGTCGAATTTTGGACGGCAATTTGAACTTTTGAGCAAAAAATACCACGAATGCGTAAAGCCAGTTCGTCATTCGAGCAGCAATTTTCGTCGGCCGGAATTATTTTTCTGGCTACGCGCCTGAACGCAAGCCCAATGAGTATTTTCGGTTTACCACAAAAATTCTCCAAATATTAACATTGTGTATGGGTGCACAATGACTTATTGAATAATGAATAAGCAAAAATTAATGAATGTGCAATTTTTTATCGTAAAACAAGACTCACATCAGACACTGTTTTACACCTAATTCTTCTCGTGATTAGAGCTTCATTTTCTAATTATATAAAAAAGTATGACCTGTGTTTAAGATCTGACCTAAAATTGAACACAATATTGTTTAATGTAATGGATAAAATCCAACCTAGTTGTCTGTTTGCACATGTATATGTGCATATAGGCCAATGTTTCCCAACCGTTTTAGACTTGCGGCACCTGTTCAGAAGACAATTATAGTTTGCGGCACCCAATAGCGAAGCCATACAAATTTGCTTTAAGGTTTGATGACATCTTGAAAATAGTATTTTTAATGATACTGTATATGGAAAAACGCGCTAGCTCGGGGCATCCCTGATCATTGTATATGGAACCCTAGGTTGCCGCGGCACGCCAGTTGAGAACCACTGACCCAGGCTGTACATTTCCACGGAACGAAAAAAAAACTTACTTTTCGAAAATAAAGCAGTGCAGTTGCATTGAGCATCCCCTTCAAAATTCCTCTTCTGTGATTAAATTATACTAATAACGTGAAAATATCTGTAAGAATCGTGCATTATCTCTACTTCTTGCAAGGAAAGCATATGCCTTCACTTGCGAGAAAATGCAAACTGAACTGCTACATCATGGTGCGCCTAGACAGCACAGAGGCTGAAACGCAATTCCATATTTAGTTCATTCTCTTTCTGGCAATTTTGATGAATTTCGACTTCCTGACGGGAAATGATATTTACTAACTGAGTAAACATATTCCATTTCGATACGGAGCAATGGACGTCTTCAGAAAACAAACTGATCGCCCCTTTTGGTTCAGAACGCTCGCAGAGCGGCAGTTAGTCTTTCAGCAGATATCATCAGTCAGGGGTGATCAGTCAACTGTAGCTATAAAACCGAAGAATCAACTTGTTGGCTGCGATCTTGTGACTATGAGGGAAAGACGAACAGTACTTTAAATGAGCTCAGTAGCTTTTCATGACATCTACTATTTGGTGAAAGTTAGAACACTTGGATGACTTCATAAAACTAAGTTGAAAATAAACAAGTTAACATTTTCAACATTTAGCAAAGAAATATGTTGTGCTCACAGCAACCGGTTTCTTATGCTGTTTATGTGAAGCATGCAACCCTATCCTTTTGTAGCAGCAAAATTAATTTCATTGTCACAGACGACCTCATCACAAACGCCAAGTTAACCTTTTTCCGAGTGTGTAAACACGCTAATTGCGTATCATGGTCAACAGTCAACACGATAAGCATATCAAAAAAGCAAAACAGGGTGAACAATGCTCTAGCTTCAAACACATTTTGTACTTGCCAGAAAACACTCACAGTAAAGCTATTCCCCACTGCACCTCAGCGTAAGTGTATGTAACTGTGAACAGATCAAGCCCGATCAGCGCTATTGTTGTGGACATTGTCAATGGACCAATAAAACGCAAAAGAAGACCGCTCGCTCCTGTCAAGCCAAGAACCACTTGCACGCAAGATGCCACTGCAATAGCTCCTTGGACCTTGAAATGCATTAATTTGTATTAGCCACACAGCTTGTCAGCAAAGATGTATCTGAAGGAGAAACTCGGTTAACAAAACGTCCATAATTCAAAAAGAGTATAGTTACAGAAATACTTTTTCAAAAATTCAAAAATTAATAAACACCTCTGTTCTTTGTCCAAAACGCCAGTCTGTTTGCTGCATACAGTGCCATATAACAATTTGCTCTATACGAGTATTTTATAATGAACAGCACATAAAAAATCATGTAAAACCTCCCATGAATATTGTTTCTGACAGCAGTTCACTTTCTGTATTAAATAAACAACTGTACTCATCATTCCGTCTCAACAATTACTTTTCCTCATATACGCATAGATGCACAGATGTTTCGTTCGCGTAACTATCTTACCGTACTTTGGAAAACCGCGTTTCCTCAATTGCATCGCTGGAACGGACTGCGGACTTCACAAGGACTTATCTTAACCTGTTCACGTTTACAAGTGAACTGCACATAAGATGCCAGGCATAAACGGGTTAATACAAACCTGAAGTTTTCTTATTTCACCTCTATGACATGACTGGCCCACAGTATTTGTGGCCTGCCCAGCCTCGTGCTAGGCGTTAATGAGTGAGTGCAAACGGTTTACCCACGTTGCTGGCATTGACTCGCCACCAGTGCAGCATCAACCGCGTGGTCTCCGGCGCAAGCAATCGGAGATGGGTGCCGCTGACCACTCGTGACACATCAGAAGGAGTACAAAACAGTCGATATGATAAAATTGCGCCGAACTTTTATCGTATCTATAACCGAATTATAGAATTTAGCATAACAGCACACCTTTTGCACAATGAAAATCCAATTTACGTTTATGGGGTTAGAAAGTTCAAGTACAGTTTAAAGCATACTTTATCATAAAACTTAGACACTTGGAAATCAATACCAACTTCCTTCCCTCCCAAAAAACTTGCAATCTACTAAACCAGGGGTCGGGAACCTATGGCTCGCGAGTCAGATGTGGCTCTTTTGATGACAGCATCTGGTACGCTTGATATTTTCTTAACACTATTGCTACGGATCAAACTGTTTCTGTATTTTTCCTACAAAGCCATTAGCAACGCCATACAGCACCAAAAGTCGCATTAACCGTAAGAAGCACGTTATTAACAAGAAAATTTAGACATTTACCATTGTTTAAAATTGTTCATTTTGCTTAAAACTGCACACGTAAGTTAAGTAAGTGAGCATTAAGTGTTGAAAAATATTGTATGGCTCTCACGGAAATACAATAAAAAATATGTAGGTTTCATGGCTCCCTTAGCCAAAAAGGTTCCCGACCCCTGTACTAAACAATTACTTTCACGCGTCATACTTAAATTACGGAACAAGCTCCTCCATGGCTCATGTTGTTTCAATGAAAAAGACCTGAGACGCCTGTAGGCGAAAAACATAACCTGTGCAACATTGATATGGCACCTGATTCGTTGCTGCAAAAGCACACTTTTGACCTATATTGATCTCCTTGCACTGTAAAATTGATTCTGAATGAAAGCTGATGCGATGGCTCACACAAAACGTTCTAGTTTGCTTGTATCGCAAACACGGGGTCGAAAGGATTTTTCCAGAAATGGGGTAATAGTACATTTTTCCAGGTGATGAGCAAAAGCATTACTCAAAATATACATTAAGAGACATTATAAGAAGTCCAAATCACGTTTATATGGATTATTCTGCAAAAAAGTGATGTTTTGGAGAGCGCATATAACGTATTTTCATGTAATTACCTCTCGCATTCTTCGCATCCACAATTCCCCACCGTCCACAATGCTTCCATCGGTGTCATTATATAGAGTTGCAGTGTTGTTTGTAGCATTCTGTGGCAATGGCTCTGGGCAGCGGTTGTGAGGAAGTGAAAGAATAGAAAGCGAAGGAGCTAAAAAACTAATCCCTGGTCCTTCCACGATAGGGAGTCTAAAATAATGAAGATATAGAAGGAAGTCGAGATTTACAATCCTAGTCTAGGATTCCTAGATGTAAAAAATGGCGATTCGGGGTGTCACAGAAGTTTCGATATATTTGAATTAACTGCAGAGATCGATTTCTACGAAAGCTTTGGATCCTTATTGTAACTTTAAGAATTGAAACAACTCGTAAATAGTTCTTGAAAAGCAGTTTGGCCAAACAGCTTATGCTTTCCACCAGGTTTTGTCTGATTGAACTGCACTGCATGCAGCTGGAGTCAATCATGTTTGCTCTTACAGCGCTGCTCAACCTGTGTGCCGCGAAGCTCTCATAAGTAGGCCGTATATGTTTTGCTAACTATTACAACCTTGTCTGGTGCAAAAAGGAATTATTTTTTCGCAAGAAGTCATGGATTAAGAAAAATAAAACTACAACCTCTTTGAAACACAATCTAATTTTTTATTTAAATTTTGTATTAGCAGTTTTGCATGACGTCTATTATCGTCTTCACTACTGTTATGTGGTCACTTCTGCAATCTGTTGTTGTCGTTTCTTGTCTCTGCGACGCCATAAGCGCCAAAGCATTCCTTCGTGTTTCGTGTGCAGTTTACGCCGTTTCTAATTCTTTGTTCAACAAGAAATGATTAAGTATGCGACGTATTGCTTTCCCTGAGACCAATTTAGTAAAATCACAACAAGTATTACTTCATCAATACGTGTATACTGACATTTACACTTAAGTTCTAGAGCAGTGTTTCTCAATTTTTTTCCATCGCCCCCTCTTCACTCCAGACACATCGTTGTCGCCCCCCAAGCCTGATAAAGCAAGCACAAGGTAGTGTTTTTAAAGAATTTTATTTAATGAAATCGATGCACACCGTGGTCCCCAATTCAGTGTGATGGCGGCCTCACAAAGCTTCGAAATATTGGGAAACATTCTAATGAGATACAGTCGTAGATCATCTCGTTTATGAATCAATCAACAAGCGGTCTCTTTGCTTTGAGAGCATTAAGGCCACAGCCAAAAATCCCTTTTCAACCAAATATGATGTAAACTGATAAGTCATAATATAGTAGGCTACTGAAGTTAACTCAATGATCGATTAGTTGTTGTGGTTGAGCGTTTTCGCCCCCTTTGTTTTTTCCACCACCTTGCTCCTCAAAATCCCCCCCTTTCGAATCCCCCACTTTGAGAATCACTGTTCTAGAGTCTAGAACTAAGTGTAGCCTGCTGCATTTGCTGCTTGTTTGATGAATGGAAACGTATCTGCCTTAAATTTTAACTGGTCAAAGCAGATACCGGCTTCAGTAAACCCATGGACGGCTTAACACTTGGCCAAATTTGGCCATTTAAATGTTCTAGATTCAAAGCTCACCTCACTCCGAATGTAGTTTGCAACAAAGTGGATATTCCCGTGTGAAACAAAAGTGTGCTCATCAGCAGGGTACGAGCGACATTTCCCACGTCATCGTTTGCTATGCACAGCTTTGGTGCTAAGATGAGAGGATATCCAACTGTACTTACAACGATGAGAAGAAGATGCTAAAAACACACATGACGATTATTTTTTTCGTAATGCTACGAAAAACAAAATGAGAAGCATTTTGTAGAAACCTCGGTGAAAACCGTAAAGCAGTAGAAAAATGGTTCAAAACGTCTACTGCCTTACGCAAGCGTGATCGCAGAAAAAACAGCGAACTAAGTTCCAATCCTGATTTCTGTCTCAGCCTTACACTATGCTAGACAACAGTTGCACTTCCGTTTTAATACACAAACTGAACTTGAAGCGAAGCTTTTGAGCAACACAAAAGATGAAGTTGCCGATAAGCAATTTTAGGATCCGGAGCTGTATCAATGTGAGCTCAACTGCTCTTCCAAAGCAGTAAAATTCCACGCTTAGTTGACAAAGATGCTATAAAGCTTTCAATGCATTTACAAACAACTATTGAATCAACTTTCTTGATCAAATTATGCTGGCTGTTCGATCAGGCGCGCAGCCAGGAATTTCGATAGGGGAGCAAAAAACAAATAAGTCTCAACATTGGAATGTTTAATGTCCCTCATTTTTAAAGCATCATCCATAAAACGTGCATTTCTCTGGCTTTTTTTCCTGAACAATTGTTTTCAGATTTAAGCCGGCAAACGAAAAGTCTGATTTCATTGAATTGACAAGTTGCAAAAATTTTTTTAATGAAGTTGCAAGCTTCTACTTTGGTTGCAAGCAGTGCTCTCTCTAAGGTGTGCAACTGGGCAAGTGCGCAGCAATGGTGGACTTAGTGTTGGGGGAACCCGAGGCAAGGCTGAAAAGGTTGGCCTTCTGATGACGTCATCGTACTCAGCCAAGACCTTGTGATCAAGCCTTGGAAGGGGATATACGCGCCACCCAAAGATACGTTCCTGACACTACGGCATGACTGTCATAACAGAAAACACAAAAGATCAGGGACCGAGTTCCAGTAGGTGACGTGGGGGACCTGTCTCCCTACTTTTTGACAAGGGGGAACACAATATCTTTTGTCCACCCAATATTTTGTGATAAAAAATAAGGATATTCATGATACGCAATTTTAAAAACCCTGAAAGTTGGGAAGACAAAGCTAGCAACATATAAAAGTTAAGCGATAGCAAGCTGGCATCGAGCCCACTTCCCTAATTTTGCAATTGCTGTTGGCGGCCCCTTTGACAGGAGAGTACTTACACATTACAATTACTGTTGAGAACCTTTTGAAAGCAGAGTGCTCACATATTACAGTTGCTATTGGTGGCCCCTTTGAAAACATAATGCCTACACATTAAAGTTGCAACGAGGGGCCCCTTTGAAAGCAGAGAATTTGCACATTGCAGTTGTTATTGGGGGCGCTTTTGAAGGCAGAGTACTTACACATTACAGTTGCTGTTGGGGACACTTTCAAAAGCACAATACTTAGGCTACGCATTACAGCGGCTGTTGAGTGCCCTTTCAAAGCAGAGTTCCTGCACATTACAGTTGCTATTGGGGGGACTTTATTAAAGAAGAGTACTTACACATTACAGTTGCTGTTGGGGGCCCTTTCATAAGCAGAATACTTAGACTACGCATTACAGTGGCTGTTGAGTGCCCTTTCAAAGCAGAGTTCCTGCACATTACAGTTGCTATTGGGGGCCTTTATTAAAGAAGAGTACTTACACATTACAGTTGCTGTTGGTACCTGTTCAAAAGAGAGCACTTACTTATGATCTTCTTCGGAGTATATTACATGAGTGGATAATAAGTTATTTTGTACCGAAAATGAGGAAAATTTACACGCAAAACACCTCGAGTGGGGCCCCTTGCCTCGCTCGCCTCCCCTTAAACACACCATTGGTGCGCAGTACCACCAGACCATTTGTGCAGTGAAATCTTATCCTCGTGTACTTGCAACGTCCCAATTTTAATATCGTGCATACAGTATATCACATAGCTCTTGTAACGCTTGAAACGCTCCACTGGTTGTGTGTCGACATGGTTGCGCAGTTGCATGCGCATACATTTGCTCAGTATAAAATTTCCTTGGAGAGAACAATGGTTGAAAGCCACCATTTGCTCATAAAACTTTCTTACAAAACAACTTGTAAAAATCTCCATGCTATCAGTGAAACGTCTGCTGTATGCATTTTTCAGTCAATATTGCAGTTGAGCAAAAAGTCATCGTAGCCGCCATTGTGATTGCCCTTTTTATATTTACACGCTTCTAGTGTACACCAACACACGTTCAGTCAGAACTGAGTGGCGACTTTGCTCTAAGACACCGAAGCCCGAAATAGACATTCAACAAAACTTGCACGCATATGAGACGTGGATCCTGTTGTCGTCCATTTCTTGAGCGACTGTTTGACGTATGCAGCTGCTAAGTGCAAACGCTAGAGTCTTTCAACGCGTTTGAAAAAAATTTCGATTTTATTGTATGTCATTAAACGCAATGAAATGCGACTGCGGCAACATCTGTTTACACTACTTGCACAAAGCTTGCTTTCTAAAAACGATTAGGTTTTTAGATAGCTATTTAGAGTTAAAAAATAATTCACAAAATTGATAAAGCCAATACTGCAATTTGTGGAAAGTTACACATGTTCTCTAAACAAACTTGCATATATATTATATATTTGACCCACTCAGTCTGCACAAAGTGTGAAAACGGTTGTGTATTTACAAAAAAGAAGCCATAATCGGTTATCACCACGGCTCTGCAGTGAAATCATGTTTTGGCCATGAATCGCCAGCCGCTAGAGCTGGAGAGCTGTTCAAATCCTCAACGGATTCAGCAAGTCTTCTAGTCGAAATCGAAAAAACATTTTTCGTTTTCGGTTTGGTGTTCTCTGGGGGGACCGCCACAAGTGGGGGTGTTTTTGCTTTTTTGTGGCCACCTTTGGCCGGCCCTGGACCTCAACTCATTAGGCCATTCTTTTGACTCAAGATTTGTTTGGAAACTAGGCTAAAATCAGTGTCTTTAGAGCCCTTGAATGACTGTCGAACATATCTGTAGCCACAATTATAGACAAAACACCAAAAATTGGTGAAAATTTCAGCACCCACAAACCCCAGTCTGTGGTGAAAAACATCCCTTTTCTATATGGCCAACAGTCGCCAGCGGATCG
>Ga0210059_1010942_pt1 | contig 13939 bp, 11 predicted proteins | sample Ectturendosymbi2_FD_188042 | JGI IMG/M metagenome (GOLD analysis project Ga0210059, IMG submission 188042) | Ecteinascidia turbinata endosymbiont from Florida, USA - Sample 2 (SPAdes) (version 2) | ecosystem: Host-associated > Tunicates > Ascidians > Unclassified | place: Key West, Florida... | reverse complement strand
AACTTGTTCAAGAGATTTACAAAAAGTCGTAAATCTCTTCGCCATTTCCCATTGTATTCATAGGGGTAGCCAGGGGAGCCAAATAGGCTATGACCCCCCAAATTTTTGGAAAATATAGTCATTTTGTGCTTTGAGAGGCGTTTTTCCAAACAAAATAGTGTTATGCGCCTAAAATCAAACATTTTTCCCCCCCCGAAATTTTTGGGCCTGCTACCCCACTGATTGTATTGTCGCTAAGTACTACGATAAATCAACAAAAATTTTACCTGGCTAGCAATTTCGCATGCTCTTTTTGGCTGCAATCCCAGAGCATTTCCACAGAAATACACGCATTCCTCTTCATTACTGCACTTGATTGTCACTGTAACCAACCAACAATGAATTTAGACACAAACACATCATGGACAAACATTCTATGTCAAACATAATTGTTGTGTTTATTAACAGGAAAACACGTTAATATCAGGAAGATGGTTGTCACACAACAACTCCGTTGATAAATACCATTTTCTAAATCTGATGACCTATCAACAAAAATATCAAAAACCAAGAAAGGAAAGCAAGCACACACTATTTTGAGGGGTAAACACTGAAGAACAGTGACGCCAATATAGCTGCGCGTCTGTCTATTGGACGAAACGTCAATGGTCAACAAAACCTCACTGGGTTTCGTTGAGTATTTTTTTACCAGTATCGCAGTTGACATGCCAGTTATCAGTGTTGTGGAAAACTACTTTCAACTTGGATTAAAGTACCTCAATCCTCTGAAAAAAGTTATATCACTGTATCTAAATCACTGTACTGCTTATATACATGGCCTGCTCCAGCACTCTCATTCATAGGTTCATTCTGAAAATACATAAATGAAACCAACACTTCTCCTTATCACGTCCGACTATTCTGATGCCGCAGTGTCAACAAGTTTTTATGTAAAGCTTTTCTTTTTGTTGCTACGTATCACCAGACTCGCCACATTACTTCTGGCGGCCAACAGAAAGAGTAGCTGGAACAAAACGAGAATTCGATGCAAACGCTGTGCTCGCCTCTGGACTATCTGTATTTAACCCACACAGACGGGCAAAAAAACTCCCATGAAACATAGCCACATTAAACGATGATAAAGGAGGAAAGTCAGTCACCACAACCGTGGTTCAGCACACAGTGATGCAGGATCTAAACTTCCATGTTTAATCGCTAAAGTAATCGTCGATTACGATTAAATTGGCAATGTAATCGATCACGATTACATTTCATTTTTGGTCAGTTCAATCGATTACGTTTACAATTACTCAAAAAACTGTAATTGATTGCAATCGATTACGATCGAGCATTACGATTACCCCATGTCTGGAATGCACTAACCAACAATTCAGAGGACAAAATGCACGGACATAGATGCATTAACATTAAAACTAGCTGTTGCTCAATTCCAGCAATGGGAAAACTTTCACAATAGAGAAATGGGAAAAAAACTCACATTGTAGGTGGACAGCACAAAACATTTTTGCTTATCAGCTATCAAAGTTAGAGTTGGTTTTCTAGCTGAAATCCCAATACATCAGTCGTTTGCATTTTTTATACTGTGACCCGTTATAGCAACCCACTAAAACCTAACGACTCCCACCTGAAACTCGAATAAAGCAAATACAGCAGCTGTGATTGCTGTTCAGTGCAAAACAAGTTGCACATAGTGAGTGGCTGACTGGCATATTGTGGATGAATTATGAATACCTTCTGGAATTCCAATGCTAGAAGTTTCACAAAAACAACGTGGAGTCAAAAATGGTATTTAAACCATCTGGCAAGCAGTGCACTACGCAGAAAAGTGATGATCATCTTTTTTGTCATCACCTCTGTTTTGCAAAAAATATCTGTCTTTGTTGGACCTGCTCACCCAATACACAGTCACCCTTCCAACAACAAAGGAAAAGTTGTAAAAAAGATTCAATTACTTAAGCCTACCAACAACCTGCACACGTGGGTCTTAGGCATGAAGCAAAATTCTCAAAAAATCTTGCTCATACAACAGCCATGGAATCTAGTCTGGACCCATGAGCCACAAGCTGCAGCATGGAAACTAATAAGAACATTTAGTTTGACTTTTATAATATACTGGTTGATTGATAACTTACCACCAGGGTATGAATGAAGCTTTGGAATGATAAATTCTTTTCTCAAATGTGATATTTTGTCATCGGCATCCAATATTTCACAGAACTGTGGGGAGGTAATGTGAACATTGTTCTTTGCAGCTATATCTTGAAGAACATTAAGAGACGAACTACTTCCAAACTTCCAAGATTTTACATTGTCAAAGTATTCAGACATGTTGAACTTTACTGATTACTCTCTCAAAAACATGCTTAAAAATCTATATATGTAATAACAACGCTGACTCTATCAAAAGTGAAGCAAAACCAGCAACTTAAGTTTGAGATGAGCCTAACTTGTAAAATAGTTGAAACAGAACCATTGGATATGAAGCTGCATAATATTAGATAAGATCAACGTGGTCCAAACACTGGCACGCGGGCCACGTGCGGCCCGCGGACAGTTTTTGTGCGGCCCGCGAACACTTTCTGTATGCCGTGTATTACACAAAGTCATAAATACATTGTACTAGCCACACAGCCCTTGCAAGTCACACATCATTGAAGTGCAGGTCAATATGTAACATTTAGGGGATAGCAATATCTTCTAACAACTTATGACGTTACAACTTGCATTAGCTAACCTCTAAGCTAGGCTAAAGCTGCTGTACTCTGTGACCATAAAGCATGCGTTTATTTCTTTTTATTTGCAAGCATAGACTCTGCAATTAATTTTCGAGTTAGTTTAGAAGATGTGCATTGTGGAAGTAATGAAGTAATATTTATTCAAGTATGGCAATTCAACAAGAAATGAGTTTCAAAAAAGAAATGTCAGAGGAAAACAGGAAGTTCAATTCTAACTGGGAAGAAAGGTATTTTTTCGTGAATAACAATGGCGAACCACAGTGTCTTGTGAGGTTGCAAGTAATATCTGTTCCGAAAGAATTTTTATCTAAAGAGACATTACAGCACCAAACACAAGAAAACGCACAGGAAATACCACCGAAGTTGTAGGGAAGCAATTTTGAAATAATTGAAATAATTAAAGGGTAACTAGGCCCGCAACCAGCATCTGCGTCACCAGGAGGGCAAAATGAGCATTTTCCCCCCTTGGAGATTCGGACTAAGAAGGAAAAATTTCTGGAAAACGTGAAATCAGCAGCTTAATTCTGATTAGTTGGGTTAATTCTTGCAATGACACTTTATTTGCCGATATGACACTCACACTGCACAAGAGTCAGGTTCACTGTTTTGGCAACATGCAGTTATGAGCTTGCATTTCACTAAATCCGCTTCTTTGCCTGTAGAGGCAGGTGGCGAAACTGGAGATCGAATTGTTCTACTGTTGACCTTTGTTGCGTAACAATAACATAGCAACAAATCTTCGAAGATGCACTTCAAATTACGGTGGTATGCGTTTTGCCGCATGTGACTATTGAACGCAGACATCTTGGCATGTAATGTAGTGACAGTGACTGCTGATAGCGGTAAGCCGTAGGTTTATACCAACGGTGGGCGAACTGCGGGTCGCCGACATATTTCATGTGGCTCTTCTAGATCAGGGGTGGGGAACCTGAGGCCCGCTTGAACATTTGATATGGCCCGCATCAAAATTTATGTCACCCCAGTTACAGTATAACATCACTTAAAACGAAGTTCCATGATAAGCAGTTACTTAGATAGTAATCAAGAGAAGTCACGCTTGCTCATAGTTTAGATAAAGGTAGAATTTTAGGATAAAATTAATTGCTTTTACGGCCCGCCAACGTTAATGCACAAGTCATGCGGCCCATGATAGTAGATGGGTTCCACATGCCTGTTCTAGATGAATAGCAATATCTCAAATTGATAGAAAGTTGTTGCTTCATACTTGACGTTTGCTTCATTTATCAATGTGTTTGCACAAGTTCATGAAGTTAGTCACCATTAGTGTCCCTGTAACAAAATTTTACACTGAGCAAATGTTTGTTTCAGTGCGCATCTAATTTCACGACCATGTAGACACACAACCAGTGAAACGTCTCGACAGGGCTATTCCATGAATATACGATATCGAATTTGGAATGTTGCCAGTGCGCAAGAATGAGATTTAACTGCGCAAATGCTCTGGTGGTTCTGTGCGTTTGCGCACCTTAGGGGGGGGACTGGTCACCAGGGAGTCTGCGCGATTTGATAAGAATGACAGTGAACTTAAATCGTAATCTAGGCTACTTGAGTTCCCTGAAAAAAAATAAAATTTCTTAAGGACACATATCGTCGAAAGCATTCCTTCATTATCCCAGTTTCAGAATGAGAACGAATTTGTTTCGCGAAGAGGCATTCACAGACCACAAAGTACAAGAATACTAAAATAAATTGTAAGACTACTGGAGAAGTTCCAAGCCAGATTTGACCATTTCCAAGAGTTAAAACCATGCTTTGCATTCCTTGTAAATCCATTCAATATTAATGTATCGATGATGGCTGTGCAGTTCGCTAACCGTTTGTTACAAACTTGTTTGCTGTAGAAATAAAACTGAACTGACCGAAATGCAAGACAATCTGGTTCAAAAAAACTTTAGTCAATGCCACGCTACACTTAATTTCTGGCGACAGGTACCAGAGAGTAAATGCCCTGAATTTAAGAAATCAACATATAACTCATCTCTGGGTATAGCACAACATATTGCTATGATTTTTTTCTCTCTAATGAAGCTCGTAAAATCAAACCATCGTGCAACCCTGAAAAATGAACACTTCGGAGATCTAATTTGCACAGCTGTAATAACGTACTGTCCAGATTGTCGGGAACGACAAAATCAAACAAAAACTTAATAGTGACAATTACTCTATATCAATTATTGTAAAACTTGCATTCTTTATCATATATGTATTAACACTGCAAACTGGTTTTGCGGTTCGCTGGTGTTTTTGGTTTCCTGCAAACTCTTCTATTGAACAAGTTTGTCCACCCCTGGTTTATTCTTTGTGCAAAGCAACATGAGTGAAAAGAAGCATTGCTGACAACAAAACGCATTTTTTGCAACCAATGCTACCTTTAAAGGTGCGCAAATGCGTAGTACCACCAGATCATTTGCGCAGTGAAATCTCATCTCGCGCGCTTGCAACATTCCGAATCATTGGAAAAGTTCGAAAACAAGGAGAAACTAATTGAATTAAATGTGTAGTTTGTTCGTATTTTTATAAGATTTTACATTTATTCTAAAAATTCACAAAGTTTATAATTCATTTAGAACTCTGCCAACTCTGTCTTAAAAAATTCATGCTCACTAAAACAAACATTTGCTCACTGAAGTTTTCTTACTAGGAAAACACTGCATGCAACTGTTGCCGTAACATTGAATATTTTCTTTTTTGTGCACGTCCATTTGTGTTGCAACGACAACAACCTTAAAAAGATAAGCAAAATGTCGACTTTGCTCCCCCCTGGAAAAATTTCTGCGGACGCTCATGGTAACCAGGGGGGGAGCCCGTAAATTGCCCCCGCTTAAGAGACTTTGCACTGAAAATGTGCTCCACGTTCGTAATTTGCGAAAGGGCTTTCTCCTTTTATGAAACGATTGAAAAGCGACACACGATATAGAATGGCTGATGCCTGCTTGCGTCTGCCGACTACGGAAAAAGCAGACATTGACTTTATAACCAAAACCAAGAAAAAAATTGTTTTTTTATTTTGTTGGTGTGTTGTGCATCTTTTTTCTAGCAGAAAATCTCTAGTTTGAATCGCAAACAAACAAACAAACAGAAAACTTAAAAATTACCCTAGCATCAAAAATTCCGTTAGGCGCGCAGCAAAAATTAGCTCTATTAGATCAGCAAACGTGTCCTTTAATTGCAGTGGAGTTCCTCACCTTAGGGCCCGCAAATTTTTCTCAAACCGTAATGTGACTCTTCATGCTCGCAGTCTTGGACCACTCTGGATAAGATCATTTGTCTGAAGGAGTAAACGAGCAAAGAGATCATTCACACAAACTGCCGAGACCACAGCGCAAGTTGGGTGCAGAAAACTGAGGTACACCTGAATGTTTGTCTCAACTTTACCAGATTTTGCTTTTTTTAAATATAGCTCATGTTTTTTATAAGTTTAACTTTTTAGTTACACACTACAAATGTACAGTAATACAACTTTCATGTGATGTTGATATTGTGCTATGAAACCAGAAATTAGTGGTGTAGCCTGTTCATCAGACTTTTTAGGCCATGTCATTTCCAAACGTTTAGGCAATTTTGTAATTCCAGTTAGAATGGCACTGGTGGTAAATAAGCTGGCCAGCGAGGGAAGTAAAATGCACTGAAATATACAACGTCATTTCATATAAGATCCAAATACCTATCATTAATCCAGGATTTTTCAAAATTTCAGACATGGAACACTTTGATCATCATTCGCTTATTGTGTGGAAATTCAAACTGGTGATGGTTGGGGCATTCCTTTCAAAGTCAACCACGAATTACACTTCGTAATCACTGGTAAAGGAATTTGTTAATCCTAGTACATACACTATATAGCTGATAGAGACTTAAACATTATACCAGTGGTTCTTAACCTTTTTCTTTTTTCTACCATGACTCCCTTCAGTAACTGTCCTTTGTTTCAAGCCCCCATGACTTTAAATAGGTTGAATAACAAATATATTTATAGGTAAATTTAATATGATTAAACTTTCCATGTTGTAGGGCACATATATGCTTGCACCCCTCTGGGGCGCAGTGCCCCACCGGTTAAAACCACTGCATTACACTGTCCATCAACAATAATCCTATCCTAGAAAAGAATCAGACCCTCTTACAGAGTATATATTTCACCTACTAGGTAGCATCATCAGCTCTTATTCAAATAGAATCTTTAAACCAACTATGTCTAATCCCAAGGTTTTGACCGGCCCAGTTTAGGTTTTTTCTGTAGTAAAAGTACCCCACTGTAGTAAAACTACCCAGCAACAGTAATGATGAAAGCAGATAAATATTAATGAATATAAAAGGTAAATCTTTACCCTCAACATTAATCTGAGCCCTCCATTTCACCGGTCCATCTCCTCTGCAGTGAACCTAGTTAAAGCTTGCAAACCAAGCTTCTGGCTATACCTCTTTAAATGACACTTGTTTCCAGTTCTTTTCCCAATGAAGCAATCTTCAATTTTTATATAAAAACTAAGAAAAAATGTGAAGCAGTGCAACAACTGACAGCAAAACTTGAAATATAAAAAAATTGACCTGCGGCAATTGTGTAGGCCTACTTTGCGTGTTATTCATTCCTTGCATTTATTTTCAGATATTCTGCAGAGGATTTTGAGAGGTTTCCTGACTGCAGCACCTTCTCGTGTGGACGCTTGTTGGCATAAAACAATTGACGCATTTGTGGTGAATAGCCTGCATGCTATCGTTTTCACACAGTCTGACCAATGCTAAAAAAACTTTACACAGTTTCAAATTATTTTAACTTGGTTAGTTACACAAGTGCTACTGTTTCATTTTGATAGGTTTTTAAAAAAATAACGTTTATACTTTGTGTAACCTGTACTTGTTGCAGAAAGAGCCCCAGTACCCTTCAATCTCATATTGGTCGTAAGTCCTTTGCAGAATGATTGAAGAGAATCAAACAGCCTTTAAAAACACTACTTTTATCTCGCCTCAGGACATATTAAATGACATGCAATATTCAAGTGCCCTGTATTGCACAAAATAGGTGGGTCTACGAACTCCGCCACACGCTTTTAATCAAAATAAATGTAAGCATAGCTCAAAACAACCTCTAGCATGCTGTTCCTTCCTGTGCGTGTATCGTTTACCCTTCTTTCCTGTGCGTGCGTTATTCATATAAAAGAAAGATTCCCGAATTCGCACAGTTCTGCATTGTTCGTGAGATAAGATTGTAGTCATTATTGGTCTTCTTCGGAACAACATCAAAATACCTACCAATACAAGAAGCGCGCTTAATATGATTTTCAAACACTGATCTGTGATTTTGATGGTATCAGAAAATAACCAAGAGTCTATGCAAACAAGAGGTAGTGCGCTAATACTTCAATGTCTTGAGGCAACACCACCGATTTAGCTTGTTAGCAGTGGCGTACAGAGGTCTGGTGATGCCCGGGGCAACTGCTTGATTGTTCTGCCTCCTTGCGAAAATCTACTGAGCAGTGGCGTATGGTGGTTTGTTATTGTTACTCAGTGTACGCTACTCGTGACATCATAACATGCTGTCAGATTCACGTTTGCAAACCAAGGTTTTGGCGAAGTTTGTTGACCCAACGGGCATATTATTCTACACGAACTCTCATCAAAAAACAGCACTTAACACAACAAAGAGCAATGCAAAAATAACTGGCTACGCGTTAAAACAGGGGAGTATAATACAACCAGTGATAAGTCAGCGCTGTTCACAACTGCAAAATTATGAGACTGCGTATTAACACTTGAGTAAAACACACTCAACACTACGACAGGGCAGTTCACAACTGCAGAAACACCAGGCTCTGCGAATGTCTCGTCCAATAGCAATTGAGCAGAGAAGCTGTGCGGCTGTGATGGTGGAAACTTAAGGGTTCACAGTTTGAAACTTGCTAAACCACAAAGAAATTGAGAATGCGATTAAAGTACACCACCGTTGGTCTGCCAGACCACGGACCAGAGCAAAACGCAGAAAAACCGCCAAAACAATCAGGGTAACGAACCCAAAGAAGATAAGCACCGACTGACATACAAAGTAGTTTTAAAAAACATTCTGAACAAAAGAACTGCAACAAAAAGATAATTATCGTTTAACAAAAAGATAAATATTATAATATTTATACAGTGCATGAAATTCTCTTCCACGTGCTTCAAGCAAAAAGAACAAGACTTTTACCAATCGTCCAGCAGACCACTTTGAACTTGGCGCTTCGATTGAAAAAGTTTTTCGCTCAAAGAGATTTATGCCAGAAGAAAGAGTGACAGAAACGGCAATTTTAAACAATATTCCGGGATACATATTTTCATGAAATAACGATAATTCAACAGTGCATGAAATTCTCTTTCACATGGTTCACGAAAATAGAACAAGACTTTTACCAGTCGTCCAGCAAACCACTTTGAAGTTGGCACTTCGATCGAAAAATTTTTTCGCTCAAAAGAGTTATGCCGAAAGAGAGTGACAGAAACGGCAATTTTAAACAATATTCCAGGACACATACTTTCATTAAAAAATCATATTTCGATAGAGCATGAAATTCTCTTTCACCTGCTTCAAGAAAATAGAACAAGACATTTACCAATTATCCAACAGACCACTTTGAACTGGACACTTCGATCGACAAATTTTTTCGCTGGAAAAGATTTATGGCAAAAGAGAGAGTGACCCAAACACAATTTTAAACAATATTCCGGGAAACATATTTCATAAAAAGACGATATTTCAATAAAGCATGAAATTTTCTTTCACTTGCTTAAAACAAGATTAGAAAATAAAACAAGATTTTTGCCAATCTCATTTAAGACTAGCAAAATTTTTTTGAAATAAATGAAAATTTAGGCTAATTAATGCGAATGTAACTTCAACAAGAAGTGTTCGTTTATTGATCATATGAAACATTGCGTTAAAACATACCGCTATTCAAGTAATGTGACAATATTACCGTTTTCAAACATGATTTTTAAATGTTCCATAGTAAAATCTTATCAACGAAGAAACTAGAAAAAATGCCGCAGTCTCAGAAGGAATGGAGTCGATCGAAGTTGAATAAAACGCTGCTAGTGAAATGAGACCTCATTGAGTAACTTTATCCTTTGTGTTCTTGGATTGAGCCTTCTTATTATAACAAGAATGAAGGGACAGAACGAAATATTTTGTCAACCGACTATTGCTTCTATCTGTGACCGCGAAGCATAATAAACATCCACACGGGTCACAGGCCGGCGACCACTGCTTTAACGCGTTCTGTCGAAATACCGTAAATGGTTAGGTTCTCCTGTATGGTTTCGAAATCTTCAGATTTCTCGGTTTGTCCGCTAATCCTAAACTCACATGCTAGCAGGGGTTCTCAAACTTTTAGAGCAGGGGTTCCCAAACTTTCTCTGGCCATGTACCCATTCAGCATTGCGATAGATGAGCAGGTACCCCTAAAATTTCTCATAACAAAAAGGCTGAGGAAAATAACAAAGAATGTTTACTAATAAGCATATGATGATTTTAGAAAATAGCATTGGTGTTCTTTTTTGCCCCACAAATTATAAAAAACCTGCTCCATCGAATGTTTTTCTGAACGGTGTACGGGTGCAATTTTCTGACCAAGAGAAATAAAGCAACTTGGTGTGTTGCTAAATGCTTCACTGAAGGATGATGATGATATTTAGAGACAAGTGAAATCGCTATATTGTGCAGCAAACAAGCTTCGAGGCACATTCGATCAGTGTTCTCCTGCAGTACAAAACACTTTATTTCGTGCCTATTTTATGCCAGAATATGCTTGCCAATGGTGGAGCAAACACACACAGACTAGTATGAATCGCTTACGCGCTCTTTGCGTTGATTGTGCCTGTGATGTGAACTAAGAGTCTGTAATAAATGAACCATTATTGTTATTATAGTATCCAATGATATATGCATAAGTAATTCGAAATTAATAATATACATACATTTTCTCACTTCTCTTGCTAACCTTAAATGTACCCCTAGGGGTACATGTACCCCTGTTTGAGAACCCGTGGATTAGAGCTTGCGTCAGCTTGCAGTGCAAGTGTAACAATCAGCAAAATGCACAGCATACCGCCGCGGTGTACTATAAGCACTTGCGTCCTGCACTGCAGTTCCTTGTTAATTTTAAATGTTTTTGTTATCTTACACATATGCGCAATATTCGAGGGCTACTGTTGTTAGATGAATTTTATTGTGAACTGGCATGCTTCCATTCAAATTTCACTTGAAGTATCTCTTAGTTTGAAACTCTTGGTTTATTGGAGGGAGTTTTTATCAAAGATTTGTTTTAAAATGTTTGAAAACGAAAGACGCAAAGGAAAATTCAGTGGACAGCTTGGGACAGTAATCGTGAATGTCCTAAATTCGACGAAGTAGGCAAACATTCAAGTTCACCAAAAATAATTACCGTTAAGAATTAATCAATGCATCATATCAAGAAAATCCACTGCCAGCAATTCACATTAAAATACTTCTTACTAGGATACCAAATCCTTTATGCCAAACCAGTTTTATCACTGGGATTAATTTCGCTGCATTATTCCAAGTTTGTTAGTAACAAACACTTAAACGTTCCTTCAGTCTTGGGCCCCTCCTTAGTTGTCAGACCCCGGAACAATGTACCTCCTGGACCCACATCTCACAGGCCCTGAGGCTTGCCATTTTTACAGATCACTGGATGGTCATGCATGGAGGTAAGCAAACAAACGAGCTTTCTATTTGCCTTGCTTGTGGCACTTGCAAAAGTGACCAGTGTCACGTCTTTGCTGAACGCAAAAGCACTTTGACCCGGGGAATAATGTCCGTTGTCAATCATTACACGAGGAATTTCTCGTTTGTTTGTACGAACACTTCCCACATGAGTTAATCCGTAATTTTCTCGCAAACTTTCCACTGGGGAATAAGACGTGAACCGCTTGTCGGCTGTGACATTCCGACCGCTGCGCCTGTATTTGCCAACCAAATTTTCTGTTACATACACCGCCAAAACTTTGGACTGACCAGCAGCATTCGCGCAGACCTGTGCAATTGAAACCTTTAAAAAGGCAGCGACTCTGGCGTTTTTCAAAATTCTGTGGTGTTGAATGACAACAATAGGTGTAGGAGGAGGCAAATTTCGGGGGGTACGAAGGATTTTTGTCCAAATTTCCCGAAATTTTATCGAAAAAAATCACATTTTGCCCAAATTTCTACAGATTTTGCCCTGATTTTTAGGGATTTTGCCCGAATTTTTCACCAAATCAAAGGTTTTGGGGGTGCCCTTGCAACCCCGTCTCCTACACCAGTGATGACAACAACCAGAAAACATTTCGCATACCAACAGAACATAACAAGCTTTGCAGTGAAAACTCGGCTCACTCCATCCCAATGGAAATTACTGAACAGCAGGGATTCTGGCGCTTGGCAAGCAATTACCGAATGTTCGCGTTTTGAATCTGCTTCTCCTCAGTGACGTTTGATTGATCGGCCAAACCAACGCGCTTGGCACCACATGAGAAGGTCGAAATGTTTTTGCCGCCGACTGGCAAAATTGAACTTCACTAAATTCTTTTTCGAACACTTCAGGTGTACTTTGTCCGCTTCTGGCAAAACCCCTCCATAACTTGATATATACATTACAAAGCTTATGCAGATTTTGAGAAAGCTGCTCGACAGACCTTTAAAAAAATCAGCTACTGGGCGGGTCATCTTGAAACGGTAATTTTTCGCATGATTGCATCCAGGCGCGTGGCCAGAAATTTTGATGCTGGACAAACAACAACAACGTCTCAACATTTGAATATTTATTACCCCTTGTTTTTAAAGCATCATCCATGAAAGGGAGATTTTTGGTGCATTTTTCTGAATAATTCTGTTCAGATTTTACCCGGCAGTTGAGTCTATTTTTAATGAATTGACAAGTTTTAAAACTTTGTTTATAATAAAGTTCCAAAGTTCTACTTTTATGAAAGCCACCATTTGTTAGTCAAGCTTTCCTGAAAACACAAGCGCTCGTGAAAATGTCCATGCTTTAAGTACGTGCAAAATCTGCAGTATGCATTTTGCAGCCAATCTTGCAGTTGAGCAAGAAGTCGAAGTGGCCGCCATAATGATTGTGTGTTTTATATTACACGTTTCTAATGTACACCAACACACAGAGCCGTGTGAAAGGCTGTTGCCCCCCAAAAAAATCCAGATGGGGCCCTTTAATATCAGCAAGCATTTAGGCAGCTGCGTGCTTTTTCGAGCCAGTTGCAAATTACCCCCCTGAGCAGCGCTATTTCAAAACCTAACCACGCTAAACTAATATTCTTGAATCAGGAAGAAGTTCTTAACTAAATAACTGCTTTATTTCAACAAATTTAACCCATTTTTATTACACATTCAGCAAATAAGCAAGCGCATGCACCGCATTTGCTTAAAATTTCAAACTGTCACTTTGTACGTACCGCAAGTCAAACGGTATCAATATTAAAAAGATTTTTTTCGCGCCTTTGCGGTTTACGACAATATGTGAAACGGGCAGTCTCATTAAAATGCTTGTGATTTGAATCCCGACGATCACAGAGCACCTGGTGGTCGCTGTACAACCTCATCATTTTAATAGCGAGTCTCAATGCAATCAACTTGGTGCTGTTGCGGCCAGTGGCCCAACTGTATGGACAAGTACGTACGGACTGGAACAAGTGCTTTGTAATGGACTGCTCGTTGAGCCATCCGGCTGGACACAAACCGTTCACATGTTCACACAGCGTTTTACGTAACACGTGACTCAATATTCACGCCGTTCGTTGCATGCATTTTTCTACCCGCCTTTCTGTGCATGTATTTACGACCTTGCGGAACCTTACTGGAGCTCTTTTCGTCAGTAGCACCGTGAGCGAGTTGTCGTCTGCCTGATCCATTAACTGTTTTCTGTGATATGTTTGCTGCTGTATGGTCGTAAAAGACAAGTCGCTGTTTGTGTTAATGGTCGATAGATGTTGTCGTTTTGCGTCATTAAAACCAGTACAGAGCTCGAGGCAATGAAGTGTACAGTCTCACCTCTCGACTCCCCTGCCTGTCTCGTGTCTCTAACAGCCGCGAGCCTGAGTAACGCCTTCATCATCGCATAGGACAGCGTGAATCAGATTCACAGCTCGTGCTTGTGTGTTACAGAGTGAGAGACACGTCGACAAAATGGTGCTGTGACCAGGAT
>Ga0210059_1010941_pt1 | contig 13941 bp, 21 predicted proteins | sample Ectturendosymbi2_FD_188042 | JGI IMG/M metagenome (GOLD analysis project Ga0210059, IMG submission 188042) | Ecteinascidia turbinata endosymbiont from Florida, USA - Sample 2 (SPAdes) (version 2) | ecosystem: Host-associated > Tunicates > Ascidians > Unclassified | place: Key West, Florida... | reverse complement strand
AAGAGGTTATAAACAAATTCAACTGTATAAAACAGATTTACAAGGGGTTTCAGGCCCCATTCGGATTAAACTAAAAATTTAGTTTCAGGGCAATTGCGTATTTTTAGGACAAATTGTTATTTTCAGGGCAAACTTTTTCCGCCCCCCAATAAAATGCCTTCCCGTACGCCTATGATTACAATATACCACATACGGATGAACTAACATTATTTAGACGTGCCACCACGTAATCTGTTTACGAGCAACTCTTCCAGGCAGTATTTTTCCATTGTAAAATTTCGAGGCACAGGCAGTATTTTTCCATTTCCAGGCAGTATTTTTCCATTGTAAAATTCTTCCAGGTAGTACTTTTCCATTGTAAAATTTCGAGGCGGACTCGACACCAAACGCCTAGTGCGTGGAGACCCGCGACAAATGCAAAAACTTTCGCATGCTTTCGCGGCGGTCCTGGCCAAGCCTCGCGGCGCACCAGGACGCCGTGGCGCCCAGTTTGGGAACCGCTGACCTAACCCACATTTCTAAAATGCATTGAAACAACTGAAGTGTTCTACTATAAGAGTGACATGCACATGCGAACAATGCGATTCAGCGTTTTGTGCACTCCATCTGACAGTTGTGATAAAAACCCAATTGATGTGTTCTACTGTATTGCTGTGCTTGTTTGCACCAAATTCGATATTAATGGAAGCAGGTTGAACGACAGTACCGTCTCCAGCAACAAATTTAAGTATATTAACATGTAAATATTCTCCAAGGACAAAGCAAAGTGTGATTAGTGTTGCTCTCAAAACACCTCTAGAAATAAGAATGGGAATCTGTATATATAAAACGTCACTTCTGCATCGACCCAATGACTATATTGGTTTCACACCAAGCTGTCCCCCATATTTTACAACAAAATTGCGCCCATGGTTAGACAGTTCGATTATTATGTAACGACAATTTATTACGTGGAAATTCCATGAAACATTCATGATTTTTGGCGCGCAAAGCGGATGATTACCTTTTCTGGTAGAGATCACTTGTCATTAACAGTATTAACCAATTTTATTAAAGGGTTCTACAGCTTTCAGTCAAATCATCGAAAGGGTTCGTTCCTCTGAAAAGCTTCGGAAACACTGGTTTTATACACTATCGATAGCCTTCATCTGAACATCGCATATAAGAAACGTACATTTGCTTTTGACATCTCCCAAAAGGACATTAGCTTCTAATTCTTGCTAGCAATTGCAAGAAAGGCAAGCTGGTTCCAAAACGTTGGGAATCAGCTCAGGCTACTGTGGAATTGTTTCCAGCATATATCAGAATGTTGAAATAGATCTAGAAGTGCTGCTGTATAACCACTCGATATTTAACTGCGCGAAAACAATCATTTTCACAGAAAAGACAAGAATGCGCACGAATTACTAGAACTGTTTCAAACAACATAAAATGGTGCGTTGTTGAAGGTAGAAATTATTCCATGTTGTGATTTGCGGCTAATGTTTTACACACTAAGTAATGTTTTTCACACTAAGTAACATACAAAAGGATGACTTGAACGTTAAGTACATTTCATTTTACATAAAAACTAACGACGTAAAAACCATGGTTTACATTTTAGAAAATAACCACCAAACGAAGGCGACCAAAACAACAACACAAGAAGTATTAAACAAGCAAACGGTGACGCTGCAATCACAAAACGTAAGAAACATAAAATTCAAGTAAGATAACCAAGAAATAGAAAGGTAGGTTCGACATGCCTGTCGGTCCATATTAGGAAGTCGGTGAAAAAATTTCGATGCAAAATTTCGATTTAACCTGTGACTTAATCGACGTGTCCACAGTAAAATAATGGTGGTAACTGAAGTTTCATATAGTTTTGATAAGCAGCATAACGGGGTGTTAAATATCACAGGGGAACCGGAATATGCAGATCAGAAAAATACACGTCCGCTTAATTTGAGAGTAAAGCCAGGGGCAATCCAGCTGAGCTGATAGCTTTAATTCAAAATATTTCAGGGTGAGCTTGTTTTACCGCCGAAAAAGCGAATAGTCAGAACGTAAATGTTTTCGTCACTAAACACTAGCAAACCTGGGTGCATTGTTTACGATGTGACATAAAACCGTTTACAAATCCTAATGGTCCATTGCTTTAACCCAAGTTCATATAGGTTTCAGCCGATTTTTCAGTTATTCTTTGGTCAAAAATCATGTATCTGCACCTCCATACATACATTCATATGCACATACTGTATACTACAAATTTTAAAACCCGCGTGTTGAAATTAACTTCCGTAATGCCGTGATAATTTATAAATAAACCTGAAGCACAGGCAGTGGCGTACTTGGGAAAATTATATTATGGCCCTAATTCGTTTGCTCAATAAACAGGTCATCAGCTTCACAGACAATCAAGCTTGCATCTGCTTTACTTGAGACCATGATTAGATCGTGAATTACATCATTGATGAATCGGCAGTCAAAGTTTATGCGTAAATTGCAAAGAAAGCTATTTAATTTCCTTACTGCTATTTAATACATAGTGGTCTCTGTTACGTAATGTACCACGAATAGCTTCAATCTTTACTTTTTTGTGTCAATATTGTATTTTATTAATTTTCCTGATGGTGGTTAAGACTAAGCTAAAACGCTGAATAAAATTATGTTTCCGATATTTGTGGCTATATTGTTCTCAATGAATGTTTATCGACTTTCAGAAAATGAGAACAAGGTTGATAGCTTTTCGCGCAGTGGAACCTTTATTATTGCTTAATGAGCAGCACTCCAGGAAAAAAGAACAACGTGCTCTAGTGAGATTTTGCCACTTCGTCAACATTGAGACACCGTAAAAATGGTAAATCTTTGGTCACCAAACACGTTGAAACGAAGGAGTTAAATTTTGTTGGCGTTCAATTCCTTCAAAATACGGGAACGTAATGGAGCAAACCGTTCACAAAAATCAAGTTGTTTGAAACGTTAGTCTTTTTATACCTCTGCTATTACGAAGAACTGAGTTAGCCGAAATACCCCTCCAGTACAAATAAACTTCTACATGGAAAATGATTTTTGCCTGATTTGATTGTCTATCCGGAAAAATTACGACAGAATATTTACAACAATAAAGCCTATCAACCAAAATCAACGTGTTTTATTAAGATATCGTTTAAAAGGGTGCACGGGTACAAATCAAAAATATTAAAATATGGACAGCAAATACTGATCACTTAAAGCACAGAAAGAAGCACAAGATGATTAAAACTTGCGTTTTGTTTTCTCTAAAAGTGCGGCCTTGAACTTTTTAAGAAACCAGGGAAACCCTGCGCTTTCAATGCAACAACGCATGCGCTTCTCATTCAAGTTGGCCGTTGCCTTGTGCATTGTTAAGCTATGGGCCATGGTGTATGAAACCTGACAAGATATCCACGAAAGATACCGGCAGTGGCGTAACTAGAGGTTTGAGCCATGGGGGGCAAAGCTTAGCTGAAGGGGACCCACTGGTCACCGTAGAGGGGACCACTAGCCAAAACTCAGAAAAAGGTTTTAAGAAATGATAGTGGATCTCTGGATGTCGTGGATGTCCATACTAGATAAAAGAGCGAAAGCACCCCGTAAAACGCAACAACAAAGTAAAGAATACTAAATATCAAAATGTCAACTAAAGGGGTCCATTGTTTTCATTTAGCTTGCCAGGGGGGTGGCTCGCCCCCTTGCCCCCTCGTCAGTTACGCCACTGGTTACCGGTACAAAGACAACGGTTGTTTTGACGTGTTTAGGAAACAGCAGGCCCGTAACCAGCTTGGGACACCAGAGGGAGAAGATATTTCTGAGAGGAGTCAACATTTTTCAAACTATGTCTAACACATTTTCCCACGGGGGGAGCAAAATTCTGCAGGGGGATTCGCCCCCCCGTGCTCCCTGGTTACGGGCCTGGTAAACGACCAAGTGGTAAAGCAACTGCATGTATTTTGGGAGACAGTGGGGATTACTATGGGAAAAGTTGTCAACACTAGGCAGATGGTTGTTTTCATAGGCAAATATGTACAGACAGACAGAACTATGAAGTGTAGGGTGTTGTCCTCTCAGTACGTCCGAAAATGCCATATACGTTTTTCGAAGACAAGAGGACAACAATTTATTTATGAGAGAAAATGGTTCGAATGTATTGCACTGTGCTGTTATTGGCCTATGTAACAATGCCGCGGATTTTGTAAATACCACTTAGAGCACTGCGTTCCTTCCAAATCACGGTATACGACACCGCGTATAACGTAATGCAAGTGTCATACATGTATTAACAGAAGTTACTTTGTCGTGCAAATTTTAGGATATACAAAAGCTACTCACAGTATTTGACCGCATCAAACACCCATTTCTTCTCAATGATCAAGAAGAAATTAACTGCACTGTAATAAGAACAATTTTTAAATGAAAATCACGCCAACGCAACTTATTGCGTTAGCCAGCTTATGGCAAAAATTGACTACCATCGACATGCGCAAACATTATTTGACCTTTTCCATGTCATTCCAAGCTAATTCAAGTATTTATCGTAAACGGAACTGCATTTTTGAGCAGACTTTCGTGAATCCCCACCAGCATAAATATCGTCGTTTGCTACACCCCATACAGCTGCAGGCTTTCGGAACTGATCGTAAAGCAACATCTCCATCTTTTCCACGCCCCCTAGTGCCAACCCTTGCGTGACGTAAAAAGCCGTTATTATGCAAGCATACCATCGCATGAACGGGCTGAAGAAAAGACCACACAAACAAGCTACAGTAACAGCAATCCACGCAAATAAAGAGAACCACAGCACCACATTTCGTGGATGAAGCGGTGGATTCACTTTAGATTTGAACTTCCGAAGACGCGGTTCTTCGGCATAGTAATTTCGAAGCACCTCCTCCTTCTCCATCCACCTTTCATGGCACCACCGTCCCAAGTCTGCCTCGCTTTCAGGAAGCTACAAAAATATAAAAAATATCCAATTAAAGTTCCGAACCACTGCTTTGAAGTTGAAGTTTCAATATGAGTTTATTACTTCCGATTTTTCGACCTCAAATTCATTGAAAAAAGGTATGAAGAGCAAAACCATCAAAATAAAAGTTTAGGATTACTGTAGCTCAGCGGTAGCGTCAGATTCTCCAGTAAAAAGTTGCTTAAGTGATTAACAGCCATTGCGTGACCCGCAGCAATGCTCGTTGAACACGCGCTTAATCTCAAGGAAGAAGTTACATTTGATGTCGACACTCGACAGTTACTCCTACCCGCTACTAACTGAAGAGATCGGGAGCATAAAGTTTGAAGTCATTGCACTCCTGCTCTCAAGTTTACAAAGTCACAAACGTTAGTCGTGAGTATTGGATTCCTGCAAGGGTATTTAGTGTCGTCACTTCTCTTCATAGTTAACAATTCTATGAATCGATAGGTAGTCGCTGATAATGGATTATATTCTTCCTCCATATTTCTTGAACACGTTGATCATGACATAGTATTTGATAGATTTTACCATAACTTTGGTATTAGAGGAATTCCCTTACAGTTATTTCGGAGCTACTCGTCCAATCACAAGAAATTTGTAAACACGGAAAATGTGCTATCTGGTTTAGCTGATATTTCAAATGGCGCGCCACAGGGTCTGTTCTGGGACCGCTTTTGTTTATCATGTACATTACTCATTTATCTGAATATTCTGCATTTTACATGTTGATGGTACTATCTTTGCCTATCTCATAAAAATGCTGACCATTTGCAGTCCACCTATTCAAGTAGGCTTCCTCAGGGCAATGTTTTTAACCACATATAACAGGCAATTACCAATAACCAGAAACAATGAGCAGTATGGCGTACAAAGACAAAAAACGCAAAACTGACGTTACCGGAAATGGATGACAGTATGCGACAGAAAACGCAGAAGTGGAAAATGAAAACGCTGGGAGATGACCATGTATAACAACGCAATAAATAGAGTAAAGCCTGCAGAGAAATGCACAAAACGTGACTGAGTAAGGAGTCTTATACAAAATTACACAACATCTTTCAAAGTATCTTCTAAAAATACTACATAATGCTTTCATTAAGTCAAAACTATCATATGCAGTAACTCTCTGGGCCTCAGCCTACAAAAGTAACTTACATAAACTCAATATCTTAAATAACCGAGTAGTTCGTTGCTTAACATTTGCTAATGCAGTAGAATTTGCCTAATTCGTCACCACAAGGGGATTAGAAAAAAGTGACAAATTAGGCGAAGTGACGAATCATGCAAACAGGTGAAAACTCTATCATAGATGCTCGTATACTTTACCATAGTAACTCGTATACACACACTGTGCTCTTATTTGCAGTAAAATACAAGTTTACGACGTTATGGTTGAATACAACAATTAATTCCTCTGCTCTATTTGGATTTTATTAACAGTGTCTATTTCGTCTCATGAAGCAAAAACTGCTCGGGCGTTCTGCAGTTATTTCGTCAGCAGCTGTACACAATTGTTTGAAGTGGTCACATGACAAGTTTAGAATCCATGACTTATATAGCTGACTGTAACGTCTAATTTACATGCGGACAAGCTTCTAGTGGCTTTTGGTCTAAGTCACGTAAAGTATAGGCTAAACCATAACTCTAAACCTCAACATATTGTGTCTCTCTGTATTGTGCTTGTCACGTGACTGCTTCAACCATGTGTTCGATCAAAGGCAAAATACCTATGGCATATATTTTGCTTCATGAGGCAAAATAGACACCATTTTTAATATGAGTTACTTAGAAGTTTTCGGAGTGTTAACAGGAGTCGGAGTTGATGGTTTAAAATCTTTCGGGGTCGGAGCAGGAGTCTTTAAACCAGAAACAGGAGCGGAGTCTGAAAAATGCTACTCCACTCATCTCTGGTTTAAGTTACATAACAATGAAACTCCTCTTTAAAAGATTGGAATCTACCAACCTGTTCGTGATAGGCATAGTTATAACACGAGGCGATCAGCAAAGGATAATCACTTAATTCCTTTGAGACACCAAAAACAAGATAAAACAGCTTCGTGTACTTTGGGCCAAAAATTTGGAATTCCATACCAATAACTATTAAAAAAAAACATTTATCCAATTTCTAAAGCTTTACTATGATTACCTATTAAAAAATTATACTATTATACTCAGTTCTGCTTTCACATCACAGAGTATACTCTTATTTGACAGAACACAATCTAATTGACAAAAGACAATACGGTTTTAGAGAAAATCACTCAACAGAGCTAGCCATTACAACTATTTATGATGAACTACTCAGAAACTTTGATAATAAATTAATAACATGTTCCTTATTTCTAGACCTATCAAAAGCATTTGACTGCTGTGACCATGAAATTTTACTTGATAAACTTTATCACTATGGTATTAGAGGTGTTTCTTATAAACTATTCTCAAATTTTCTGCATAATAGAATGCAGTGCACTAAGATAAGGGTATTTAAATCTCCATACAAAAGGATAACTTGCGGGGTCCCCCAGGGTAGTGTTATTTCACCTTTGCTTTTCCTTATTTACATTAACGATATCACAAAAGCTTCCTCTTTTCATGCTACGTTATTTGCTGATGATATATTTATCTCCATATGTCAAATTCCTGTTCTCTTCAGACAAATGTTAACCTTGAACTATGTAAAATTGACCACTGGCTAAGAGCCAACAAGCTTTCTCTTGACTACAATAAGACTAATTTTATACTATTAACTTCTCGAAAACACAATCCTGCCTCATTTAAAGTTACCATAAATAACCACACCATTTCCCCTGAAGACAACCTAAAATGCCTAGGTGTCCTTCTTGACAATAAGTTAAGCGGGAAACCTCATGTACAAAAGGAAAAAACTCAGTTATCAAGAGCTTGTGGAATTCTTTCCAAACTTACATTATACATCACCACCTGTACTGAAAGTTGTCTATAACTCATTAATCCATCCCTGCCTTAATTACTCAATCCTCAATTGGGGACGTGCTTCAAATGCAAACATTCAGCCTCTCATTAAGCTCCAAAACAAAGCTATAAAAATAATCAATCCAACTAACATGGGATCACCAGAGGACCATTTCCAGCACTTAAACATCTTATGCCTTCCCAAACTATATAGCTTTTCAGTAGGCAAATTCATGCACTCTGATCATAACAAACTGCTTCCAAATCATTTTGATGAATATTTTATTCCACTCAGCTCAATTCATTATCACTCCACAAGACTAGCAACCTCCAAAAACCTGTTTTTACCTAGAGTTAACTCTTCCTCAGGAAAATGTTATCTTAAATTTATTGGCCCAAAAGTATGGTCTTCAATACCAGACGATATTAAACTTTCAACCACCTTTACCTTTAAATGGAAACATAAGAAGCACCTCATACATGAAAAAAAATTCCCAACTATGAACTTTAGCAACATTTCATTTGTCCAACAAACTACTGTGAATTCTAGTATTCTGTAAATCTTTTTTGTGTGTATTTACTTTTTCGTATTTTCTGTGTGCACACTATGCTTTTCGGCATGAAGTACACTTTTTCTTTTTATCTGTTTTGCTTTGTTTTCTTTTTTACCTCATAAGTTTTTGTAACTTTTTTACTTTTTAATTTCTTTGTATTGCTAAAAATACTCTTACCACACCAATTTCCTTCACTAAAATTCGATCCACTCATCTATGTACATAGGCATGCGCTTTCACCGGTACATTTTCTTCACCATGTTCTGCGCTCATTCGTTTTCTGTTTTCTTTTCATTATGCTTTTGTTTCTCAACACTTGCCAAAAAGTGATAAACGGGGTTGGTTGACCAGATGACCGCCACGGTCTTTCGCCAATCCTCTATGACACAGCGCCCGTCTTTATTTACACCGATAAGCTATTATGCCATGGTGTTTTCATTTGCTCTAGTTTTCGCTAATGGTTGGTTTACTGCATGCGATGGCTTTTATGGTGCTTCTGCTTATTGGCTGAGTCATATAAAACAATAAACCATTACCACATGCACTGTAATTTGCTAAAAAAGTGGTTAAAACAAAATGCTTTGTGTATGTGCTGGATAGCTTTTGAAAGGGGCAATGATTATTTTAATTGTAGGATATTGTCGCTGACTGTGAGCTACTGTTGTCGTTTTGCATAGGTGACCTTGAGCCGCGATATTTATTTTTCTGGGATGTACCACGTATTTTTGAGCGGTGACCCTGCTGTGGGTATGACTGATATGTAGCTGAGGATGCGGATTGCTGCAGTTGTAAACTGGATTTAATTTTTCACTATGGTGTTATTTGTATTTTGTTGTTTTGCATGAAGTTGTGGGGGCAGTGACTTGATGACAGCTACGGCCGTCGCTTCCAGTCCCTGCATTCCTGATGAAGTGTTCCGTGCTTGGTCGGGATACAGAAATAAACTGAACTGATAAGCTAGGAACATACTACAGATAAGCAATGAAATGTACAAATGACACAAGCATGAGAACAAGGAGTAATTGTGAAGATGACATTATTGACAACCTAATCTAAAATGTCATAAAATGAAAACGGCTTATACAAACAGCAGTTATGGAATCCATCCAAAAATGTAGTCCAACAGGTTGAAGATAAAACAGAATTGTGGCACTCAAAAGAGAACAGTATTGCTTTTAACAACTAGGTTTTATTATGATTGAGTAACCAAAAAACAATTTTATAACACTGCCTCAGGAGTACCGTAGAGTAGTGACCATCACACATAATGCTACATCACAATGGATATTAAAACAACTCACAATGTTTTCATCCGTCGTGGCTACTGCAGTCTAACTCTAAATGAAGCGGGCAAACGAATCCATAAACAGGCAAGCATGTGTTGTGTAAAAGTTTCGTACAGGCCTGTGTGCCTGCGCTCAGATCTCACGAGTGGGTAAACAACAATGCGCAATTCGTGACAAACAGTTATGGAACCGTCACTTCACTTCGATGAAGAACCGTACAACATCGAATTCTGCGCAAACCTAGTTCACTAAAATAGTCAACCACTACAGCACGTTAATTTTCTTTTTTATTCGTTTCTATTTGTCTTCGTTTTAAGTGTTTTTTTATTTTGTTTTGTCATTTTGTGCTGGCATGATTATCTTGTTTTCGGGTGTTCCTTTTATTTGTTCTTTTTTTGGGTTCTCAGTTGGCTGCTGTGCAGCATTACTAGCGCTCACATTCTTTTACATGAATACTGCCAGCAGTCCTCCTGTGTTTCAGGTTGGGTACACGACAAACAACTGGCAAGCTTGTGCTACGAATTGCTACGACCCAGCGACACGCTCCGAGGACTGTATGGTTTCCATCTGCGTTGAATCTCCTCAATGTGCCTTGGCAGCTGGAAGGACGTACTATTTGTTGCTTCACTTACTTCTTGTTGTCTTTATTGCTCATTCATTTGGCTTTTGTTGTCGATTTTTGTGTGGATCTGACGCAATCTTGCTATGTAACGGAAGGTTTTGGGATGGTTTTACTTCCGGTACTTCGGCTTCTTTATGGCCCGTGACCAGTCGCGACCATCCGTAGACACACCGCGTGGCTGTGTCAATGAATTCTTGCAAGCACGTTAGCCTACTACACCACTTACGCATCCTGTGTAACCTACTGAACTGTTACTTTGTTTGTTACGTCACTGTACACTTGGTAGTTTGTTTTGGTTAGTTGTTCCTACTAACTGTGACCTTTTCCTTTCCAATGTAAAGTGGTTAAGTAAGTAAGTAAGTAAGGGTATTGTTTTTTTTGCGACAAAAGTGGGCGGCTGGGTTTCCAATTTTAATTAGATTTTCTTAACTGGTAACTTTACTGTTTGTGGGTTTTATTTTATTTTATTCTATTTATACTTCATGCACTTCGCAGAGCTGATGATGCCTACATCGTAGAGGAAATATATACTCTGTATATATATAAGATCTTGAAGTGTCTGATTCTTTGCTGAGAAAGGACTTCTTCCCATAGACATTGACCACAGCACGTACCCTGATTTGTTCGCAGTCATATGCTTATCGCGTAAAAACCTGCGAATGAATGTTATGTCACAGAGTGGTTTATTGGGACGATTGCGCAGTGATCTGAATGTTACGCAATACTTGATGTAGTCAAAGGGCTGCGCGCCGTAAGGAACAGGACAGCGAACTTGCGTTAATCAATCAGAGACGAAGTAACAACTTGGGTTTCCGAACACTCACTCCGTGCAGAACAACAGGCTTTTATGAGTAAATAATGCCAATGTATATCGGCAGAATTTTGCCGGTATCGGCAACATTGCCCGATATATATCGGCATGCCGATGCATCGGTGGAGCTCTAGACTCACAACCAGGTGAAGATGTTCGAAGCTAAAAGATCAATCGTTTGTTCTTTGCGGCAGAGTTGATCACAGAGGAGGAGTGGACTCCTACAGGAGTTTGCACTGTCAATCGGAGCAAGAGCCAGATCCGGAGTCAACAGACCTCAAGTCTGTTCAGAGGCCAATCAACATTTTCAAAGGGACTCCATATTAAAATTTCTGCAGTGATGCTTTTTGTGGTCAAACAGAATCGAATTGATTGAAACGTGTTTTCTGACCAACGCCAGCATTTTCATGCTACTGTAGTCACAGCGCGATATTGAGTGGGAACAAGCTGATGACAGTCAGAACAGGGATACTCGAAACGAGGCAAACGTTTCGGCAGACCATAGGGATACCACAGAAGTAGCCCTCATGTGTGAACTTTGTAATGAAATTTTACAGCGCTTCAACCACTGCAGCAAGCTGCCAACTTCGAACTAACTACTATTGCTCTTTGAAGAGTCTGCCTCACTTCTTAAGTGATGCAGAGAAAAATTAGACTTTTATGAACAGAAAGCTTCTTGTTGTGGCAACAGCTCTTTATAAGTCTGAAAGTGAAACATGCCGAGAACCTAGAAGCAGAGGTGTAGGGACAGGCAAATTTTTGAGGTTGCGAAGAATTTCTGTCCAAACTTGCCCGAAAAAAACTCCAAATAAAACGACCTCCAAAAAATAAACGACTGCTGCATTTCATTTTGGGCGCATTTTTTCAAATCAAAGCACTTCAAACAACATTTTTGCCAAAATTTTCCTTCACGTGCTCGAAAAAAACATAACCTCCAAAAAACGTCTGCACTTTAGGTGCCATTTTTGCAAAATCAAAGCACACAAAGCGATTTTGCGAAGTTTTTCACACATTTTGTCCAAATTTCCACAGATTTTGCCCGGATTTTCACCAAATCAAAACTTTTGGAGGTGCGCTTGCAACCCCACCTCGTACACAAGCATTTTAATGAAGGAAGTGCTGCTGATGCTGTGTAAAGCATGACAGGAATGCAGAAATATGAAGTCAAAAATTTTAATGTCATCATCGATCAACTGAAAAATAGTTTGAAAAAACAAATTGAAGCACATTGAGCTGTGCAGCAGGGATTTGCCGTTCTGAATGAGTTTGACTCAATGTCTGATGGTGATAACAGTAAGGCTGCAATTGAAAGGCTTTTAGGTGTGTATGGAAATGATCTTTCCTCCGAATTCTGCCAGTTAATGTGCTGGTATAAGGAACAGACGAAGAAATGTAGCACAGAAGATTGCTCAGCATATGTTGAAATTGCTGCACACAACCGGAGTTTCAACCGCATTTTTCAATAATGAAGTGGTTTGGCGAATTTACTTGTCACTGATGCCTAATACTTGCTCTGGAGAACGTTCATTTTCCCAGTTTACTCGAATTAAGGATGTGAACCGATCCACAAAGAGTCAGGACCGCCTTTGGTGTAATGGCACTTCTGCGCATTGCAAGAGTTGCTACACGAAACTGACTTCAGTCAAAGCACGAAAAGTAATAATTAAATAATGTATATATAAGCAATGTACCTTGCATGGACATCTTTTATAAATAAATGTTTACTAATGAAAATATTTTACACAAATATTAATTTATCATTAGTTCAGGCCATATTAAAAAATCATGATATCTGCCTTAGGGCCACAACAACCTTAATCCGCCACTGAGTAGAAAGGTTTGGTCCAGTCATAGAAGATGTCTAAGTGCATTCGATTGTCTCATCGCCCAGAACCGTCAGCCGTCAAGCCATGCAGTCCACGGGGAGGTCAATGGATTGGACATTCGAGGACAACATGATCGACGGCTTGTTCTTCTGCACCACACTCACAGGCCGCAGAGGAGGCCATACTCAATTTGTACAAGCAGGAGCGGAAGCACCCGACGCCGGTGCGGATAAGCCGGACCCAGGCTCTTCTTGGGAGGGTCATTCCGGGGGGTGTTGGTGTCGGGGATGAAAATGCCGAGTCTTGTTGGGTTGTCCGCCCGCTCCGCATTCCATTGGTGATCCGCCCAGTGCGCCGCATGTATGTTGTTGTTGTCAGATGAACTTATTGAGTTGTTGTGCGGCGGGTACAAGTGGGTGGCTCGATTTCAGGCGCCGTGCATCTGCACTCGGTGGATGGGTGAGCGCTGAGTGGAGAAGGTGTCCAGGATCAGGGTTCCCACACATTTTTCAAATTCATTTTCCAAACTTTTTCAATACCTTTGCAATACCAAATTTAAAAAGTTCAATGCCATTACTTCTCTTCATTTTTCGAAATCCTCAATCATGAAACTCAATTTTACACATTGCATGAATAATGAAGCGCTTTGCTTATAATAAAATTTTGCTCAGATACTTCTGATTTCTTTTCCATTTAGAATTTCCATACTTTTTCAATAACTATTACACATCTTTGGCCAAATTCAATACTTTTTCAAGGTCTTGAAAATGAATTTTAAAATTGAATACTTTTTCAATACTTTCAATACCGCGTGGGAACCCTGCAGGCTCCATGGCACGGCGTGCTAGATACAGTGTGGCTCCATTGCGACGAAGCTCAGCGGGTCGGATGCCTGCGTCCGCTGGTGTAGGACGCAGGCATCCAGTCACAATTCGCAAGGCGTCG
>Ga0210059_1010940_pt1 | contig 13941 bp, 10 predicted proteins | sample Ectturendosymbi2_FD_188042 | JGI IMG/M metagenome (GOLD analysis project Ga0210059, IMG submission 188042) | Ecteinascidia turbinata endosymbiont from Florida, USA - Sample 2 (SPAdes) (version 2) | ecosystem: Host-associated > Tunicates > Ascidians > Unclassified | place: Key West, Florida... | reverse complement strand
GCCAACCGTTAGGTGGTAGTATTTCGCTGAAGTTTTTACTGGAAACTAGGCTACAATCCGAGTCTTTTGATACTTTGGATGACCTGCTAGGGTTTCAGGTTCAAAAGTTGTGATGTAAGTTAGTAAAAATATTTGACTAATTAGCTGATTAGTTAATTAATTAATTTGTTTATTTTAAATCATAACTTTTGAACCAGAAACGCTAGAAAGTCAATCAAAGGCTCAAAAGACTCGGATTCGAGTCTAGTTTCCAATGAAAACTTCAGCGAAACACTTTGGCCTAGTGGTTGGCGCACAGGGCCAGGCAACATGAGCCAAAATGACCCTAAAACTACTTCACTTATGACGTCACTCACAAAAAACCCGTACTCCCCAGGCAAAAATTTTTTTTTGAGTGCAATCTACTAGACTGGCCGATCTGTTTGAGCCATTGAACAGCTCTCTAGCGCAATCGGCAGAGGAGCTAGGGCGTTGGTAAGGCAACCGAAAACTGCTGTTTTTTTTTGCGAAAATCGCCAAAAACACCCAGACACAAAGGTGTTAAGTATATAATTGCCTAAGACGTGTGTGAAGTTGCTTTGTTTGCTACTGTACATAGAATACCAAGGGAAGTAACCGTGTTGTCTTTAATTAATTGGATCAAAGCATTGCAAAGCAGTAGGAAGAGAAACATGACAAGAAACCAAACATTGGGATTATTGCTGGCAGTCAGACAATTACCGTGCTTTGCCCATGTTGTGTGGAAAAATGATTTGATCGAAATAGGTTGCACAAGTACCATAAGAGAGTGGCAACCTGGCGAAATCCAAGCGTCTATTTTACTGATGATTAGGGTCACAGTGCGTTTTTATTTTTAGTTGACGCTTACTTGTTCTAATCGAATCAGGCTGTAGAGTGCTCAGTCTAGACATGTCAATCAACACCACCACCTGTTTGCAGGGCAACGTGTCTTGTGCAAAGACATCAAGTGTAGGTATGCAGCTTACTGTGCTGCAGCCTTCTGAATAGCCATGATCCTGTTTTGTTGAAATTATAAGCTGCTTAAATTGTTAAGTGTGAAGCTGACATACATTTGTGGCACAAACAGTCACAATCGGCGAGCAAAAGGTCAGCCCAGAGTCAGGAGTTGTTAAAATTTTCTCCAACTCTGACTCCACAACTCTGATATCAATAACATGTGTGCTGATATGACAATGTGAAAATAATAGCATTACACAATAAATTAAAGTGAAAATAAAATGGCAAAATATTCTGTCATTGGAATTTTATATGAGCTTCCCCAAACTTGTAATGCTTAAAAACTTGCAGTGGTTAATTTTTTAACTTTTGAAACTGTTGACACCTATTTTTGTGTCCCACAGGAAAGTATTGACAGAGCAAAATAGCCTTGGCATGAGAATGATGATGGTTTTGACCTTAGTCTTAGGCTAGCAACATAAATTTTACTACTGTTGTGGTGTCACTGATCACTGCAAAATACTGGTTTGCATAACTCTATTTATTTATGTCATTTAATATCTGCAACCAAGATCTGTTACTGATAGATATACAGGCAGGGCTGAGAAAAACCCAGTTTTTTTTAAAAAAAACAATCCATCTGGATTTTTTTTGGGGTTTTTCAAAAAACCCTTTTTTTTGTTTTTTTTTGAAAGAAACAAAATTTTGTTATTTTTTTATGAAAAATTGAAAAACCTTTATTCCTAATTGTTTTTATTACATCATGCAATATCATTATTTTCAGAACTACAAAATAATAGCTTGTTCTAACTATTATGCCATTCAAAATTGAGGGTAAAGAAATGTACTCCATCTTCGTTTTCGCAAATTGTTGGTAAATTCACTCCAAAGTGGTAAGGCTTGGCAAGAATGCGCACAGCAAACAAAGAAAAACCATTTCCACACAAACTCTGCAGTTTCATGTCAAGTTTATCTGCATGCCCTGCTAATTCAGCATCTATAGTAGGGATCACCAACTTTCTTGAAGCTGAGAGCCACTTCTTGTGTGCTAATTAATGCAAAAAGCTACCAGTTTGATATACACTTCTGAAATAAAAATGTTGCTCAATTTACCATCAATTATTTTAGTATTAACAATTAAGATATTCCGCAATGTGAAGACACTGATCATGCTAATGTGATTTGTAGAGCAGGCCCGCGAGCAGGAACGTAGCCAGCCTGAAATTTTTTTGGGACAAATATTTTACTTTCTGCGAGCAACAGTATTTTGTTTGGGACAACACTTCTCAAAGCACAAAACAAGAAATGCTAAAAATTTGGGGGCCATGCCATTTGGTCCCCCCTAGCTAAGCCTATGCCTGCGGATGACCTACTTGGTCCTTGCAAACAACTTGGTGCCCATGGGCACCACATAGGTGACCCCTGATTTTTAGAGTGTTTTTTCAACATATGATTTGGTATGGTTCAAAATCAGAAAAAGTTGATAGATGCACATAGGCAGAAAAATTGGTTAAAATATACTGATTGTGCAGAGCTGAGAGAGATAACCATTACAAACTCTTTAATCTAATGTTTTTTTTCAAACCCTTCAAATTTCATTGCTGTTCGTTTTGTTTGATTGAAAAAGTTATAGTTAACTATACAAGTGTCCTGCCTATTTTGTTTTTACTTAGTAGATTATTTAAAGAAAAAATAAAGAGTGGGTTTTATTGTATTTTTTAAGTGGGCTTTCTTGAGAAAAACCAGGTGGGTTTTTTTGGGTCGGGTTTTTTACAACAACCCTGTATATAGGACACCAAATTGTGTGATTGGATGATAAGACATTAATCAACATGTCAATGATGAATTAATACAATTTTGTACCTCAGTCAATGCTATAAAGATTTCGGAAATGCAGATTGGTGAGTGAAGTCCATGAACTTTTGTGAAAAAAGGGATACTGCAACTCACGCAATATTGAAGCTGACAACACTGAAATGTGGTATAGTAGTCATCATGAACAGAAGTAGGAAATACAGGAAAAACTAAAAATTAACGGAACAGATCTAATCAAGCTGAATTTTTAAAACTGCAGTGCTATGTCCAAATCAAAAGTTGCTTGTAGTGTTCATCAATCACAGAAATGGCATTGTCATTGGTCAGGACAAATTGATTAATCTAACAAGGAAACTATCCATTCTTAGTAAAACTTAAGCATTTTTACAATATGTTGCTTTATGGTATTCATTACTTTAAAAGGTTTGACTATAATTATTGGAACCAACAATTCTTTTACATGTGAAGCACCAAATACAGCATGCAGATCAAACTGAATTTCAATATTCTAATACCTAAAATAGATTTTGATTCTAGTAAGGATACTTATGTCAGGTTTTTTTAAGGAAAATGTTAGGTACACGGTATGGATCTGTAGGGACATGATTTCTCTGATTCTAGGCACCTCATTTTCTCAGATTTTTGCGACCCAATGATAATTTTCTCTGATTCTAGGGACCCAAATCGGGTCCATAAAACGCCTAAAAAAACCTGCTTATATTATAAGCTTTAAACATCAGTTGTATCTGATATTTTCTAATGGCTGCCAGTATATTTTTGTTTGTTCTAAGTTATTCTACATTTCATTCATTCAAAGCTTAAATTAACTTAGTGTTTAATCCATTACATCCCTGGATTTGCCCAATTTGGGCAAATATCTGTTTGGCCATAACTCGTCAGCAGACTGAGCTAGAGAGCTGTTCAAACTCTCTAAAGATGCAGAAAGTCTTGTAGTTTAAATTTAGAAAATATGAAAGCTTTGGATTTAAAGTTTTTTTTGTAGGGACGACACAATTAGGGCAGGCTTAGGGCTTTTTGAATGATGCCATCAGACCCCAATCCAAAGAGGCAATTTTTTGTTTCTTTAAGATAAAAACAAGGCAAAAATCTGCATCTTGGCCTTCTAGCATTTGTGGTTCGAAAGATATAACCAAAAAGTTGATAATTAATTAGCCATTACTTTAGCGACTCATTAGGGGTTAATTGATTAATTTGTTGTTTTTGTGTTTAAGAGCCACTATAGAAGTTTTGAAGAAAATGAGATATCATTGTCCACTGTTTTCTGCACTGTGCATAAAATGATTTTTTTTAAAAGTTATTTTACAAAAACTTTCTCTAAGAAACTGAACATGATTTTGAAACTGGAAAGTTAATCTTGGAAGACTATAATGTTTAAAACTCCTTTGTTGTATTTGACATTTTCAGTTGAACTCCATTGATTACATCTAGATTGTTGCTTTTGTTACCTACACAATGTGCAATTTGATATTTATGTTTGTTTTTGTAATTTAGAGAGTTCTGCCATGGTTGCTCTGTTTCATTAAAAACTTTAATTCGAAAGCTTTCTGTTAACTTAGTGGTTGTCAGATGTAACTAAAGCAAATGTTGAAAGAAGTTTGAAATGAACTTAACACTTTCACTGCTGGCCTCTATTTTTGCATACTTAGTATTTACAGGACAGATACTAGGCTACAGACCAATAAAGATCTGACATCAATTGAAAAAAAGCTACAGTATTTTTCTCTTGAAATTATGTTCATTTACATATGAACAGTATGAAGCAAAATAATAGATTTAATAATTTAGGTCCTTGTCTCAGCTTCAATTGCCAGGTACTTTATGAAACTGGCATAAACATGGTAACTCGCAAAAATTGCCAGGTATCCTGCATGTTTTTCTGGGTGAAAACACCCAGTGCCAAAAGTGTTAAAATATTAAATGTAAACATCAGCTTCTCAGTGCTGAACATCTGGCACAGCATGCTACAACTAGCTTCTTTGAGCACTTAATTGTCAAAAATTGTTCTTTACCTTGATAAACCAAGAAAACGTCTAATGATCTTGTTATGACACTTTATATTGGAGTCAAACCATGTTGCTCTGCCAAAATGCTTTTTCTGTGCTTGTACTATCCTCCATGAAATCACCTACAGGCAAATGTGATCTTCCCAGTTTTCTTTAGTCTGACAAAACCAATGCACTGCACAGCAAAAACAGTACACAATAGCTAAAAACATAACTGTTTTACTCAAACTTTATTGGTGCAGCAGATTATTTGCTGCATTGTTGAATTTTGCAAATATTTATTTACTGTCACATCCATTAAGGAATAACTGTCCGATTTCCTTGGAGACTTATTCAGGCTTCATAGAGTTGAGACATGTTTGTAATGCTTTAAACTCTCTATCTAGTCTTCTTGATTGTCTTTCACTTGTGATTTACCTGTAAGTTGATGCATCACTGTAATACGGCAGCAACATCTTGTTTAGATTTGGGAAATGTGAAGCTGACAAGTTATTATGATCAGGTTGACTGAAGGCTTGGCATGAATGCTCACCTCATTTATGATATCACCAAATCTACAGACTATTTTTAGACAAGGCAAAGCAGAAAATTATGTGATAATAATAGTAATCCTAAGTTCATGCCAGCTCAGGGTTGGGCAAACTTTTTTCAGTCAGAACCACATGTTCTGTCAGTACCCAGCAAAGGGCCAGCTTCTACAAATCGTACTTTTTTATAGAAAATATAATATAGTACATATGTGTTTTAATATTCAAACTCGGTATATCTTATTAAGAACATGGTATTTTATTACATGTGTCCTGTGTTTGAAATTACCATATTTTGATATTTGATCAGCACAAAGAATGCATAAAATGTGCATTGTGTACATGAGCGCCGCATAAAATGTTCAGTGATCAAATCACAGATATATTATTCAGAATGCTCCTTACGTTCTACTGGGAATTGGAGGATTTCTTATAGCAAGAAAGTTGAGAGTGGTGAGCTATTTTGTTACTACATGTTTTTTCAGCAACAAAGTGACCTTTACTATGATTCCATTTTGTATAACTTTGGGGTTAAATTATAGATTCACCATGTTGGTTAACACTTCAGAATTTAGTAACATTTTAAAAGAAAAAGTGTGTCTATTCTCGCAAATATTCTGCACTGAAGTGTCAATGACATGAATGCTTTGGGCAAAGAAGATAAAAACTTCAGTAGGTGATGCATTGTTGAAAGTCTACATACAGCAATTGTTTAGAACAGGGGTAGGCAATGAATTTGACTTTGGGGCCACTTTTGGAAGACTGTTTTTAGCGGAAGGCCATCTTTCTAATGGAAATAAAAGCAAGTCTCTGACAAGTTAGCCTCAGCACTGAGCTGGAGGAAATTTCAGATTTGAGGATTTTTTCTGAATGCTCTCGCGGGCCACTGAAAACAATGTGGCGGGCTGCTGATTGACCACCCGTGGTTTAGAATAAAGAAATGTGGTCATGGAATTGTTCGCCAAGAACTCTTTGAAAAGTATAGTTGGCAAATAATTTATTTTTGAAAGCTTTTACAAGACAGCTGCTTTTTTGTAAATCTTTCAACTACTGCAAATTTGTCAATGGTGTTGCCAAACAATGCAAATTTCAACTACCTTGCTGGATCACTTTAGTTTGTCCATAAATACCACTTCCACTCCTGTCACAGTGGTTGGGCGTCGTTTACCAAAGTATGTTGTTTTTTTTGCACAAAAAAATCGGGCTTTTTGAAAGAAGTATTATATGTTCCAGCCATGCAGTGGTCCATATAAGACAATTTACTGACAAGCGCTGCTAATTCTCGTGGCTCTCATTCGCAGAGAAGCTGAAGGTTTTAACAGTGTGTCAGACTAAGTCGGTGGTACATCAAGCCGCACGTGGCGGAGGCACTGGTAGTTTTGTTTGTTTTTGAGATTGTTGCTATTTCTAATAGTTCATTTTCAGTCTTAACCTTCACTACATGAATCAGATGTTGCCGAAGTTTATATCATTTTGAATTCTGTAAAAACTTAGCAAATTACATCATCCACTAACTAGCATACTCAGTTTTTTTGGAAAGTTTATCTGGAGTAGAATATGGCCAGTATTATGTGTGGTTGACATGGCTACACCGTCTGCGATGCGGGTTGAAAAATTAGATTTCTTTTGTGCTTTACTTGCACAGAGGTGCGCGGTAGCTGATCAGTCGCTGGTAAGATTGAACTACATACCTGATCGACCATTACTTATTTCTACGAACTTCTGCATAGACGTCACAGTTCAAAAGCGTTCAGAGCATACCACCAGAGTTTGTTGCGAAGCATGTCTCTCTGCGTGGTTACGTCGTGACAACGTCCACCGATTGCGTTATTCACGTAAGGCATGTACCAATCATCAAGTGGCCTGTGCGTGATTCTGCATCTGCCTCTGTAGAAGGTATGTTTTTGATTTTTGTCAAATCTTTGTGATTGAAAGTTTAGATTAAATCGAAGAGGTTTTGAAAGTTCGTCTTCTCTAAATAGACTTAAGGAAGTCAAAACTACTGCTGCTTGTTAACTATCCAAAATTCAAGGCTTGTTGGGAACTTGTCCTGTATCTGCAAATTACAGATCTTTTGAGATAATTTAACTAGATCACAGTTACAGGAGAATACCTTGGGTTTGTTGGCCGTAGTGCTATCGCCAGTTGTTCGGAGTTTGTTGAATTTCTGTGATTCTTATTTCTGTTTAGTCTTTTTTAATTCTCTGGGAAACTTGCAGTTGAGTGTGTATTTTTCAATTTTCTTAACTTTTTCAAAGCAAAAAATTTGGACGTAGGAAGTTATGGCCAGTTTTTTGGTATGCAAATGGTTTACTTTCCTCTTCATGTTATGCCGTGATCTCTTTCTGCACGTTTTTGCCGTTTTCACCACATGTTTGTCTTAGGCAACTGTAAAGCAGATGTTTGTTTTGTAATTTTTCGATGGCAGTGTTTGCTTGCAAACGAAACTTTGACTTCTGCCGATCACTGCTGGCTTTGCAGTTTCAGGAATCAGAGACGCAATTTGCTGGTTCATCAGTCGAAAAATCGCCCACGAGTGTTTTTTTCATCACTTTGTGTGCAGAGTATGACGATTGTTTTCCAATTCATTTGGCCGGGATCAGCATTCCAGAGTCAATGCGAAAAGAAGCTGTTGAAGAACTAAAGCAGCTGAACGACAGCTTGGTGTGGTTCCAAATCTACTGTCGCAGCGTCGACGAGAACGAAGTTGGTGCTGTATCGCGATTGCATTGCGTGGTGTATCGGCGTAAAGTAAGTGCAACTTTCATGTTTGTTCTAGTATTGCTTTCACGTCACTGAGTGTTCTTAGGCGCTTGACGTCTTTGCTATGTGTTGCTTTTGTGACTCATGAAACACACTTCGCCTAATTTCCAAAGTAACAGTTCTACCCACGAAAATTATTTAGGAAAATTATATTGATCTTCCTCAATAGAACGCTCATCGAAACGTTCGTGTAGCTTTTCGACCACAACTTTGTTACGTTCGCCAGCTTCGTTGGAAAGTCACCATGCTCCCTTAACGTTGCAGCGCCCTCTAGCGCTTTCGACATATTGTGTGTGTGTTGCGCACGTGGGTGTCGTTGGATCAGATATTGCATTTGCTTCGCACAGCTCCAACCGTAGATTTCTATACAAACAGACGACGATGGACTCTCACAGAACCTTTTGTGTTTGCTTTTGGCGCTGTGGCTAATGGCAGGAAGGCACCACACACAGAAGCTTATTGAAGTTCACACTCACTGCTCGCGTGAAAATCCCGGCATTTAAAAGGTGCTGCTTGGCTAGGTCCTAACCTTAATACGCGATAACGATTGCCGAAGCAAGCTGTACGTTTGTGATCGTAACATAGTGGCGGATAAACAGGGCGAAGTTTGCCAAGAGACAGGCGAATTTTGTTCGTTCACGTTGACTAGCAATCGGTTTGATGCAAGTTTCCACAAAAACGCTTTGTACCGTGCTTGGTGATCATTTCTAGTTTCACATGCCTTGTCTGCGACATTTGCAGATTCAGGCCAAATACATGCAAAATCAAATAGGGTATTTGTTGACGTAACCATTTAACTTCAAGCGAAAAACATTCGACACCTGCGTGTGTTGGCACTGAATGTACGTCGCGTATGGGGCTATCGTCTAACAAAAATATTTCATAAAGGTAGAGAGCGCGCCATGCCTCTGGCAGAACAGCTTTGTTGAGTTGCGCCATCGTCAGAGGCTTTAATTTGTTCAGGCATCGAACTCTGTGTGACCTTGTCCGGTGCGTACACTGCTTGGCTCGTTGCTGCAGTCGCATTTTTCTTTGCCGCAAAGGCAAGCGTTCGAGGCAGCAGTTAAGAACGAAGTGATTTGTGTGCGTGAGAGCAAATAAAGAAAAGATCGGGGACTTCTTAGGCTTGCGAAGTCGTACAAGAAGTATAAATGCAACAACCAATAATTTAGATAAAATCGTGTTGGGCGCTTAAAAAAACTACTGTTTTCATCGTCGGCGTATACTTGCTTTTGAGATTAGTATTTTTTATTTTTATCCGTTTTTTTAAGGTGTTTTAGGGACCCGATTCGGGTCCCTAGAATTGAAAATCGGATCCCTAGAATCGGCGAAAATTATCATTGGGTCCCTGGAATCAGAGAAATCGTGTCCCTACAGGTTCATACCGGGTACCAAACATTTTCCTTAAAAAAACTGGTTTTTATTATATTTATAATTATTGTTTGTTGATATACATCTTTTGATTTTATTTATTTTTATGAAAAGCTTCTTTTTGATACCTGTACTAGTTTTGATACGAAATGTCAAAAGGCAAGTCCTCGCGAAAACAAAAATTATGATTTTTGAAAAAAATATGAAAAAAACAAACTTTAATGAAGTTTTCGTGAAAGCATCGTTTTTCTCGCCAGTGGCCACTGAACGTCAACGTGAACAAGCTGCTCGTGAGTCGAGGCCTCGCCTTGTTCGTTCCTTTTCCCGATCACTCGTCGTACTTCAAAACTTGGCGAAAGCTGGCCCGACAGTTGGTCCATGCGGAAAAGCGGGCCAGCAAGAAGCGTCTCGGCATCTGGAGCGAACCGACCAGGACCCAGCGACTTGTCGCCGAAGCGTCGCGACGCTACGAGCGACTCCGGTCGAAATCACCTGCTGAGCTCATGGGCGCCTTTTACGGCTGGCTGTGCGCTGGCGTTCGTAAGATTTTGAAACGAAACAAAGATATTTGACCGAAGGTTACTTCGTTCGATCCGCTTCCAGATCGTTCTGTTGCTCCAGCACCAAGAGTTCAAGAGCTGTACCCTCTTGAGGCTGAGCCAGGGGCAGATCCAGCCAGTAAGTTTAGGGAGGGGGACAATTTCAGTGATGTGTGATAGTGAAGTCTCATTACGGCTTTGCTACTGTAGGAGAGATAACTTCACAACACTGCTGTGATGAAACACTGGACGGAAAAATGGCCTTACACCGCGAATGGTATTTTCCGAATTGCACAAAATCATTGCGAATAAAGTTACTTTCACAGGTTTCAGGGGGAGCGATCGCCCCAATTGGCGCCCCCTGGATCCGCCCCTCGGCTGAACCACTCGAGGCGGCGACTCCTGTTCTTCGACAACTTTCGGTCTTGCGCATTATGTTTTGAGTGCGGCTGTTGCGTCAAATAAGGCTGCAAGCGATTACGAACGCACAAATATCACTGTGCATCCTGGCAAGTCTTTCTGGTTTTTGTTAAAGTTTTTTTTGTGTTGAAACGGGCCTGCCAAGTAAAAATCGTAAATGTGCGAAACCTCAAAGCAACAATTTTTAGACGTTGAACAAGGGCTAGATCGCCATGATCAGCAATTCGGGATAAATGGCATTTGTATGATTTTAGCTTTGAATAAGTTAAGAATTTATTTCAGCAGTGGAATTGCTGCAAGTTGTATGTTTCGATAGTGAAATTTGAAAACATTTGTAATCCAGACTAACAGCTTCGTAAAATCCCAATCTGCTCCTGAATTTTATTAGCCTTTATCCAAAACTAAATGTTTTTGAAAAAAATGTGCTATCAAAGTGTTCTCAGTGATTTTGATACCGCGTGTCAATGCAGCGTTCAAAGCGTGTTCACTTTGAAAACGAATGTTTTTTGCGTCGCAGGGTATTTCAACCGCGTCGTGAACGAGTTACTACCCTAAATGTACTGTGTACAGCGTGCTATGCTTGAGCTGGTTAAGGCAATTGGCTGCGCAGAATCGCAATGTAGTGGCTAAATAGGTTTGACTCGGATGATGCGAATGGAATGATGTCCACAACCACGATCAGCTTTGTGAGGCAACAGTGACATACTTCTCGTCCACGGTGAGTTTTCAGGCCAACGGTTTCGCGGCTGTCAGCTGTTACTCAGGCCTCAGCAGCAAGCTTGTTGGTTGTTGAAAATTACAGCGCTTCAATCAAGTCCTGATTTTGCAATGTCGGTGGAAGTGCGGTAGACGACATCGTCCAAGCTTTAACAGACAACGTACACCTTTCACCAGTGTATCTTTTGCAACGGCTGGAAAGCGTTCATGCCGGGGAACTCAGGGGAGGTTGGTTGGTTGAAAAGGCTGCCAATTTTCGTGCATGTTGCAGTGTTGGATGCAGTTTTTCTAACTTCTCAACAACTCGAAACTAAACGTGCTTTGGAGCTGTTGTGAATTGAAAGCTCGAAGAAGAACGCGCCTATACACTCGCATTGTTGCAAACGTTGAACTTCGCTTCAGCCAGTGGCAATTCTAGAGTTAAAAAAGTGGGGGGCACTGCGGGGCCAAGAAAAAAGTGGGGAGGCCAACATAAATGTCTATCTTGCATGGTGATTTTTCGTTGTTTTGAAGATTAAGCTGCTATGAACCCTGTCAAACCCAATGTAGGTTTGTGAATATCGCTAAATACGAACTGGCGTTATTATTCACTAGAGACACCTAAATGCCACTGCAGATGCAATCACACACGTGTGCTGCCATGCCGAATAATCTGTGCTAACCATGCAACTTCCACAGCACTGCACATGCAAAACGAAACACCATTTCCCGTACACAATTGTGCCGACCCCACACGAACGAAAACAGCTGTACGAAAGTGAATGCAATTCACATGAAAGCGAAATGTTCCACTTCCAACCAATTATTCCATATTGACACAGAGATAAGCAGGCTATTGATATCCAACTAGTTTCGTCAAAATATTCTTATTGCGAAACAAAAAATAAGCAATTTGCCAACGGATTGGTGACTACTGACTAATCCGTTTTTGTGGTAGCTTATGGACATTTTGTGATTGTGGTGTAACCATAACAATGTTATGCAACTACTATTGCGAGTGTCATGCCCATCCGCAGCGTGGTATAGGGTGACGACTATTCAATGCAGTTAACTTCAGAGAGGTTTAGGCATAGGTGTACGGGAGTGCATATTTCTGAGGATGCAAAAAATTTTTTCCCAAATCTGAACTTGTATTTCCCAAATAACATATGAACTTATATGTTAAGTCTCAAACGTACCTTTGTAAGCAAATCAAGGTGTCTGCATGCCTAATTACCAATTACCCCGTGTCAAACGAAATTTCTGACCTGTTATTTTTTCTCAGTTATTTCACTTCTCAGAATAAAAAAATACAGTTTGGCAATTACTTTTTTGATGTGTGTTGTGTAAATTAAAACATTTCAGTTAGATGTCAGGTACGCACAACAAGCTAGAGTACGGGAATAACTTTAACCATTTAAAAATTTTGGACTTCAGTTATTTTTCTTTTTCAAACCCGAACCCGACACACTTACCTAAACACGAATCCGTATACCCATATTATCAGTTTTCTCAGCGTATTTGATATGTAGAATATTACTTTGTGCATGCATACATGGCTTGAAGTCAGAAATTTCGCTTGACACCGGGTTCAAAGCCGTACGCCCTCAACTAGCAATCAATATTCTGCATAACCACATGTTAACAATAGTAATTCTTATGGTGTTGAAAAATGTTAACTAATTACAATAACATTCACCAAAAAAATTGCTGTTTATGTTAACATGTGTGGAAGGTGTTTTAGAGCATGTTCAAGTTTTTATAACGTTCTAAACTTATTCTTCCAACACGACCATCCTAATAGCTAAGAAATGTTTTTCTCAAGCACAGATGTGTGCATTTGTGTTAGCCACAATCGCAATCGGTCTGGAAAAGGAATAAAATATCAGGTTACGGTCTAAAATATTACATTGCTGCAAATAGGTCAAGTCTCAAGTAGGGAGAGGGAAAGGAGGTAATTTAATACATAGCATTTAGCATAGCTTTTCACATTAGGTAATATTTGCGTTGCACATAAAATACTACAACTTATAACTGGCTGTACTTAAACGTTTACAGCTTCTAAAGTCACATTATGAAAACCAAAAATCCACTCCAGTATTGACTTAAATGTGCACTGAACACAGCATGCTAAGAAAAAATAACAATATGGGACTGACACACGCAAATATTGCAGCCTATACGTGTGATCACTTCATGTTCTTAATTTTTAAATGTTTCTTACTACCCAAATTTGAATGAGGTGGTTTCAATTTGCCCAAATTTGATTGGGCTGTTGTAATCTGCCAAATATTTATATATATATGGAAATCTGAATGAAACTCTTCCAGTTTGCCCAGATGGTTCCAATTGTACCCAAGTTTGAATGAAGCTGTTCAATTATCCAAATATGGTTGAGTCTCTTGAAATTTTCTCAAATGTTTCTAATTCAATTTGTTTGTTTGTGAGCAGACACGAAGTCCATAGTATGAACATACACACTCTGCTGAACGCAGGTTGATAAAAACAGGCAATACAGATCGTAGTACAAGACATTAAAGCCGGCGAAATCACAGGGTTACAGACACGTTTTGCAACTGCATTGAAGACAGAACCATAGGGGTACAGACACATTCTTAACACTATTGTTAGCTAACACGTAACACTTGTTACAGCACTACTGCGGAGTAGGGCGCTAATTACTAACTTGGTCTAGTCTAGGTAAAATGCGAAAGCGTTGTGGCTTGGCACGCCATCGATCAAACAGACACTGCAAAGTTCGATCACTCAATCACAGAGTAAAATGCGATTATAGTGTTCAAAGAATAGTGACGAGTACAAACAATCTGA
>Ga0210059_1010939_pt1 | contig 13942 bp, 9 predicted proteins | sample Ectturendosymbi2_FD_188042 | JGI IMG/M metagenome (GOLD analysis project Ga0210059, IMG submission 188042) | Ecteinascidia turbinata endosymbiont from Florida, USA - Sample 2 (SPAdes) (version 2) | ecosystem: Host-associated > Tunicates > Ascidians > Unclassified | place: Key West, Florida... | reverse complement strand
AAAATTTCGTAACACAAGCTCATAAATCATAACATCTTAACAAACTGACTGACGTCAAGAATACCAGTGGCGACAAAAAAAACTGACTCATGAAATAAGTGTTTACTCAAAAATTAAAAAGACGTTTACTCAAATAAATAAATGACTGAAACATTTAACTCGTTGATGCTAATGGCTGAAAAATTTCTCCAACTAAAAACTAACTCATGGTGAAATGACTAACAACGGTAGAGAAAAATAGTAAGCCATGTGCAGGCAGTAAGTCTCTGAGGTATGCATTTAAACCTGCCACGAGTTCGCTTTAAACGCTGCGGTGGGTGTAAGCAAGCTGTGTTGAGAGAAAAACTAGCGCACAAAGCGGAAGACAACATCGGATTGAGTCAAACAACACAAAGCATCGTAACAATTATTTCACATGGGGGAGGATCATGTTCTGAATGCTGATTTGCGCGTCAATTAGGTGATACCATTTATTTTCACAGATATCCAGAGAGTGACAGCTTGGTTGTTCGACAAAAGTAACGGTGTATGCTTCGTGCAGAGGTGGCTTGTTTATAGTGCCGTGGTTTTTCTGAATAGTGCCGCGACAAGGCCATCTGGTCCTTGTCACTGTCAGTTTTACAATCTTGTTTGTTCCAATTACTGCGATGCGCTGACCATCTTTTGGAAACTTTTTTGCTAGTTTGACCAACATACTGTCCATGACATATCACACAAGTCGCGACGTAAATGCCAAAATCTGCGCAAGTCAAGCTTTGGTTTAGTTTAAAAGTTTTGGTTTTAGTCAGCAATTGTGAAACATTTGGTACCATGGATTTGTTATTTTTTCCATAGCAACCACAAAGTGCACAGTGCTCACATGGCCTTGAACCACCTTTGGTTTGCTTTCGTGTCTTGTTTAAAGCAAGGTCTTTGTAGTTCGTTAGCTTTTGTCCAATTGTGGTGGGTCTTTTGTAGGTAATCATTGCCTTCGGGTTTAACTTTTTTCTTTTTGTGTTAGAGTAAGCAGATGGGGAAAAGATGTTGCCCAAACCTGTGGGTCTTGTTTCTTGCCGCATTTTGGGGGCCGTAGTCTGTCTTCCCAATTAGATGCCAGTGCTATCATGTTATCAGTCATGTTCAAGGGAAATTTTGAACGGATCGCTTTTTTTTGAGTCGGTTTAAGCTGCTGAGGTAATCATCTTTTCTTTGGTTGAGGCGCCTCAATCTAATAGCTTCTCCAAACAGGATTGACTTAAATGTCGCTTGCGGGTGGTGAGAATTCCCATTTATGAATTGCCTTCCCTCCGCTGTGGGTTTTACGAAGTCTTTAGTGACAAAACTAAAATCATCTTCAATGGTTACGCAATGATTGACGTCCAGAAATCAAACTTCGCCTGTTTTCTCGGCAGTGCAAGCTTGTCGGAAAGTTAGTTCCAAGCCACTGTTCTCAACAGCTGAAGATAGTGCTTGTCGAATGCGTTCATTTGATATTTCTGATGCAGAAATCCAAATTATGTCATCGATAAATCTACGGAAAAGTTCTGCCTCATTTAACACATCCGCAGACACATCTAGCTTTGATGATTACAGAAAGGAATGAAACAGAGAAATCTGGCTTTGACGAAATCATAGACGAATTTGCTTCGATAAATGCAAGGAAAGCGTTGTTTTAATTAGTATGTCTTGTTATTCAAACAAGAAAAGGCTTGATATATTGACGTTTCGATGGAATTGCGTCTTTCGAAAACAAATAATACTTGACTTGCATACTGCATTAAGTAACTTGTTGTACCATCAAAATTAAATGTGTTTCATTTAAAAAGAAATAGTCGTTGCACTTCAGATATACTGTGTGATTTTTTGTAAGATTTGCAATTTGATATGACAATACTATGTATAAATTATGATAACGTTATTATTTAAATGCTTTGATATTCTCAACAAAAAAGAAATAAATGAGTATAGAAGTATGCTTTAGTCCTTATGGATATAATTTATATTTTATTTGCTGAAAAGATCAGATAAAAAATAAACACATATCTTCTGTTGCAAACATTTATTTTCTTCATGATCTATCTTTCGTAAGAATTGAGCCTATATCTAATGTTCAAATTATAAAGAAGGGCGCGTATTTAAAGTTTGCCATGGGCGCCATTTTCCATAGATACGCCACTGGTCACATGAATTTCATTTTAGACAGTGCAACAACACCAAGCGCAAGCGATTTTTCCCAAAAGATTTTTATTGGCAGCAAATTTAAGAAGTTTAACCCAAACTTTTCCAATAATTTGTAGTGGTACAATAGCTTCGTGATTTGTTTGCTTCTTAAAATTTTCATCCACTTCTTATGTTATACCACGAATAAGACATTTCTTCACTGGGTGTTTTTGATCCCATACCGTTCTCCTTTGACACTTTTGAAACAACAGAGCGTGATTTCACAGCAATCAACATTCGTACAGCTACATAATCCATATCTACAGATAATTACAAACCAAGTGCTTAAAACAGTAGATAACAGTGCTCTGCAATTCTTTTCTGTAACTTGCTATTGGTTGCCACTGGTTTTTGCAATCTCCATCAAATAATTCGTGACATTTATTCACACAAGGACGTTTTATGGCCAGTTATCATGGCGAAAAATGTTAACAACTCCATGTTTTATTGCTAATCGCAAGCTGGTTAAATAAATGCAGGACTTGGCTTTGTCTTTGCAAGTTCAATTTAGCATGCGAACGATACAACAACCACCCCAACCTCCGCCCTATTGTGGAATGTTCCCCATCTTCGCAAGAACGTACTGAAATTCAGTCTTAAATCCTTTTTACACTTGTGTAGTGAAGAATACTGTAGGCTTGGCATCAGATATTACGCTAGTTAATGTACCAAAACAAAGTTAAGGTATTGAAAATTTTGCTTAATCATTTTCAATGATCAGAAAAACAAGAATTTAAGAAACCTGTTCCGCACACGGACACCAACAAAATTCTGGGTAAAGTCTAATGAGTGCCAGCCCAAACAGTACAAAATGCTGAAGTAAAGCAACACATTTCACGAATTTTCGGCGTTTCTTTGCTGTTAGTGAACACATTGGTTACGTCATCAGTACGCTTAGCGACCACGACATAGTGTGCACCAGAAGCAGAACAGTGGCTACACGAACACACTTGAAAATCCTGCCTGAATATCAATTTGTCTAAAAGGTAAAAAACTATACAAGTCACTTTTTTCACTAATGCCCTGACTCTATTCTTTTATATTGGCTTACATGGAGGTTTCCAATGGTTTGCAAAGCATTTCATAAAGAAGATCACAAATGATGAGGTTTACGTGAAGCCACTCCCTGCATTGTTTAAAATAACCATCTTTAAACCAACTGTTCTTGAACAGCAGTGTCATTATTGTACTTTTTCGATGTAAATCAAACCAATTTTTACGTCGTTTGCAGTGGGAATTTTCATTAAAATAGGATTCCATTCTTTAAAGGGGTTGATAGAACAACAAATGCTGTTGATTTGAGGTTTTTGGTACAGCAAATCACCATTTGTTTTGAAGATGACACATGTATTTCTACTTAATCATATTCATAGACAGGATTGCAACGACAAAAACCTTTACGATGGGAAATGCTCCTATGGTTTCCATGATAGCATCAGCAAATTTATTACATTTGAAGGTTACACTGCAACGTAGTCCGTAGAACACTTCCTGGAAACAAAATCTTATAGAGACCTGTGATGCTAGCTTCTCCGAAATTCCCTGATGTTTTTTACAAATTCATGTGGATTTTACAGATTTATACTTTTTACAGATTGATATTTTTTACAGGTTTATACTTTTTACAGATTGATATTTTTACAAAGTTATATTTTTTACAAATTTATATTTTTACAGATGTATATTTTTACCAATTCAGATAAGAAATAAACAATGTCAAGTTATTTGTTTCACTCAAACCAGCCGCGTTGCCACGGGTTGGTCGGAATGTATATTTTGATATCTGCATAAGCTTCCATGAAATATTGCAAGCACATATACAATGCAAAACCTTCTTCTGCTGCACGAGAGTATGAAAGTATTAATCAAGTCCACTTCTGTTCCACAAACAAGGTGTTGCGTTATATTGAAGGAGGTGCCTTTTACAATATTATGGTTAAAAACATTGAAGAAATACAAATCAAATATTGAAAGCTCCTTACTTCATAGTGAATTATGTTTATTCCTAGGTTCGCTGAAAACTTTAAAATTTAACGTGCATTACACTTACACTAAAATCAAACTTATTTAGCCTCTGAACTTAGCTGTCCAAACGGTATTAATTTTCGACCTCAGATTTCGTCGTGTTGCGTGCATGAGATCATTGTATATCTTTCTTTTTTATATGAAATAATACCCTTTATACCAATAAATATTTACCTGTGTATATGAAGTAAATGAAAACTTAAAGATAAAAGTAGCTATATCTTGGCGACCATGAAATTCGTTTCCTCTCTCATGAGTTTCCTCAGCCCTATGCTCTAGACCAGTGATTCTCAAACTTTTTCAACTTGCGGCGCATTAAGAAAATAAAAACAAATTTGCGGCACACTTACTGCAAAACAAACTTGCCTTAAAAAATTAATGCGATGGGTGTGCCTTTTCTCGGGAACAAATAAGATTGAAATGAGGTTCCGTCGTTGCCAAAGCACACCCGCATTTTGTCGGCAATTCTAAGAAGTCTCTCGTTTTTTTATTTTAATCTCTGTCAGAGCTGAAAAGCCATATTCACAGAGTCATGAAGATGCAAATGTCAAGATCATTTTGATGGCTTTGACACCGATCATTGAATAGGATTTGTAAGCAGAAGGCCAAAACTCGTCCAAGCTGTTTTGGGGAAACAATGCTTGAAAAATCGGGTCGTTTCGCACATCCGTGAGCTGTATGGGCGTCCGCAGAAATTTTTCCAGGGGTGGCAATATCGACATTTTGCTTATCGTTTTCAGGTTGCTGACAAATGGACGTTCATATAAAGTTTTACCCTTTCTATACCGCAAAAATTTCCCCCTGAAAGCATGCGCTCCATTCGCATCCCTTTAAAAGTCATATTCAGGTGAAAGTATATACGAGTTTGTTAAAAGGTTACACTTTCTGTCATCCGTTACAGCTTTTGCTGAATTGACGTATAATCCAATATCGTTATCATTGCAAACTGCAGACAACTGAGTCTGAATTGACTTGAAATATCCACAACTACGTTTGTAGTGCTGTCATCAGCAGGGACGCCGGAGCAGCGGTAGGGCGGGGAATACAGTAAAAGGGTTGAGCGTAATGGAAACTTATAAAAAGCAAAAAAATCGTTACCAATTGTGCTGGTTTCTGTTCAGCAACAATGTTGAACTCAAAAATAATTAAACAAATTTTAGAAAACCATTCTGAATCTTCTGAATGCGCCAATAACTGTAATAAATTCAAGTCGTTTTGTAAACAATGAAATTACCAATGATGCTGTTATGAAAAGGTACCAATGACCCCGTTGCTCCCCTTATGAAAGGGCAGGGGGTTAATGCTCCGGTAAATTCCGCCGCTCTCCGATGTCTCTGGTCATTAGCCTGTGCTGATTGAACCTCACTTCTCAATGTTTGTTCTGGCATATTTTCTATACTTCGGCTATCAGAAATGCTTTTTCTGTTCATAAACAGCCTAATATCTATTTTTGACCACTTTCTGAAAGCAAGTCACAATTTGAGAATAATCAACGGCCAGAACAACATTAGCGGTGAAAAAACAAGAAACTAAAACGCTCTCGCAAAACTTTCAAGCAATGAAAAGTAGACATGTCCTGTAGGAATATGTTGACACGACTTTTGCACAACTTACGAAAGTTAGAACCCCACGCAGGATTTAAAAAAATGAGCAGATAAATTATAAAAACTCGCCACAGCAAATCCAGCATTGCACTTATTCAGAAGTCAGAAATAAATCTTAACGATTAAAGACGTATTCCCACAAGGCTGCATAGATAACAAGCCTCGATGTGGTTTTATACTGCGCGAAAATAAGTCTGTATAAGCGTTTTATTTTGAATAAGCCATTCACTCAGGCACAGAGCCGTAACCAGCTGATATTTTTGTGGGGCAAAATGATCGTAACCTGTTGTTGTACTATGTTCGGAGGGGAAAACATGGTAACTTATTTACCTAACATTTGAAAAAGCTTTTAAAAATTTCGGGGAGTTGCAGCTGCTCTGTTGCCTCGTGCAGTATGAGTGTCATGGCGGCAAATAAAGTGTCATTGCAAGAAATAGATCAATTAATCGGAATTGAGCTGCTGACGTCAGGATTTTTGGAAAAATTTGGTTCTTAGTCCCAATTTCCAGGGGGTGCAAATGCCCGTTTTCCCCCTGCGGATGCCCACGACGAATTGCTCTTCCTTTTCGGTAGAAAGATTGCTTGATTTATTGATTCCAAATGGATTAACTACCCAACTAAACATTTCTGAAAAGCTTATCACTATAGCATTTTAATCAGACTAACAAATTTGCTTTCCTGTTAGCCTAGCTCAGCGTTGAAGTCAACATGGTGAAAGGCGGGACGTCTTGTTTCAAAATATATTACTACATAGCAATTATAACGTGACAATCACCCTTACTACATCGGTAAAGCAACAGGAAAATACCATATTATTATCAATTTTAGCTGATGGATAGTGTGCATTCAAAGTCTAGCATGCTTGTCTGCATGCCTAATTGTAATACTAATTGATTATTTTCCAAAATTCCAATATGTTCCCCGGCGCACCAGAGGATCTCTCGCGGCACACAGTTTGAGAACCACTGCTCTAGACCGTACATTAAGCTTTTCAGAAGTTTACACAACAAAAAAACTAAGAATGATGCTTTGAAGAAAGATTGATGTGTTGATGTGTTACCATTTTAAGTGCTGGTCCCAATATGTCAAGTTTCCTTGAAACCGTCATTAGTGCAATGAAAATTTTTAAAAAGTTAATTTGCCGAAAAGCTTATAAAATAGCAAAAGGAATTACGTGCTCCAACAAGATGATTTTTGAGAAGAACATTTTCAAGCGAAAGTCGGCATGTATAGGTCAAGCAAAAATAGAAATGATGCGCATAAAGCCTGGGCATTATACTGTAGTTCAGTGTATAGCTGGCGTGACTGCTTTATGTACTGGATAGTTTGTCGAAGGCATTCGATGGGAGTCTCTGTTATGGTAGCGCAGAAACAATGCTCTGTCACAACAACGGCAAGGCATATAAAACAGAATACCTGAGACAGAACGTGAAATACAAAGTCAGCTTAGCGTGAACCTAAACTACGTTACCCAGGATCAGGTTTCTGATCGATGGCCTTGCTACTGCGTCCTCACGTTTAACAGGAGTAAGACGAATGTGACAAAGCAAAAAAGCTGGTACGTGTAGGAAAGCGCTTTTAAACCGTTACGGTGTTGGTCCCATTTGTAGTGGGATGCCTTCTGTCAGGGTCGTCCATCACAACGGTTGCTGAAAAAAAAGTAATTGCGCACATTCGGGGATAGTCCGATCCACTCAAGCGTGGCGTAAAATTCTCTGCCAACATACCCGCACACGATTCGCGCTTGCGCAGACGGTATGCGTGCCAGGCACTAGGTTGTTGCAACATGGTCTCCCAGGTAGGCCTTCGTTGCAATCGTGGATCGCCCACCGACCAAATGCGTAAGCGTGGTTTGCACATGCCCGTTGAACGTTTCGCGAAATACTGTATTACGTCAAGGTTTGCGTGCGGTGAAGCAAGTTAACAGTTGGGCTTGCATTTAAATAACTGGCCGCTCACGCTTAAAAATGTTGCTTTTAAGTTTTTAGCTTGCGCGGGTGAAACGGAATGCAGAAACAATGTGTTTATGTAAACAGAGTTTGGAAAACACAATCCAAGCGCGATTTCCTGGACCAGCAGACAAACTCACATGAATTTAAATCTATAACCCATTATTTACGAGTCGGTCGAAAATTTCTGATTCACACAAGGTTTCCTAGCACAACTCACTTTCTTGGCTGAGGCAGGAGTTAACGCCGTCTGCTTTTGCAAATTAGACAAGTTAACCAAAACTAACTAATCTTTTGCGGTTACAAGCCCTTAGGTCAGAGTTGTAGTCAGGGGGGAACGGTAATGCATACTGTACTTACCTGAACTCATGGAGTAGAAGCGCATATCGCGGGGAGGGCATAATCTGCCTCCTCTTACTCTCACCAAAAATGCAGGCCCGTATAGTACTTGTTTGTTGCCACTTTTACACCAATCGCTCACTTCTGTGAATCTGCACACCCAATTCTGAAAAAAGTTTATTTTCAGATGCACGTGGTTTTTAACGTGTAATTTCTTTATTTGTAACGAAGCAAGCACGGAATATTTATTTAAATTTTTATGGCTGTTTAAAACTACTGTTCTGCTTTTTTTTCCACAATAAGCAAATCGTGATTGTTATGGAAAAGAAATACAAAATAAAACATAACGCTCAAGGAGGTTAAAAAGGAAGTTTCAAAGCCGCATATGCAGCAAATTGTGTCCAGTTCCCTTCAATACTGTGGAATAAATTGTCTCCTGAACCTGACCAAGTTCGTTGGTGATTTTTTATTTCGAGCTTTTTTCACTTATGTTGTTGTGAGCCTACAAGTTTGTTGGTGATAGAATGCTGCGTTTCTCGTTTATTGCTGTGTTTGATCTTTATGAAAGCTTTCAAATGTGTTCTTCTGAGATATAGTTTTTAATTAAGAATCTCGTATTCCAAGTTGGACGGCTATTTGTTGATGCCTGGGTTACCTGATTGGCGACTGGCGTGAGATCCGTATCGCAATGGGGCATGCACCTAGCCAAGTGCTGACACTTTCATGATGTTTAAACTTTGCACATGGGCTGCCTAAGTTATGAACTGATCAAAAAATTGTGTTTTTTACTTCAGGCGAAGAGGACCTTTCCAAACGAACCAGGACTGCCTACACTCGCCATCAAACCCTCGAGCTAGAAAAGGAATTTCATTTCAACCATTACCTGAACCGACGCCGAAGGATCGAGATCGCGCATATGCTCTGCCTTAGTGAGCGTCAGATCAAGATTTGGTTTCAGAACAGGAGAATGAAGTGGAAAAAAGAGCATCCAGGCAAAACCGGGATCAACATGACACGGGGATTAGGTCCATCGAATTAACTTGCAGTGGTGCTGTCTCCGCTCAGCTTTTTTGTGGAAATCTATCGTGGATGCAAGAACTTTTCCTCTCTTTTTGACTGTTTCAAGTCGACGGGAAGCAGTTATTGCTACTTCGTTTATTTCAGGCTTGAAAACATCATAAGGTTAACGACATCACAACCACAAAAATACACCAGAATGATTGTAGGGTTGGGGAAGTCTTCAAAACGTGATGCAAACTCTCAGCAAACTCTTCAAAATCAAAATACAAAATAGCATCGCGGCTCTGGGAACACTACATGAGGTTTATAAATTTAATAGCTGAATGCAGTTAATTTATTTACGGTGTTAGAGATTGGACAAAGTGACTATGTGTGGCCAGGTGTTTGCTTTTTCTATGGTGTCAAACTAAAAATTGCGGTCAAATGGTTGTGGGGTAAGCACAGGGAACCCGCTTTACCCGGGTTTTTGGAAAACTCAAGCCAAACATTTAGCGAATGACGGAATAAGCACTTGTCACTGATAGCTTTGATGGCTGCATTGGATAAGTTTGCAAATACTTCATTTGTAAACTCCCGAATTAAGCCAAAAATATATTTTTTTACATTTTAGCGCTTAGTACAAAATGATTATTATAAATGGCAGGGGCGGATCCAGTCAGCGATTTTAAGGGGGGGCAATTTCAGTAATATTAGGCAGTCAAGTCTGATGACGGCTTCACTGCTGCAAGAGAGATGAAGTATACTTCACAATAATGCTGTGACAAAACATTTGAGACAAAATGGTTTTTAATCGCGAATTTGTTTTCTGAATTGGTTCAAATCATGGCGAGTAAAGTTACTTTCGTAGGTTTTAGAGGGGTGATCGCCCCAATCCCCACTCTGGATCCGCCTCTGATAAATGGAGAGACCCTACACCACTGCTCTCCTGGCGACAGCCCTGGAAGTAACAAGCGCAAAAATATCCACTTTATTTTTGCTGTTTCCGCGTTGGTTTTACCTTTTCTACTGGTTTTGCACGCTGCCACAGCCACACACGTTTAATAAATGCATTTATTCTTCATGGTTTTCTAATTCTCCCGGTTTCTTTTTCTGCTCAACTTCCTTTTCTATCAATTTCTTTTTTCTCCCCACTTCCTCTGCTCAAAGTTCCATTGGAGCTATAGTTCATGTCATCGTAAGCATGTTATCTTAACAACATTGAGTGTTTTTGAGAATCAATATGGTAGTTTCACAGAAAATAATCTAACTCCAGAAGAAAGTGAGTGAGAGTGGCAAATAAATGTATAGAAATCATAAAAGATTTTATGTGATGTTTTATGCGGTAATATGCTTTATTTAATGGAATATAAAGTATGTACGCTGTATCTATTCTTGTGATAAACCAATGAGTATGAGGTATACGTACGTAAATTGCACGTTGTGCGGCCCGATTTCTACATGAAGAGCGCAAACGTCCATAATCCACATGCGCGATACGAATTGTCAGTTTTAGCAGAACTAAACATCAACTATTGGTCTCGCGCATCAATGCACCACCTCTGCATGCGCTTACCTCGTGGTGCTAGCATATATCATCGTAACTTTTCCCGATTACGAATCAGTAATATTTGTGTGCGATATCGAAAAGCAGCAAACAATGCCTTCTTACTTGTGATGTCACAAAACAAACATGCGCTGTGTTGGTAGGAAAGACCCAATCAACGCTGCACATGAAACGTATATTCATAATATATAGGTAGTCACCCGGTCCCCTTTATAATTGCTTTGCGGACCCTTAAGGGACAGCGGATTAGAGATTTCACGGTCACATTATTTTTGTTCACAAACGGCACAGCTCCAAATACTTTTGTACGCATATTGCACCGCAACCGCATATTTTTTTGAACCTTCAGTACCGCGGTGCACACAGCAAAATTTCATACTCGCATGAAACCATATATATATAATGATAATAATGCTTTTGGATCTCGTGTCGGATCTACGGTATGGCCATTCTTGATTATGTTTAGAGGTAAGGAGGTAAAGCATAGGGCTAGTTTCGGTAAAATACGTCCAATCTAAACAATTAACGGTAATGTAAATATAACTCAAAATTCATGCCTTTAATTTTGACTCCAACTCTTGTTCTAACCTCCATCAAGAAAAACAAAACTGCTGATTCTACAAGCGACATAACTATACCTGTAATATTCCATCTGTCACCTATGCAATGGGTTATCTTACTTTTCAAGCGGACAAAATTGCTCCAGCTGATTTGTAATACTTGGCCTAAGACATTAACCAACCAATAACATTCACCAGTCGTAAAACGCAGTCTCAATCCTAACTATAGGCTCATTAGAACAACGTCTTTCAACATGTTTCATACTACAACCGTTGCTTTCTGGTAACTTCGTAATGCACCACACGGAAACATGGGCAGTAAACCAACTACTGTACAACACGTTCACCCTCGCTACTTTGAGTAGTAGTGGACGGTTGCGTAGCCTGTTGGTGGTGAATTACTAACTTCCCTGTCTCTCTGAGCTTGAGTGCACGCACATGATGTCTAAACCACCTGCATGTACGTGACCAGGCCCGTAGACACGGGGCGCAAGCGGGGCAGGGCCCTCAATTTTTTGTGCCCCCCAAATTTTGTTGAGCCAAATAAAAACTTTTTAAAATATATAATGAAAACAAAAACTTTACCCCCCAAACCCTGAAACCTGGCTAAGGGCCTGCACGTGACCATGTCACAAGACGTTAAACGGTCGAACCTACAGGTACACTAGGTGAGCCTTTCAATAGTAATAATTCATAGTGACAAGAGAACGATCTTTGCGATTTGGTGTAGAATCATCAGTAACGTTTTTCTGGAAGAAGGTTAGAATAAGAGTTAGGGTTACAATTAGGAATAAGGGCATAGGGTTATATTTCCCCGTTGACAAAAGCTTATAATTAGCTTAGACTTGTTACATTAAAATAAGCTTAAGCTTTAGCTGTAAAAATAATCCAAAAATAGTTATATTGCAGATTTCACACGAGGCCCAATTTATCTTCGTCTTCTTATGGCTGAAGTGAATCCGAACAGCAAGGAATTAGTGCAAGCTCATTTTGATCCATGGTTGGCTACTCGCGAGTGAAGAGGTGAAAACTTTAACAAAAAGTGATTCCGCTTGCCAACAGGAAACTTTTCTTAAATAAGATTCTATAAACACTAAAAATATTTCAAGCGGCAAGCATCCAAACCGCAGCAGCCTTTATATTTGTTCTCCGCGACAAAATGCCCGGCTAAAAAGATAAAAACGGCCGGTTACGCTACGCGGCTTGTTGACATTTCTATTAACAGCCACCAGTGGGCAGCAAAGCATAACAGAGAGTGTTTGGAAGTTTTATTTCCCTGCTTCCAGCCTGACGACAATACGTCAATTTAAATAACACATGATGTATCGGCTGACTGCTCAAAAAAATGAGCGACCGCAATCAGGGGTGGATATTAGAATTTAAGGGCCCGTGGAAAACTCTCCGAAAGGGCAAGGGGTCCCTATTATTTGTTCACGTTATATCAAATGAGGAGCCCCCATGTTATGTAAATTTTATGCAGAAACTTTATTCACTGAAAGCAAGTTAAAATTTTTTTCATTTTGTCTGGGAATTTGCTTCTACGTTAAAGTACATTTCATATCGTAAATTGTTTGAAGTGATTTGATTTTAAATTATTCTTTGTCTAGGCATTAAAATGTTGTTGAGGGGTTTCCTTTGGCACATACGCACTTAATATTTGCTTTATTTTAAAAAACATAAGACTTTCTTCAGAGCTTATTAAATGTGACTCTAGAGTGGTTCATAAGCTTTTTAATAAAACAGTGCAAAAACTAAGTACGAAGCTCTCAGAAGGGAGGACTATGGCATCTCTGAAAAAGGGGCGAGGGGACCGCCTTGTTCGCCTCCCCTAATATCCAGCCCTGACCGCAGTGAATGGTCTCATCTTCAAATCGTTGTGATGCACTCAAATATATACAGTACTTTTGCAGAAATTTGAACATGTGGCGAATTTTGAGGAATTTGCAGTGCACTTGAACGCATCGTATGAATGGTACCAGAAAAACTAATGAACACGCATCAGGCCGGCCCTCCAAGAAAATCGTAGCCTTAGGAGTTTGACACGACCAAGTAACAAAGTGGAAATTTCATTATGTTGCGCGTCACTGATGCCATCTGAAGTACAATGAACTTTTCCTCATAATAACATCCACAGTGTTTTGCAAAAATGTAGTGAAACAAAGCCTTACGTAAAATTGAAGTTAAAAATGTGCAGAATTGTTTTGTGCAAAAAGTACTAAACGGTAAAATTTAAAAATAATTGATTTATAATCACAGCGTTTCTGTTTCTTTTCTTAATTTTTTCAGAAATGAAATCATGCTTTCTAGCTTTCAAATATTAATATAAAACAAGCTCAAAAAATTAACAATAAAAGAAAATAATTTACTAATGCCAGCTATGTGTGAAGAAATGTTAGCAAGGGTGTGGTGTAAACTTTCTACTGCCAAGCAATCATCAAATCCATCGCTAAAATCATCGCGATCGTTAAAATCACGGAAAAAATTGAGTGTGCTTAATATGGAGAAAATATAGGAATTTTCCAAGGATCTTTCAAGCTAGTTAAATTTTCCGTACATTTCAGTGCATTTTTTGGATATTGCTTATTTAAGCTGCAACAACGCACGAAGGTTTAGTCGGATTGTCGGGTGTAGGCTACTGCAGAAATAGATGGGGGAGCGGCGTTTGCGGAAACGTTGCTTGGGCGTTGGTGCAAAATGTGGATC
>Ga0210059_1010938_pt1 | contig 13943 bp, 6 predicted proteins | sample Ectturendosymbi2_FD_188042 | JGI IMG/M metagenome (GOLD analysis project Ga0210059, IMG submission 188042) | Ecteinascidia turbinata endosymbiont from Florida, USA - Sample 2 (SPAdes) (version 2) | ecosystem: Host-associated > Tunicates > Ascidians > Unclassified | place: Key West, Florida... | reverse complement strand
TGGAAACGTTTTCGAAACTGAATCTGTACACTCTGGTATGATTTTGTTGCAAAATAGGTCTCCAGGGAGAATATCTTCTGCTGATTTGTCCAAGACATTTTTGGGGCAACTATAGCTGCAAACGATCACGTCCTGCAACAGAAAAGACATTCGTTAAAAAATGGGGTTTTTATCGAACAAAATATGGGTACGCATCTTTTTGGGTCACCCTGTATTTATATCACTTCAAAATACAGAAACTGTCTTCATGCAAAGTATCCCATTGTCACCAGCAACTTTACAAGCAATAGTCAAGATAATTCAAATAATTCTACTGTCATCAACAATGACAATTAAACAGGACATTACGGCAACAAAAATTTACAGCTGGTGCAACATTGACCACTATAGAAACAGCAAATCAGTGAATGGCCATGTTGGTCACTGTGATACCACATGCAGTGGCATTTAAAAACATAACTTCTTAATTTTTGAAATGATGACAGCAGCTCTAAATTTTATTTTGCAGGTCTAACAAACCAAGAAGAGCAACTGTGGTTAACTACTTTGCAGATGGGGTGCTGTCAAACACTGATGAACCACTGCTAAGCGGTACATATTGTATTGGAAGAGGAAAATTGATGAGGGGACAGTTTTATCCATTGATCTTTGACCCAAAGTTTTTGAAGTAGCTTTAATTACAACTGCACATTGCCTCCCAAAGCAGTAATCATCTAGCCTGCAATTTTCATTGTAAAATTGAAAAAAAAATGTAAAATTCGCTTCCCGAGTTTAAAAATGTAAGAAACATTTTTAAACTCTACTCCTAGCTTTTCCCTTATTTTTTCAATTGAGGATTTTGCAGATACGTTTTCATTAAAGACCAGTAGCAGTGAGTCCTTTGTGAAAACATATAAACAATAAATGCTCCAGGTTTTCTGTTAGTTTTTGAGAGATCAACCAATTGGGCTCTGCTTTCATCTTTTCACAGTGATTCAAACTTGCACATACCTATCTTCAAGTAGGTCCTCCCCACAATAGGGGTAAGCAAATAATCGATTGGCAAAGTTTTTAAATAGGAAATGGATTTCACATAAAACTATTTACAGGTAAAAAGTTGAAGGGCTAAAGTAAGAGCAGAGAAAGCAAACAAACTCAAGACTAAAATTAATAAACCAAAACTTAAGTTGTAGCAATTGAAAGCATCCTAAACATTTTATTTCACTGGAACATCAAAACTGACACCAAAGCTTGAGCAACATGCAATGATAAACTAGTGTGTTTGCAGTGGCTCTAGGGATAAAGCTGAGTTGATGAAACAAGCCTCTGTTAGTTATGCTACACTAAAATACTTGGGCCAGTACGGCAAGTACAGGAAGATTAAGCTAGGCCCATGTGTTAGCTTTGTGCAAAAAATATTTTTCTGCACATTGGATATACACAGGACTGATTAGCCAAATTCACACACTAGCAAACTGGAGTGATTGAAAACCTTGATAGTTGGTAAGTAGGTCAAGGCCTGTTAAAATTATGCATTGGTGACAAACTTCTGAATTAAAACTTCAACAATAAGATTGTGGATGAGTTTGAAACTATATGGGCTGAAATCAGCAATAATGAATATAAATTATGGTAATATACACCCAAACAGTAATTTCCTGGTTTTCCAAGCTGAACTTCCAATACCTTACACAAGCTGCCCTCTGTAACTGCCTATATTTATATAATTGGAGATTTTAAAATAGATTTGCTGAAGATAAATTCCAACAGTTTAGTGGTTGATTTTTATGAACTGCTATGTTATCCACTTTATCCACTGTCTGATAAATAAACCAACAAGAGTTACAGATCATAGCTCAACCTTATTAGTTAATCTATACAGTATACACTTATGAATCTAGAAATGTCATACATTCAGGAAGTCAGTGACTATTACCTGATATTCTGCATCATACCTTCATCCACGTCACATCATAAAAGTAAAAAGCTATATGTTCAGAGATACTAGGCAATTTGAGAATGAAGTTTTGCTAGATGAACTTCAAAGGATATGAAAACATTGCAAATGCAAGATGTTAGCACCACTTTTTCTACAGTTGCTCTTCTGTTTGAAACAATTCTAAATAAACATGCACCCCTGAAACTAATGTCAGGGAAGCAACAATGAATGCACCGCAAGCCATGGATTTCTAAAGGCATATTAAAATCAATAAAAACAAAAAACAAACTTTTGTAAAACTCAAAACTTAGATAAATCCAATAGCAATAAATGAAACAATTATAAAAAACACAGGACCAAGTTGAACCACATAATTGATAAATGTTAAGGTGATTAATTTCAATAACTTGAGAAAACTATAGTCTACCATCAATAAAATACTCAACAAAGGAAACAAAGAAGCAAATGTCATAAACAAGATGCAAAATGAACTAGGAACATCAGCTACTATTGTCTTTGATATTTTTAACACACTGAGCAAACAATTTTCATCCATTTGGGAAAAATTAGCTAACCAGATGGAAAAGACTTCTTTTCCATCATCAAATCTTCAGACATCATTTTTCTATGTCCCACTTGCCCACAAGAAATGCAAAAAGTATCAAGTAATTTGGGTGCAAAAAAGCAGTACCTATAAATGACATACTGATCAAATTCTTAAACTGGCTGGTACAACTATTTCCAAGTTCTTATCAGACCTTTTTAATACACCTATCCTTGAAAGTGATTACCCTGATGTTGTAAAGATTGCACAAATTATTCTTATTCACAAATTAGGATCAAAAGAATGCTGCTGAAATTATTGACTGATACCCACGACATACCACCTGCATTTAATAATCTGTTTGAAAAACTTCTTTGGTCTATAGATTGTATTCTTATATTGAGACAAATGGGTTATTATCTCCAAGCCAACAGAATACAATACAATGATTTAATTTTGTTTTAGCTTATAAGCCTGACTGTTATTATGCTTGCATGCTTGTGATGTATATTATTTTTGCTTGTTTGTCTTATCTTGTTTATTTTTGTGAGCTTTTTGTGTGTGTGAGTTTCCTGAATAAACTGAATTGAATTATACAATGTACTGTGTGATCTAGGTGCTGGGAACTACAATGAGAAATGAGTTTTTATCTTTGCATTAAAATGTATTATGTCACTGAGCTGTAACTTGCCAAACAGCAGGCACAAAGCAGCTTGTGTGTCAGTAGTAACATCTGCCCTGTAATCAGCATACTGCTTGATTTTGATGAAATTTAATCCAGCTGAAAAAAATAGTCCTACACCACTGCAATATAATGACTGCACAAGTCAAAGTGCAAGCTACAATACCTTCACAGTTAAGAGGATGATGACATACTGAAGCACATTGGGCAATCTTATAATTTTCCAAAGCAGTTTGTATGCAGACAAAACACCATCTGAATCACTTGAGTGATCATTATGATATGTTGATTGATCTTCATGCTTAAATAGCATAACCATAGTTGTTGTCAAAAAAAACACAATGGACCAAAAGTACATGAAACCTGTAATGCATCAAGCATTAATAAAGATCCCATAAAACATGCAGTAAAAGAAAACAGAGGTATTTTAAATTGCTCAACAAAATTGTAAAGCACAAGACACAATTTAACTATTAGGCAATTTGCAACAGGTTAATTCCAGAGGCATATACTCCAGGCGTGCTAGGTGTGCACTGTGCAGCACACACCCATTCAAACTGATTGTGATGTGTCGTTAACCAGACCATGCGATCAATGGAAAATCACAAAAAAAACTTTAAAATAATTATTGCAAACTTTCCCATTTTAACTTGCTTGATTTACCTGACTTTTTCATGCATCACTAGTATCCTGTTTTGTTTTTTGATGTGGCAACTCTGGGTGTACGCTGACACAACCATACACCTTTGCTTGTAATAAGAGCATCAGTATCTACCAGGACACATTTGAGCTTCGTCAGTAATTGGCAGTTCAGCCAGATTGTGCATAACAGCTCGAACAAGCCTGTATCTCCTCTTTTTTTCCAGTGGTTTTATATTTACAGCCACATAATAAAAAATGAAGGTTTTCTTACCTACTTTTTGCACATCCTCAGTTCTTTTGCAGTTTATGACCAAAATTAGAGCAAATCCCTAATTTTAGCCATTTACCATCTAAAAACCTGTTTATTTCAAAATTTACACCCTCGATTGACCTTTACGCAGCATTGCTTAGAACTCAAACTAAATTTCAGTATGTCATGTCACAAGAAGAAAATTTTGAAATATGTTTCCTTCAATATTGCATCTGCTTATCAAAGTCATATTGGCAAGTTAGCTTTAACTAAACAATAGGCTTAACCATTTTATATGACAAACACAAGTTGTCATGACATTCAATACCTGCAAGAGTGACTGCTCCTTCATCTTGAGGACTGCTTCTTAAATATTTGTTGCAAAAATCAGCAGACTCAAGAGCAAGAAAAACAACATATCCCAAAAAGTATCCAGCAGTCTGCAAACACAGCAGTTGGCTATAACAATTGCTTTGTATAAATTGCAACATTCACTTACATTTTGCACAAGTTTGTCTGTTACTATAAAAATGTAGTGTTTTTTTAATATCATGGTTTGGAAAAGTTGGCATTGGTATTCCACTAAAGCCTCACATGGATAAGCAACATAAAACCCTTAACAATTAAAAATTTATGAAAATTACATTTTTGATAACAAGGATAAATTTTACAACTTCAGAACTCTATTTAAATGTGAAATACAATTTCCATCATGGCATTTAGTGTGCATGTTTGCATATAGCTACAGTTCTTCAGTAGAATTTGGCAGTTAACTCTGTCATACAAAATGCATGCCTGAACAGTAACAAATATTCTGCAGAGATTCTTACAGAAATTCGAGCAAATCAAACGTGTATAAACCAACAGCATACCTGACCAACAGAATTACATGTAGACGCCATACCAACATTTTTCTTGGAAAGCATAGTTAAGGCCCAACCATCAACAGCAATGTCCTGGGTTGCAGCACAGAAGTTTAAAATAAAGAAACTCACTGTCAAGTTCATAATATCAGGGGAAGAGGCATTCAATATTGCATCCAATCTGCAAGACAAGTTTTTCTTTCACAGGTTCACTGTTGCAAAAATTGCATCAATATATTCTTTACAGTCCGACAAATTCTCAACAACCATTTGAAAATACATTTATTCATAATGCATGCATTGATGGCTTATATTTGCAAATTTCGTAAATATGACTGCACCTAATAAATTTGCTTTTAGTTAGTATGTTTCATCAAAACAAATATCAGAATCATTTAGGAAACATAGAAAATGACTTATGCATTGCTTCGAACAACTTGTAGAGGTGAAATGACAAGAACAATTTAATTGACTTTTTTTTGTTAACTGTTTGTGTTTTGTTCAAACACATTTGTACAAATTCTCTTTGTTGGAATTACAAAAGTGTAAGTTCTAGTTAAGCGTTTCTGGGATTTTTTAAGTATTTATGCCAGCAATGCAAGAATTATGCTACTTGGTACAAGGGGTGAGAGAATGACTTCACCCTCTGTTGGGGGTGTCAGCTGCAAAATGAATTGAAAACCACTGTCTTAGTCTTTAATAATTCAATTCAGGTTCATTATACTTGCTTCATACCCCATTTTGGATGTCACAACTGGTCTGCAGCACACATCTGCACTTGCTCTGTGCCAAAGTGCAATGTGGCTTCTTTCATAGTACATTAGTGGCAAGACAATAGCAGTACCACAAATGAACCCTTCTCTTACACTCACCCAGAGCAAGCAGGAGGCTGAAATGGACACAGCATTGTTTATCAACTCTTGTGATGACCTGACCAGCAGGGATGTAACAAGATTAGATGGTGCCTGGGGCAAGAAACAAGTTTGGCAACCCCATGTTCAAACATGAGTTTTTTTGGGAGTAAAAGTACTGTATTGAAGAAAGTACTTGCGACATTGTTGGGACATTCTGGTGCCCAGGGCATTGTGCCCCATTTGTCCTCTCTCATTACACCCTTGCTGACCAGGAATTGAATTCAGCCTACCAGCTTTATTGGTGCATGCTGAATTAACTGCATCAGTTGGCCATTTAATTTTATTAGTTGTTAACTTAAAATACATATCGTGTAATGCGGTTCGATGCTTGCGGCCGTTTGTGTTGTGCATGTTAATAATTGACTGCTCCACATGAGCTGATTAGTAGTGTAGTCTTCTTGATTACAGTGAGCAGTTTGTCCGTCAGTTGGTCTGAGTATGTTTGCTTCACGTTATTTTATTTTTGTTCTTATTTCTTTAGATGTCGTGTTTCAGCTAATTAAAGCAGAATTAAATCAGTGGTTTATCGGTCAATGTTGTTGTGAGTTGTTGTGAGGTTACGACAATTGAATTAGCTCAAATCAATCATTTGAATGCTAGTAAATGCAATATGTCAGAAACATTGAGACCACTCGTACCCCAGTGAACGTCAATAGTTCAACCGCAAGGAATGAGTAGAAGCATTGGAAAAGGACATTTCAAAATTACATTACTGCATTCGAAATAGCTAACAACAGAGTAGACCAGTTGCAAGTGTTGATGAATTTCCTGTCGTTTAACATATCAGCAGACAACTTACAAAATGCGTCTGAACTTCACAACAAACAGCTTTGTTTTTGGACAGATAAATCGTGAAAATGCACCCAGAATTTTTTTCATAAACCTTGCAAGACAAAAACCTCAAAGCTACATCTGAACTCCAATGCAAACATCTTCGTTTTTGGACACATAAACCGTGAAAATGCACCCAGAGCTTTTTCTGTAAACCTTGCAAATGGAGAATTGCAAAAATGCATCTGAACTTCACAGCAAAAAGGTTCATTTATGGACACATAAATTGTGAAAATGCATCCAGAACAATTTTTGCAAACCTTGCAAGTGGAGAACTTGCAAAATGCGTCTGAACTTAACAGCAAGCACTTTTGTTTTTGGACGCACAAATCGTGAAATTGCCCCAAAAATTTTTTTTATAAAACTTACAAGGCGTAAATTTCCAAAATACATCTGAACTTCAACCAAACAGTTTTGTTTTTGGCTGCAATTATCTTGAAAATGCGCCCGAACTTCGTAAAACTTGCATATGGAAAACTTCGAAAATGCGTCTGAACTTCACAGCAAACAGCTTTGTTTTTGATGCATGAATCGTGAAACTGCGCCCAGAACATTATATGTGAAGCTTGCAAGGTGAAAACTTCAAAAATGTTTCTGAATTTCACAGGAAACATCTTCATTTTTGGACGCAGAAATTAGAGAATGCACACAGAACTTTTTCTAAACCTTGCAAGCAGATTTCCAAAATGCGTCTGAACATTTTTTTACAGGTCACTGCTGTATATCCTTGCTGTGACCTGAGAATGGCTTAAATCGTGAAAATCTGTCCCGCACATCTTTGAAAAAATAACGAAGTTTTTGAAGGAAATTGCGACCAAATTTTACAAGTGCCGGTTTTCAAAATTTGTGTCGGCTGGCATCCAAAAAGTTTTGAAAGTGCCTTGTTTTTCAGCTAGAAGAGAACACTGTTATCAACTCAGCTATGACCAGCTAACCAATTCACATAGCTGAATAAAAGTGGTGACAGCACAACCTTGTCAAAATCCAACACCCAAGGTGAATAGAATTGTGATTAACATCGCTGGCACAGATACATACAAACTTCTGAGCAGGAATACAATGACTTAACCGCCAGTAACAGGTGGCTGTCAACTCTGTACTGCCACAACACTCCAAAAGCTTTTCTCAAAGAACCTGGTCATAATGGTTTCTCAATGACAAAACATGCACAGTCACCTTTGACATACTCAAAATATTTCTCAAAAATTTGCTGTACAGTAAAAATTTTGTCTGATAGTTCTATGTTCAGGACAAAAACTGCACTGGGTACCCTGCAACTTTGGTTCAATTATTTGTGGCATCGTTTTTCAGGAAATTTAGCATATATTTTTCCTGGAAAGAAATGCCTTGGTAATTAGTGAATTGTTTTTGTCCCCATTTTTGTGTATGGTGATGTTCACCCTAGTTTGCCAATCATTAAATGTCCTTACTAAACACGATGGCACATGCCATGCTTCATTTGATTATGGTTTAAGAACGTTGCTCCACATATAAGCTCAGTAAGCTTTACGCTGTGCCAGAATCAATGGCAAGAGATAAAATTATCAGTGGCAAGGATGCAAAAAAGTTGCCAAAAATCAGGTGAAACTAAATTGATTGCCAGTAGCTAAAAGATTAAATTATTCTACACTTCTAAAATTAATTTTGATCTTGTTAGGATGCAACTCAACCAGAAAACAATCATGGCATATATTACTAAACACAAAAATTTAGTTTAGTTCCACAGTTCTAGGAATATTATGATGTCATACTTATTGTACATGTAGAGGAAACTTATCAACAACATTTATATTTTTAAGCATATTAAAAGATGAACTATATACCTGTATGACAAAATCAACATGACAATGGCAATACAATACTGAGTCGGAATTAACCATGTCTTCCTCCTTCCAAAGTTAGTGAAGTATGCTCCATCTACTATCGGTGCCCACAACAGCTTGATGCTAAAAGGCCAAAACACAAAACTGAAGATGGCTTGTTCATGATAATCCACATGTTTGCTCTGCACATAAATAATGTTGGTAATAAGATATTAACCTAGTTTCAGAAAGGGTTTTTAAATAGGGGTTACATAAGCATTTTTAAGCAGGGTTAACCTAGTTTCAGGAAGCGTTTTTAAATTTGTTTACTCCACCAAATGCAAAGATATAACAATGCAGCAAAGATCTTGAATAATAAAACATCAAGTGGAATAAGTTATTTTAAAGCACAAATTAGCACATTGAAGTTCAATCTTAGTAAGAAATCTCATTATACTAACTCTGACCCCTACTCAGAATGTAAGAAGTAGCTGGCAGGCAGCCATCTCTGCTTTCCCAGGTGGTGCTCTGCGTCACTCATCACTCAGTTAATTTTCTGAATTGATTGTTCAAATGCATCATTATCAGACAACCTTGCTATTTCTTTCAATCATTGTTACTACTATTGTAACATGCTTTAATGTGGCACTATAAGACCAAAAAGGGTTTGTTATGACCACTTACAAGAAAAAAACAAATTTTCAGAGTCACACAAAATTTTTAAACACAGTACAAAGATTTACATCAAACTTACAGTACATACATATAGTATATCTGCTAAAATTTCAGAGCCCTAAGTGTACATGTAGCTGACTAATTCTCACACAATTTGGTCTTTAATTCTAGACCTGAGAAATTTTTGACCTCAGAACATATTTGTTAACTAAGAAATGCATTCCAATATGTATCATGTCTATATTATGAACACTTTCCGCCATTCAAATAAGAAAAATCCACGAAGTAGTCATAATCAACCATTTTGTTTCCTTGGGACACATCAAAAATGTTAGAAAGTAAACTTTCTGCCTGAATTCTAAATTTCACCTATTAAATAGAAATAACTTTATCTGAAAATATGACAAAAATATAAGACAATGAAATAAGGAAAGAAAGTATTAAGCATAAACATTAGCCATTTGGTACATAATTTCTTGGTACTTCTTATTAATTTTAGAACTCCTAGTTTATAAGCTAGGTGGGTCGGTTGGTTGGATATGTGCCACCAGAGTTGGTAGGCTGGTTCAATTGCTGGTTGGGTCATACAAAAGACTTGAAAATGGGTCTTGATGCTTGTCCAGCCTCATGCACAACATTGATGGATGGATGCAAAGAAATAGTTCATGTGTGGTGCTGCCATTGATTCAGTGATTCACTACCAATGTAGCAATTACCGCTGAAGCAGGCGTATGCCCATAGCACACACAAGCAGACATTGGCATCACAGACCAGTGGTTGCAACACCTGGCAATGGACTGGCACTGGGCCGCAAAATTACAAAATGTATACTTGGTGTCACCACTTGCTTTCTGAGCATGTGATTGGTCTACCCATCCACAGAGAATGTCAAATACTCTCAGGTCATAGTCAAGCGTTGATCATCTCACGAGTACAAACAGGTTAGACCACTCACAACACTCCAACAGAGTGCAAAAGTGAGTATAATGAAACTGAACTGAGTAGATATACAAGCTATAACTTAAGAAATAAAATATTTTTTTTATTTTAACTTAAAGCTGACAGTTTGGCAACTAGAAATATCATAACTAAAGTGACAAAGATGGCTATAACAACTTACTGTTGGACTGTAGCAATATCAATATATTGACAAATGACAGTTGAGCTAGAAGCTCCTGACCTATAGTATCACAAATGCATGTAAAAAAACAATTATTTTTCAACTACCATTATTAATTCCTACAGTTGATAAACAGTAATGTAAATATAAAGTGACATTTTGCAAGATTTAGCAAATCAAAAAGGTGCCAACTGTTTAACTGATCAAAAACTTACATGAAATCTTATGTAAACTTATTAAAGTAATTGTTGGAGATTCTATAGAAGGTCCAGGTGTGATTCTATCTCTATGCTACTACTCTATGACAATCAAACTTACTGCCAAAAGCATTGGGATGCTTCCAGCAAGACCCAAAGGTATGCCTTGGAGAACATACAAAAACAACAGAAGAAAAACACTTCCACGGTCTTCATTCCACCAATCAAAAGCATTCCCATGTGTCACAAAATCTTTTGGCTTGTCAACCTGTGCTTCATTTGTTTGAGTTGTTTCACGCATATTTAAAGATGATGTGTTTTGATCTGGTTTACGAGATCTTGCTCCACTTTGATCCATTTCCAATGTTATAAATGAACTACTGACATTCCAACAACATCAACAAATTTTAAAGACAGTTAGAATTTTAGAGCAGATTATATACAGTTAAGGTTATGTAGCATATACCAGAACAAAGAAGCCTATAATATTAAAAGAAATACAAATTAGAAATAACTTGTTACTAATTCTTTTCTGAACTTCGTTGATTTAGTCAAAGCTACAAAAACTAAAGCAACCAACTGAACAAGATACAAGAGAATTGTTTGCTTTTGGAATGATTCAACAAAAATACCATACTTGAAACACACATATCGTTATTATATTTTTTAAACAAGTAATTAGGCATAAGGTTGTTGAAAGAATTCAAAGAAATACATACATTACTATCAGCTCTAAGTTTTGACATAAAAATTCATCTTTGTATCTTCTATTCTATCCTCATTAACATGACTCACTTGGCTGCAGAAAGCTTTTTGCCTAAGGTGAATTTATTACTACTGTGTAGAAAACATCTTGCATGAAATATATCAAGTAGTAAAAGGAAGATGCCATCTGAATGTGTTTTCACCAATTTACTTGAACTGTAACTCAATGACAAAGCTGATTTTGTAATGACAGGGTCAGCTCTAACATAGGTGACGCTCAGTTTACAAGTTATGCAGCATATAAAATGTTTGCAACCATTATTTCATCGCCGAAACACTGTGTTAAGTAGCAACTACACTGAATATTGCACAAGATTGCCAAAAAGCGCATCCCCAGTGACAAAAATTGTGTTACCTACCAAATCAGTTAAAATGTAGGGCCTGTTTTTTTCACTGAGACATTTTAGTCATTTGCCTCACCATAGTACTATAATTTACCGTAACAGCATTCACTAGTCTATCTTTTCTGACATTATGACCGAATTCACCAAATTTTTTTTGGTCATTTAAAAAAAATTCGGTATATGACTGAAAAATGATCAGTAAAAACCTACACGTAGGGTACATATAGCATATGAAGTCTATGTGACATGCATGTTCTGCAAAATGTGTGAGTAAAAAATATGTAAGGTTAGTGAGAAATATACAATATAGGCAAGGTAAAGTGTGATTTTCTCTACCTGCATCTTCTGCATACTTTCTTCTACTGGCTAATTTCCTGTATTGCCTACTTCCCTCTATTCCAGGATGGCCAACCAGTCAGAGACCAAGAGCTACATTTCTTACAGTGTTCCCGCAAAGAGCCACATCACATGGGCACACATGAACATCACCCCATCTCTTCCTTAGACACATAACTTTGCTTAGCTAGATTTCTTGTAAATATCACACACCAACATAGCCATCAAACACACTTCCAGGCAATGCATTTGTAAGTCACATGTTGTTTGTAATTGCACCCCAATTTTCAAGGTGAACAATTGGCACATAATTTTGCAACTTAGACATGAATAAACATGGTATCTATGTAGGAGCCGCATTAAAAGTTTTTATTGGAAACTAGGCCAGAATCCACATCTTTTGAGTCTTTGATCGGCTTTCTAGTGTTTTTGGTTCAAAACAAAAGTAACGGCCTAAAACAAAAAATGAATTATCTAATTAGGTAAATAATCATTTTCTTGTTTTTAGACTACAACTTTTGAACCTGGAACCTTAGAAAGTCAATCAAAGACTCAAAAGACTTGAAATCTAGCCTGTTTGATCTACTGATTTTTTTCACATACCCATTGACTTCCTTTTTGTCATGTTTAGGAAAACCTATTGTTTGACTTAAAAACTACAATTTTGACTTTATAATTTACAAATTTCGACTTTATTTTGACCTACAAATTTTCTGCATTTGCAACTGCAAAGTAATTCAACCTTAGGTGTTGAGGTTAATCCAGAAGCATATTCATACAATCTATGCTTCAAAATTTTTAAATATTTGGTTGTTTAAATTTGGGAACAATATATTGATAAGTACACAACTACAGTAGAGTCAAACCTGAGAAGATCATAAAGTTGAAACGTTATATGCGTAATGGATTAAGCATTTACCAAACCAAGTACTGTAAGACCATGTTTCTTGCCTTACCATGCCTATGCTACATACTATTCAATTGTCCAGTTGTGGGTAAAACAGCATTATTACGCCATAAGTCACAACAAACCCACTATTACTACAGAATTGCAACTAAACTTGTAAAAGCATATCAATATCTGTTGTTGTAGTTTCAATAAAGTATCGATGAAGAGAAAAAAACTCTGCTGCAAGAAAATTTCGGCCTAACAATAAATTTTGACCTAATGATAAATTTTGACTTTTTTTACCTAATAACTTGGACTTTCCTCATGGTATGAGCATGAAATTTGGTTTGTGGACGTTTCATGAACTTTCAAAACGGAAGAAAAATTTTGACTTCATTGACTTTTGGTTGCCCTAGTGATGACATAACTGAAGTGGAAAAATACCTCATTACACAATGAATAAAGCTTAAAATACAACAGAGATATCAAGTTGTCATTGCAATCTAATATAATTTTCCCTGAACACGTAATGCTGAAAAGTTACGATGCTCTAATTATTATATTTTCACAATTATTGAAAACTAAATTTTGGTCCCACTGGAGCTTGTTATCAAGAACGCAATAATTTTATGGTGTGTCTATTTTACTGACGATATTCTAGTGGCAACAGATCAGCTGGAGCTACTGTGCTGGCAGTCGAAGATTTGGTCTCGTGGCATGACGCAATACCAAGAAAAAGGTCACTTTGTTAAGAAAACGCCGTCCTGCTCATGGTGCAATGGTTACGTGTTATGGCTTCTATGCCAATGGTTTTCAGTTCGACTCTCACCTTGCCGACTTTTGTTTTGCTTTTTTTTCTTTGCTCTTTTTCAGGCTCCGCTTAGGTGTTATGTTATGTTTAGGGGTTAGTGGAGTTGTTAGGTCAGGGTTAGGATAGGGTTAGCTTATTGTTAGGTTAGTGTTAGCTTAGCGTTAGGTTAGGGTTAGGTCAGGGCTAGGTTAGGACTATGGTTAGGACTATGGTTAGGACTATGGTTAGGGTTAAGGTTACGGTTAAGGTTAGGGTTAAGGTTAGGGTTAAGGTTAGGGTTAAGGTTAGGGTTAAGGTTAGGGTTAAGGTTAGGGTTAAGGTTAGGGTTAAAGTTAGGGTTAAAGTTAGGGTTAAAGTTAG
>Ga0210059_1010937_pt1 | contig 13944 bp, 5 predicted proteins | sample Ectturendosymbi2_FD_188042 | JGI IMG/M metagenome (GOLD analysis project Ga0210059, IMG submission 188042) | Ecteinascidia turbinata endosymbiont from Florida, USA - Sample 2 (SPAdes) (version 2) | ecosystem: Host-associated > Tunicates > Ascidians > Unclassified | place: Key West, Florida... | reverse complement strand
ACTCCCCTGCCTGTTTCGTGTCTCTAACAGCCGCGAGCCTGAGTAACGCCTTCATCATCGCATAGGACAGCGTGAATCAGATTCACAGCTCGTGCTTGTGTGTTACAGAGTGAGAGACACGTCAACAGTACCATACGAAAAATTATTTTAGAAAAATAGCGGAGTGTAGATATTTCTCTACGATGGTTTAAGGTTTAGAATATCTGAAGAGGTTGTAGTTTACAAACAGCCTAATATGATTTTAGCGGCGGAGAGTTGGGCCTTATCCAGCAGATGTTTGTCGCTGTCAGAGCAGTTGTCATAAATAATGCTTCCATAGTCAAAAATCGGTGATATGTTTGTTTTGTAGATAGTAAGGAGAGAGTGGCGAGATAATGAATTTGACAATGAGCGAAGACGATTTATTTTGGTCATTACTTTCTGATGAAGGTGAAGAATGTGAGTGTGCCAAGAGAGACTGTGATGAAAGAATGAACCCAAATGTTTATGTGTATCGGTTTCAAAAAGGTGGGTATTATTGAAACACAAAGGGGAATGGGCATTCCTCTGGTTAGACATTGTCATAACGGCAGTTTTTGAAGGATCACCTGTAGTTGGTTGATGTCTGTATTTAACTTCGCCAGGTCCTTAGCTTGGGCGCGCTGGACCAGGTCCGTTTCTTGAGCTTCGCGTTCTTTCTGCTTCTGAACCTCCGACAACTCGTCCAAGACGTTCTTAACCTATAATGACGAAACAGGAGCAGCTATGACAAAATAAACATAGTGGAGATCATATTTTAATGAATAAAATCGCTAAATTCAATGTAACATGCAACTGTTGGTACCAGTTTATTATTTACAAAGATGCTGACAAGGTATGCGGCCAAACTGGCCAATGTTTGCAGAAGCAAGCGGCTTCGCTGCGTATTGTTTGCTGAGGTTGTTTGACAAGAACAGTGCGACGAAAGTTAATTCGTTAAAAGTTTGCTTTACGTTTCTTGTTGCATCACAATTAACGTATGTTGCATCACAACTATCCTGTGTATTAAATACATTATTCGCTGGAACGCTGCCCTGAATGGAAGTTCATAACTTCTCACTGCGCAACGATCAACCGCCAGCAAAGGTCGAGTGTCGACCACTCGTCTCACCTTTTGTTTTGTTCGGTCCCTTGGTCGACAGCTAGTTTGAGCTTTGGCATCGAGTCGAAGCTGAGTTGGGAAAACCTGACACTTGCAGGTCTTCAACACGCCCAATCTAACTTTACCGTGGTCCAACTACTTTCGACCTAAGGGCCATTTTACAAAAACGTGACAACCTGCGGGCCTCTTCCAACAAAATGATGTATGAAACAACAGAATCGCAACCTTTGAAACTAAAAAAGGGGAATTAAGTGAGATCATTATTGAAACCATTACACAACAGCAAAAAGCAATTCATTACAACTCTCTATCATTGGGATGCCTGTGGTCGAGGCTTCTCTGACACTATCGTTCCTATGTAGTCTATATCATTACCAATGTTAGTGGTAGAAGTCGGATAGTATGGTCCAGTGTTCCGCCTGCCATTTCATTTCTGTTTTTACATTTGACTTGCTTCATAGCAAAAGTGTAATCTATTCTCACACACGTATGTGCTTCTAAACACAGAGTGCATATTTGTTGCGAAATCTCTATTTGGTGACTATTTTCCAGAAGCTCTCTACAATCTAGTTGAGGGTTTCTCCACCTGTGGGCCATGGCTTACTAGCGGGCTAGAAAAGATCTATTGAGGTGTCACGGCCTGGCATGGGCCTGCAGAGGTCTGGTGATGCCCAGAGCGAATACTTGATTGTATGCACCCCTATTCTAGTATTGAGGAATGTGAGAAATACAGGCATTTGAAATACGTAAAAACTAGTGTTGATGAAAAAAAACAAGTTTCGAAAAATTGAATCCATGCAGCATGTGTTAGTAGCCTCGCAATAAGAAGAATCGTCTAGTTACAGCATTTTGGTTCTTGTGATTTCACTTTTTGGATGCCTCTGCCTTGGATGCCCAGGACCGTCGCCCCGTTCACCCCCTCTGCACGCCCCTGCGGCCGGGTACTGTTGAAACTGAGTATGTTTTTCAGGTTGAAATCTTTAATACTCTTGAACTTCAAACGTCATAATACGATCTCTTATCATGATGTGTTGGAAATGATCGTCACAGGAAAATGACCACGTGGCCTATCACTTTGTGCACAATATGCAGTTACTGAAGGCATTTGAAGGCAGGTGACTCTTGTTGCCATGAAAACAAACTGTAGAAGCAGGCTTAACGTGGAAGATTATTTGGTTTGTGCATTATCATGTATTGAGCTTCGAATATGTAGCTTCTAAGAACAAACAAGCTCAGTTTTCGGGTTGATTGTAGCGAAAGTTGTGCCACAAAAAGTTGTTTTAGTTTTTTGTATTTCTGCTCTGTGCATGTGCAACAGTTGTCGCAGTGGAGAAGCTGTACAGTCGTTGGGCCGTGGACCCTGTGTCTGCTTATTGATTGGGCCACGTGCTTGAAGTTGAGAACCCCAAATCTAACGCCGAGATGACGTGTTCCGCCCACGTACGCCCTATTCTAGATCTGTTGATGTGTATAACTTATGCGTGCGATACAAAATTTATGGTAGGTTAGCAATCTTAGTATCTGCCTTAAAGACGATTAAATTGGGGACTAGTTAATACCAGAAATTCTTAAGCATGCGTATTTCGACCAATAACAAGCTCTGTGTGCAAAATTTTTCAAGCAAAGCTTACTTAAATTGATACAGTAGTAGGCCAAAAGTTTTAAGTTTGCGCTGATGAAATGGGCGCAGTGCATAGTTTGACCGCACTCAGATTTGTTTCTTCTGCAACAGTGTTGTCATAACTGCACGGAAGGTTCGATTATGGTTTCTTGCAAATAATCATCAGTTGTTCACATTTGATCACGTCACCTCTAAGCAATCGCCGTTAAGTAAATGACCATGCTTAAAACCTAAATCCTTTCAATAACATTATTACACAGTACTTAATTGCAAACAGCGAGTTTTTTGCGCGTATTTGTGGAAAATTAGTTCAGAGTACAGCCACAAACATACATCACCATCACAAACTCAGCCTAATTCAGCCTGCTCTTGAGAAAGACCTTATGCTAATAATTTTGATAACGATTGAAATATCGTTTTTCTGGACACGTTTCACAGCAAGTCGAGCAAACGTCTTGTCACAAATCTGCATCCAAAAGAAAAAACAAATCAAAGGGCAAGCGACTGTGGAAGTAATCAAGAACAGAGTTCATTAATGACGGAATGCACAGGTCAATTGGTAAGTACATATATGATATCGTTTGGTGTGCACATAAGAGAAAATAGTATGCATTCACGAATCGACACCAAAACAATGAAACAAGTTCACTGTTTGGAATAACGATTCCCTGCTCCTTTATTTTTTCTGCAAACTGCTACAATATCCCTGTAACGCACTTTCAGGAACAGTTTGAAAAAAATAACTTAATCAACTGGACAGCAAACTGGTCGGCGGAAAAAGCAACTGTATTCTGATGCTTCTATTTAAAACTTAGCTTGGCGATTTTAAGCCCCCAAACCTCACTGTGGTGACATGTTTTTTGACATAAACTCACTCAAGCATCTGGCGACCCTGGGGTTATGCTGGACATTTTGCAACAGGCTTCAAGTGGTGGTCTTCCCAGCTGATCTAGCTCGGTTTAGGGGTGGCCATATTGGGTGTTTGGCGGGGGTTTTGGGGTGGCCATTTTGGGGGTGTTTGGCGGGGGTGCCTCACCGCTTAAAATGTCTGTCATTGGTCATTTGTTACTCCTGAGATCATGCTGGACATCTTGCAACAAGTTATAAGTAACTACCTTTCCAGCTGATCTAGCTCAATTTTGGGGGTGCAGTTAAACACCCTATGACCACACACACCAACGGCAGACCGCCAGGTCCTCGTGCAGGAAGCTATACCACATGGCGTGATGCCATTAGAAATTGGTTAGCTAACTTAGACCTGCACTCCCGGTCTACAAGTATGAAGGGTGCGGCCACCGAGAGTGGGTGAAACAGCGGATGTAGCAATACATGACACCAGTGACAACACCCCAGTTTAAACTTGGTCTGGCAGTTCAACTGCATCGCTCGAAATTACAGATACTTTATCACGTGCGAAGACAAATGAAAGCTGCCATCGCTGCCTGATGCGTTTGAAACAGAGGTTGATGTTTGTCAATTGAACAGAGCATTTGATGCGGAAGACATTCCGGGAACAAAAAGCGTTTCTTACTGACTTGGCAACATGGTGGATGAAAAACATTATTTTTAAAAAAATGTGTTGGGGTTGGGGCACCTAATCCATGTTTTAATACAACTTTTTTGTACTTTGTTAACTTCAAGTACAGCAACTAGAAAAAGCTGAACTTTCATTCAAACTTTCTTTGTGCTTATGCATCACGCTTAAAACAAATCAGTTCATAACACCAGTACTGGCAAACAAAACGAAAAACTTATGGAAAGGACAATACTCAAACCATCAGTTAATCAAATTCATTGACACTTTTGTCACGTCACAAAGCTTGCCAGGTTTTTGTTGTTGCGGAGTCTGTTGTTAAAAATTAGTGACGTCACCGCAGCTGTCACTAGTTCAGCTTCTGCAAAAGTGTAAGTTACAAGCACAAAATGGTAAAAACTCGTTATTATTCAAAAATATGTTTTATAACTATATCTACAGTCAACAGCCTTCATATTTGATGGAATTTACCTTTCACTTTATGCCAGTCTACACTTTCAAATTTGTGGCATTCCAACAGTTATGACTCCTGAGTCAGCAAACGTTAGTGATTTCAGTCCACATGTCATTTTTGCAGTTAGTTGACATAGAATCTGTGACCTCACAGAAGCTATGATTGATAAAAATCAAACTGCTTAACTTGTGTCAACATGAGAACTCTTTGCCGTATAGGCTAATATTACTGAAAACCTATTAGAATGCTAATTAAGTGCGCCATAGAAATCACGCAAAGCTTTAAAACTGCATATGATTTTTTTGCTGATTCTTATTGCTTGGTTTAAGTCAAGATTTACATCGCTCTTCATAGTTTTCATACATAAATATACAAAATTTCTAGGGAAGATTACAGCCAGTATCCATAGATGGAGATCTGTATTGGTACTTTTCCCAGTACAACAATATTTGTCCAGTAATTACCAAAGCTATCATCCCCTGCTTATTATTAAAATGTTGCGATAGATTCTTTGTTTGTCCTGCATGTGGAGAGTAGTTACTTCTTATTTCTAACCGTACTAGTGAAGATACTGTATCGCATGCTTGTTGAAGCATCAAATACAGAACGAAGTTGAATCAAAACAAACCCTTTGTTCCAACTGTGTTTTCTGACGTTGTAGTTGGAGAAGCTTTTGGGAGTCAACGTCATTTGTCGACTTCTGTGTTTCCAGCAAGTTGTCGCGCTCTCGTTGCAGAACCGCTATTTGAGCTTGGTACCTGCGGTACATCACCCAGGTGTTACATCACCCAGGTGTTACATCACCCCGGTGTTACATCACCCCGGTGTTACATCACCCCGGTGTAACATCACCCCGGTGTTACATCACCCCGGTGTTACATCATCCCGGTGTTACATCATCCCGGTGTTACATCATCCCGGTGTTACATCATCCCGGTGTTACATCATCCCAGTGTTACATCATCCCAGTGTTACATCATCCCAGTGTTACATGAGTTGACCTCGAAAAACTTTTAGACTGGCCGCATTAGTTAAAAATTTACGAAACTTACAATGAAAACAGGAAACTAAAAAACTATATTAGCACTTCTTGAAGAACCTTAGCTGATGTTCTTCAATGTTTCTCTGATGGTCTGCTTTGGCGTGTTCGTATTCGGCTTTCAGAAACGTTAACTCATAACGGGCTTTGTTGTATTCACTGCGATATTTCTCCACTTCCTTCAAACAAGATGCGTTGAAGTTGAAGCAAAAGTTTAACATGACCACTTCTTGTAATTACTATCACATAAAACTAACAACAGCACTTTCTTTGTCATTGAATATGATGGAAATCAACATCCTAAAAGAAAAGGAACTACTCTTCGAGCTTTATCCGTCGCTCACAAGTAACAGAATTATTGTTAATTTATAAATTTAAGATGCATAAGAACTACAGTTTCTCAACTTTATACTCCATTAAACAACAATAATGAAAGTCACATCTCTGCAAGACTTGGATCACTACTTCCTGCTCTGGTAATCATAACTTGTTTATGGAACAACCAGCTCTTTACCAAAGGTCTGAAGAAGCAGCAAATAATTAAACAAAAAGCCATTTTATTCTGCATCGGGCGGTTAATGTTGAGATATAACTGATCCAAAAGCGAGTTGTTTCATAGCAACGATAAGAAGTGAATGGTATCCAGTATGAGCCTTACCTTGTCCATTGCGAGCATATGCGCTTTCATAGGTTCTTCCAGTTCTTTACTGATCTCCGCCTTCATCGCCTCAACCTTGCTCGGGTTAAGCGCATGGGATCTTGCTTCTTCCAACTGCATCACAAACAAACGAAAATTTACAATCGCCACCACGGGGCGCCAAAAGAGTTCTTGTGAAGAGAGGTTGTCATGACAGCATTTGCGTTCACACCAACGAGACTAGAAACAAAGTGGAAACAGCTCCAATTCCGAAGAAACTACGTAGCGCCTGTGTGCACAGCGTAAATAATAAGCATCTGGCCAGATCATATTTTTCATAACAATGCTTTGTTTCATAATTATTGAATCCTACAGAAATGGGTTTTGTCGTCATCACGTGTAACTTCAACTGATCATTTACGGTCTGTCGCACTGATGAACATCGACTGATCGGAGAACAATCCGGCTTGATGCAACTGCATTCGTTGTGGTTAGTGCCGTAAGAACCCCTCAACCCCACTTTGTGGAGTGGGTTTGCGGGCATGTTAGATAACAACACTCCTCACTTTGCAGTGAGCAAAAAATTCATGCGTTGGAAAAAAGGGGGAATGGATTTATATTGGAATCACTGACACCCTAGAAGCATGAATCCAGCACGCGCATTTATCAATAACTTCATCATTTGTGGGGCGCCACAAGTGGAGCAAGCTTTAATGTTGGTTGGCACACCCCTACTCCCACGATCACTACGGTATGGAAGGTCATATTTTGAAGAGACCTCTTGGCCAGGTGAAGTAGACCTCAGCGTCACCTGAAATTCAATGCTTAGGGTCCATTTGCAAAATCTTAGGCTTTTAATTTTATAATGTTATAACCGCATGGAAAGGTTTTTGAATAAGACAAGGTTTACAAACAATGAAGAGCCCAATTTTGTCCAACAGTTCTGAGCACCAACACAGTTTCAACCCTACTGCAAATTTCATTATACCTGACACTACAGATGCAAACATTTGTCACAATTCAGATGATTGATTAAGATTGTCGAATTCTCGATCATGAACTGGAAGCCACAAAATAATGTTCGAAAAAGTTGAAATGTCATTGCTGAGACATTGATGTTAACACAGTATGTGCAAAAAAGAAATGGAAAGCAAGAGCAATGGAGAAATCTATGTTAACTGAGCAACATTTCAGAATTGATGACCTTTGTTTCCATTTGTTTGTAGCATGGGCGCATTCAAAGGGGGCAATCACCCCCCTAAAACCGGTGATAGTAACCTTATTCAACATGATTTTCAAAAATTCAGAAAACAACATTCGCGATAGAAATCATTTTGTCGTCCATTATTTTGCCACAACTGTGTTGTGCAGTATACTTCATCTCTATTATAGTAGTAAGCCCGTAATGAGACTTTATTACCAAATATCACTGAAATCGCCCCCTAACCTTACTGGCTAGATCTGCCCCTGGTTCATGGATTGTGCATTTGCAATGTTTTGATGTTTTTAACGCCATAAACGTTATTTCGATGTTTACGTTCTCAAACCGTTAACAAACCATTTGAGGAGCGCACAAATTTCATTGAATAGCTCAGTGAGATTTTCGGGTTTTGTTTTTGAGATTAAAGATGACCTTAACTGTGAATTGTTGCTCTTTTTCACATGTGATCTGCAATGCAGCTTCCGAAGCTTGTTTTCTGTGAATTACTGCTGTTCTCCTTCAACAAAGCATCCTCTCCTTTCTTTGGCTATCAATACACCACAGAAGATCAGAGGAATGTCTCGGAGAAACAAATGGTTAGTTAAAAATCTTTTGAGCAATTTCACGTTTGATCAACATAACCTAAAATAGCTGTCCCTACAAAGTTTTAGAAAAGTAAGTTTATTAAAACAAAAAGCGTCCTCGTTGCTCCAAAATAAGAAGATAGGCACAATTTCAATGGGGAAAAAACACTTGAGATGGACCCGGAATGAAAAGTCGATCTACAGGGTTATTGATGTCAGACGTTCTAACAAGATATGTTCCAGTGGTGAATAAAACAATACTGAATGTTACTGGTCAGCTGCTGAGGACCTTTTGCAAAATCTGGAAGGAAACGAAAGGGAAATATGAAATATCACAGTGAACTATCAAGGATTTTTATGGGCAAGATTGTTTCCGCAATAGTGCAGCTTCAGAAAGATATTTTCAATTACACTCTGTTCTAACTTTGTCAACTTCCAAAGTTCTGCATTTGCTTCTTACACGTTTTACCAATGTCTGAGGCAGCACTGTATCTTCATCAAATTTAAAATTATTCAACACCTACTTCAACCCCGTCAACACGAAATGGTTGAAACAGATTCATGCAGTTTTTTCTACACCTATTGCGCTTACTGTCACAAACTGCAATTTTCAGTAGACTCATGCTGGTTTGGTGGAATCCAAAGAAAGGAAAGTACCAGAGAAATAGCAAATACATGCATGAAGTTGAAGAAAAATGTTCCACAAGAAGCCTTGCAACTTTGTTCTTTTAGAAAATACACATAAAGTAAGAGCTTGAGCTGCTCATACAAACATGATCATTTATTTCAAGCAAAAAAATGAATTGGATAGCTAAAGGTTGTTTTTTTTTTAATTATTTCTCTACAGGCAGAGCCCTCCAACATGGTTAACAGCTTACTGTGAGAGGGGTGCAAATGTATTGCAAAGATGTTCAATTTTCTAGAAAAACAGGCCCTCATGAAATCAGAAATCTACTTGTGTTTATGGATGAGGAACTGGAAAAGTAAATAAACTAAAGTAAGCCAAAAAACCTGTTTTGCTTTGATCACAATGTCATTCTGAAGCTTCTTAACAAGCTCCTGATGCTGCACAGCCCCTTCTGTTTCTTTGCTATGAAGGTTTGCCACGTCTTCTTGAAGTTTAATATGCTCATTTTGCAACCTGCACAAAAAGATATGTTCATCTCACTCCTGCTTTACAAAAATCTACTAAGCCAAACAATTCCATAACAGTGTAAATCACATCATAAAACTGCAAACTGCAGAACTCTCAAAGTTACAGTTTTGTAATTGTTAAGACCCAATTTTTTTCTTATCACTTGATAAAGTGTTGATTTCTATCAATGCTGGTATCGATCCAAACAAACCCTTTCAGAATAACTAGAAAAAGTGCACGCACATGCTAACATCATTAAGAAATGCATGCCGAATATTACTTAAAAATAAAATTTAGTTAAATGGCAGTGTATCCCAGGTTAGATTGTCACAAACAGTGTATACACTAACCCATCCCACCACTTTCAATGCATCATGGGTGGCATGTCAAAATTTGTAACAAATGTTGCTGCAGTGGCACGTAGTTAACCACACCATAATGGTAAGCTCAAAGTTAAGAATGGCAGGGTTTCTGCACATTTTAAAAAATCATGTTCCATACATTTTCAATAAAAGTTCAATACTATCTCATTTTTTGAATTTCTTAATCATGAACTCAATTTTACACATTACATAACACTGCATAAAAAATGAAGTGCTTTGACTTCAGTAAAATTCTACTCAGATAAAATTGTTCGGCAAAATTCTGCTCTGATTTCTTTTCCATTAGAATTTCCATACTTTTTCAATACCAAATTAATTTTGAAATTCAATACTTTTTCGATACTTTCAACACTGCGAGGGAACTCTGGAAGAGGCAGATAAAATTTTCACATATTCAGTATGCCAAAACAAAAATTGAACCCAGTTTACCACAGCAAAACACTCAAGCTAAAGCATTCTGATATGTTCCACTTTACTTGAAACTTACATCGAATAACATAATTTTGAAAATTTCTTTGGGCTTGTAACTCCCATTGGTTGAATTGGTCACATGAATATTTTGTCTGATATGTCATATTTGGTCCACCTTTTTTCGTCTATTTTTTGTAATCTGTTACTTGTGACCTTGGTTAATGTTGCATGCATTTACTGTTAACTGTCTGATCGTGTCATTTGGCTTGGTATGGGTTTTTCTGATCAATGTACCATGTTTCCTTGTGATATTCATCTTACATTTGGCTTCTTTTGTGCTGTTTAGCCTTTTTCATTCATTTTACATGTTTGACTCATTGCCCATATTATATATTTTGCTTATTATTGCTGGTATGCGGACACTATCTATGGATAACAAATTTTTGTGCTCTTGTGTTGTATGATTGCGTCTGTGATATGGACAACTTAGAAAAAAACATTTGTAATAATTTTTTTTTGAAGCCTCACCTTAGAACGTTCTCGCAAGGTGAAACATATCACAATGCTATGGTTTCACCATAGGGCATGTGGTAGTCAAGATAACTAAAAGGGAATTGAAATAATACTGCACAAGGGAAAACAAAACTTACAGAAAGTGTAAACATTCAGAAGGCAATGGCTATTCATTGAAGAAACAGGTGAGTGCCAGGCAGCAACACATGATACCAGGCAGCAACACATGATACATGAGGCTTACACTATTACGTTTGTTGAACAACCTAATTCCCTTTCTTTGGATTTCTGTGAAGATAAGTGGTATCACAAACTTAGCACACAAAGTAATATTCAAAACATTATCCTCAACGCATAAGATAACTTTTTTGCTTCCCCTCTGCTGACTATTGATGTATTTCAGTTCTACAGAGGGTTGTGTTTAATGTTTCGCAGCCAGTGTGCAGGTATTTTCGTTCACGACAGTAACAGCATTTCCATCGTGCCTGCAGAATCAGAAACTTAGTTGCCATAGCAACCAAAATGCAAGTTGACTGAATCATAATGCATGTTGTTTCAAGCAATTTCGGAAGCCTTGCCCTGCGAGACGTTACATTGACCTGAAAGCAAATTTTTCTTTGGTGTTAACTCTTTGGCGTCCGGCTGCTTTCGGGGATTTTCGGAATAAACAACACCTAAACGCACGTGGCTTTGTGCGGGAATATCTCTGCTCCTATTCCGATTACAGACCTGGTAGAAGCGTCAAAAGACGCAGCAAGTCGTCTAGTCGGCACTCGAAACATTTTTTTGCTTGGGGGTGCGGGTTTTCTGTGAGTGACGTCATAAGTGGAGGAGTTTTAGGCCACCTTGGCCCACTTTGCCTGGCCCTGGGCACCAACCACTAGGTGGTAGTATTTCGCTGAAGTTTTTACTGGAAACTAAGCTACAATCCGAGTTTTTCATACTTTGGATGACCTGCTGGGGTTTCGGGTTCAAAAATTATGATGTAAGTTAGTAAAAATATTTGACTAATTAGCTAATTAATTAATTTGTTTATTTTAGATCATAAGTTTTGAACCAGAAACGCTAGAAAGTCAATCAAAGGCTCAAAAGACTCGGACTCGAGCCTAGTTTCCAATGAAAACTTCAGCAAAACACTTTGGGCTGACGGTTGGGCCCTAGGCCAGGCAACATGAGCCAAAATGACCCCAAAACTACTTCACTTATGACGTCAGTCACAAATAATCCGCAACCCCCAACCAAAAAATTTTGAGTGCAATCTACTAGACTGGCCGATCCGTTTGAGCCCTTGAACAGCTCTCTAGCGCAATTGGCGGAGGAGCTATGGTGTTGGTAAGGCAACCGAAAACTGCTGTTTTTTAGGCCGAAATCGAAGTACGAATATGTCGTACGCCGGCTCTCAAAGTCTTAATAATCGTTACCTGGCTTTGGGATTTAGTAAGTTCTTGATATTTGTGCAGTAAGTTTTGAAGCTTTAGCGTATGCATGTAGTTAAGCAAGACATATTGTTTTATTTGTCACGGTTGGGTCTGTGCAGTTTTTTCATTGCAGTCTTGAGGTTGTTCACTTTCTCTGACCTTGTTTTGGCTTTTCAATGTTTCACACCTGTTAGCATTGCTTGCAGATGATAGGACTGACTATGGGTAGTGTTACGTGAAATCAATTTCCTTAAAAATTTGCGATTGATTCCTTGCTTCTTTTACTTGTGGAATAAAGTTACTTGAACACAGATATGTGCAAGTTAGAATCATCGCAAAAAGATGAAAGCACAGCCCAGTCAGCTGATTCCTCGAAAGCCTTTAGAAAACCTAGAGCTTTTATTTGACACTGAGGAACTATTAAAGGAACTGACCAGTGAGTCATAACTTATGAAAGGAGCAGTGGAAAAGGGGGCAACTTCTTGGCTGTCAGTTTTGTCAATCAAAGCAATTGGATAGGCATTAAACAAACAAGAATTCACCGATGCCGTCTGCATGAGATATGGATGCAAGGTAAAAAGCATGGCCACCCACTTTGCTTGTGGAGAGATAAACTCTGTGGATCACAGCCTCATATGTAAACTGGGTGTTTACACTTCAATGAGACACAACTCAGTGAGAGACTCGGAGGCACAGATGAGAAAGGTCTGTAGGGATGTTCAGACAGAACACATGCTTTTGCCAATCAATGAAAACAAGTTTGAAAGAAAAGTCAACACTGCTGACAATGCAAGTTTGGATATCTTTGCAAAAGGACTGTAGAATAGCTGTGAGAAAATGTTCTTTGACATTTAAGAATCACACATCCTACCTCACAGTCTTATTCTGGAAAGTCCAAGAAGAGATCTACCAACAACATGAAAAAGAAAAGTACAACCAAAGAATGATTGCAATTGAGAAGTCTTCATTCAATCCCCTTATCATAATAACAAGTGGTGGGATGGCACCAGAATCCGCCAGAGTCAACAAAAGACTGGCTGAAAAGATAGCCGGAAAACACAGAGCCATATGCATCTGTCATAACATACATAACAAAGCTCAGATTTGCCCTTTTGAGGAACATTGTTGCAATATATGAGGATTCCGAGGCAAAAAAATTATTGCTTAGTTGTTTACCTCCAGGATCTCAGAGACACTGACTGCAGTTTAATTCCCAAGCCCACAATGATGTAAAGATGAATTATGGCGTCAATCATATTTGTGCAACAGGTAGACAATTCTCATAAGTCATAACATTATGAGTGAAATATTATCTTTTCTAGAACTAAAATGCTCTGCTCATTAACTAACCTTATTTTGTTTTTCATGTACCCAACGCTTATTGGATTAATGTTTATTGTTAAACTTATTATAATCACTTTATACCTTTCCCTTGTCTTTTCAACATCATTTGGTAACAACATGTGTCTGTTGGGACATTCTTTCATCCATGGTACTCACTCCATTATGGTCCGTGGGTAATTGTGTCACTTCTTCATGATGTGTCTAAACTTTTTTCTGCCCTTTCTATTTCTCTTTGTAGTGAAATGTTGTGTTTTAATGCATTGCTCTCAGCCTCATGGCCCTTATTGTTGCTAACTCCCTTCACCCATGTGCATGCTTCATCTGTACATGCCTCAACTCTTTACCCACTGCTTGCCCACCATCATCTGTGCTATATTGATGTCTACGCTGTAATGTATGCACTTTAAAACAATTGTGTTACTTGCATGTTTTATGTTTATTATCTTTTCCTTATCCTATTTGTCATGTGGCCACTAAAACCAATCATCTTTAAATCATGTTTATCCATGCACAAATTATGTTAATGGTACATTGGTATCCTAAAGGTTTA
>Ga0210059_1010936_pt1 | contig 13945 bp, 7 predicted proteins | sample Ectturendosymbi2_FD_188042 | JGI IMG/M metagenome (GOLD analysis project Ga0210059, IMG submission 188042) | Ecteinascidia turbinata endosymbiont from Florida, USA - Sample 2 (SPAdes) (version 2) | ecosystem: Host-associated > Tunicates > Ascidians > Unclassified | place: Key West, Florida... | reverse complement strand
GTTAAGAATATTAGACGTATTCACAGTATCTAGTGGATTTGAGGCATTTGTTGATGTTGCTAATGGTGGGATGTTAGTTTTTACCTTTGTCTTATTAATAATCTCATTAACAATTTTTCAAGTTTTCGAAAGATTCCCTTTACTGTCTATGAGATTTTGCTTATAGTACATGATTTTGCTTTTCTTTTTGATGTGCGTTAAGGTATTATTATATTTTTTATAGATTTGCAGATATTCAGCATTGTTATGGTGTTTAATTTTCCTTCTGAATAAACGGTTTTTTGTTTCTATAGATTTTAATATACCTTTGGTTATCAGGGGTTTAGACGCTAGTTTAGTTTTTCTCCTAGATAATTTCACTAAAGGGCTATGTGTGTTGATTGCATCAATAAAAGTGTCCAAGAATAATGTAAATTTAGAATCAGCATCTAAGGAGATATTAGAGAGATTGCAACTAAGTTTATCATCTAGATCAAATAAAAATGAGTCCACATTAAGATTTTTGTAGCATCTTCTCCATAGGGGAGCGTGCTGTTTATTTCTGGAAAATTCAATTAATAAGAAACTGGGAAGGTGTTCACTTATGTCTGAAGGGAAAAGACCAGGATATAAGTAATGAAGATTATCATTAGTATAGATATGATCCAAAAGAGAAGGAGTGCAATTATGCATAAATCTAGCAGGCTTATTTATTAAGCAGTGGACTCCAAGGGATGTGAGGGAATTTAGGTAAGCATGAGTCAAGCGACTGTCTGACAACAGGTTAATATTAAAGTCTCCTAAAATATAAAATGTTTGCCTTTGATTGTTTAATTTTATGATAGTATTTTCTAAGTTTCTGCTGAACTCATTAACGCTGTTGTTAGGATGGGAGTAGATGGTGCCTACTATTATAGACTCTTTATACGGTGAGAATGATTCAACCCACAGATCTTCAACGTCATCGTCACTAAGATTTAGATCTGGCCGTTCTCTAAACATTAACTCGGATTTTATGTACAACCCCGCACCACCAGCGTTAGTGAGGGAATTCTTATGAAAAAAGCTATAGCCTTTGATGCCAACCATGGTATGTTTATCACCATAAAGTTTTGTTTCACTTATGGCAATGACATCTGGAAAGATAGATGAACTGTTTAACCAGTCCGTAATCTTATTTACATTTTCAACTAGACTTCTGGTATTAAAATGTACTAGGAATAGACCACTAATTTTGTTACGTAAACATTGCAATTGGGTTAAATTGTAGAATTTACAAGGTTCGCAACGCAAAACCGTATTTGAAAGATCTAATACATCTTCAGTAGTCATAGCAATGCAGAGCAATTTGTAGAAATTTCCAGAATTTTACGATTGACTCTTGTTTAGATGGTAAAATATAAATTCATAAAAGCCAAATGCTGACAAAGTACGAAAAAGGTTCGACTGAAGCTGAATCGGTTTGAATACAGAATGATCATTGAAGTCACAAATAATCAGAACACAGCAATCAGGGTCAACTAGAAGCGACGCTTACACAGTGGATAGGGAATCGGCAAACTTTTGCTTGAGAAGAGAGTTAGAATTTGGTGGAAGGTAGAACACTGCAATATGAAGACATATAAAATTTTCGTTGTCTTCATATTGCAATGTGCTACCTTCGTTACATGAATCAACAACTTTTGATGAAAAGGCTAATGTTCTTTCAAACATGTTGGAATTGTTTATTCCGGTTGATGCAGCCGAGCATCTGTAGACACTTCAGAAACAGTTCAAACCTTATCGTTACATGAATCATCAACTTTTGATGAAAACGTTCATATTCTTTCAACATGTCAGAATTATTTATTCCGGTTGATGCAGCCGAGCATCTGTAGACACTTCAGAAACAGTTCAAACCTTGTCGTTACATGAATCAACAACCTTTGATGAAAAGGCTAATATTCTTTCTCCATGTTGGAATTGTTTATTCCGGTTGATGCAGCGGAGCATCTGTGGACACTTCAGAAACAGTTCAACCCTTATCGTTACATGAATCATCAACCTTTGATGAAAACGCTAATAATCTTTCAACATGTTGGAATTGTTTGTTCCGGTTGATGCAGCCGAGCATCTGTAGACACTTCAGAAACAGTTCAAACCATGTCGTTACATAAATCATCGACCTTTGATGAAAAGGCTAATATTCTTTCTACATGTTGGAATTGTTTATTCCGGTTGATGCAGCGGAGCATCTGTGGACACTTCAGTAACAGTTCAACCCTTATCGTTACATGAATCATCAACCTTTGATGAAAACGCTAATAATCTTTCAACATGTTGGAATTGTTCATTCCTGTTGATGCAGCTGAGCATCTGTAGACACTTTAGAAACAGTTCAAACCTTGTTGTTACATGAATCATCAACCTTTGATGAAAACGCTGATATTCTTTCAGCAGGGAGTTCTCAACATTTCAAGATTTTCATGCATTTATTTGTTATTTTGTTGTGTGAGATCAGCGGTGGAACTGATGCAATCAATGAAAACATAGTCTTTTGTGATTTACAAACAATTTTCAACCTTTTATAAAATACATGCTCAAAATATTTGCTCTTCATGAATTATCTGTACCCAATATGTAACGATTACTACCCCAAACCAGGAACGTAGAAGCCAGATGGCCGCTTCTGTACGCCCCAGAGCCAGGGAGTAACCGAATGTAGTCGCTTGCCCTATAATGTCTCTTCCAAGTCAAAGTCACCATCAAACTTCCAGCTTTTCAACAGGAATTAAACTAACTTTAATGTGATCGGTGAACCTTACTTCTGTGAATTTATGACACACAATGACAAAGCGTTTTTGAAGCCGATTCGCTGTTTCTTTTCATTGCTGCACCTACAAAGGAATGGAGCCACGCAGGCTGTTTCCAGGGTACGAACTCCTCTAGCTGAGTGTTGAGACTGATTTTGTCGCAAGATCAAATATCAACACATTGGGGTATTTTTTTAAGTCATGACATCCAGTTCGACAATCGACAATCTCGTAAACGAATCACAATCTTACTGAGACAGCTTTACGAAGTGAAACGAAACTAGATCTCAACGACTTGGTTGTGGAATGGAGTGAAAAGTGACAAAAGTTAGCGATTGCAGAAATCTTCTCCAGAATGTTGTTGTTTCATCTACGAATTGCACCATGAAACTTCCATTTGTACCATGAAACTTCCCTTTGCACAATGAAACTTGCAGCTTTCCAATAGAAGTTTAACTAAGAATTCGTGGCCGGTAAAACTTTCTTCACCTACGGATTTATGACGCACAATGACGTAGCGTTGGTGAAGTCGATTTGCTGTTTCCTTATATTGCTACCCATACAAAGGAATGGAGCTACGAGGGCAATTGTAGAAATCCTTGTCAGGATGGTTTTGTCCATCTAAGAAAGAAAACTTCTTTTAATTCTTCTTTCGAAGTAAGAACTACAACTTTGCTGAAAATAGTATTGATTGTGTTTGTTTGTGCAATTATGCTATACTGCATGCGTGTGTGGTTTTGTAAGTTGTACAAATCTATTCGAAGGAATACCATTAATTATTTTTGAGCTTTTAAATCATTGAGAGATACTGTACGTTACGCCGACCTCAAGGATAGTATAAACTGAAGGTTTGAGTGCCAGAAAAAAATAACATTTTCAACTGAGATACGCGAGTAAACTACGGAGACTGTCTGACCATAAGAAGGGGATTGAAAGATGCAAGATAAAATTAGACGAATTTTAGCCAAGAACCCTTGATTCTAATTGCAGTGTAATTTGTTAAATACTCCTATGTTCTTATATCACTTCTAGTTTCCGGTTTCACTGAAAATGCTTCGTTGTCCAACATTGTTTTACAACGAGTAGTACAAGAATGAATCGCGCAAAGAAAAGATGAAACTGCCACGTCACAATCACACCACACAAACCAGCCATACAATCATAACAGACATTGTAAGGAACAGTAACTAGTACGTTCTACCAACGTTTGACCGTAACATCGGGTCCATCGGAGTGAGTTTTCAGCCACCCAGGTGAACTATACAAAGCGATACGTGTCAACCTTGGCGTACGAATCTCTGGCATTGTCATAATTGTACGAATATATTACGATTTCCATGAATTAAACTTACATTAAACTTAGTTTAATGAATTGTAAGTCTAGTTCGGAGTTTAGTTTACTTTCTAGTTTCACTAATTCGGTAATTCTAATCTCATTTCGGAAAACTGAGCAGCTATAATTTTATTTGTGATTTGATTTTGAAACGTTGAAATACAGTAATTGTCCAAGTTTGGACTGGAGCTTAATTGATCTTAGGGTTACCGGTCCTGTTGGTCTAGTTGTGCCCTTGTCATCAGGTGATCTCCAAATGAGCTGCGCCCGCATGCGGTCACCTGCTATGATGATCTCACTTGAAGCAGATATATCAATGAAGTTTTGTAGAAATAAGCCGTGGTTTTACTTTCGATCAAATCGCGCATATGTTTTTAGGACCACAGCAGAGAAATCAAAATTTTATTTTCCATAAACAAGACCTAAGGTGCACACAGTTTCTCTGCAGCACAAACAACAGAAAAAAAGTGTATGTTGGATTCAAATCAAGTTTAAGTGTCTACGTCACGTCACGATCCACAAACAATGCATCTTATGATCAACAAGAGTCGATTGTTTTCGAATATCTGTCGTTGAAACGATCGTGTTTGAGTGTCTAGGTCATGCCTCGATTCACAAACAACGCGATTCATGACCAACAAGAGTCGACTGTTTTCGAATCTGTCGTTGAAACGAAGATCACATTTAGTCGGCATTGCTGCGATAAACGCACTGGCAAAGCATTGTTGCTATCCTCTTGTTCCACCCACAGTTCCAATCCTCAGCGATTGAATGACAACTTTTGGGAAATTCAATCAATATTTTGACGTCTTTACTGCCATGAAATCATGCCGTGGTGACGTCAATCTTGCAGTTCACGCTTGACCGACCTCAGATGTAGTTTCACAGAAAATGGAACAAACTGCGCATCAGTCACCAGACGATGATGAACACTGTGTGAAAAAATATTTGTAGAAACTAGTTGCGGCCATCTCTAACTTGATTTTCGCTGCCACCCACAGAACAGGCAAATTTTCATCCAAACCAGTAAAATGCAATAAAACCAACCCACTGTGAATTCACTGTAAGCAGTTAATATTTTAATACGTGAAAATATCTGTTCAAAATCGTATGTGGAGATTAAACCTGAGCATCAAACCAGATTGAACCAGTGGGGAGAAGCTCATTGTACATTACGTTACAGTTGCTGTTCTGAAGCTATTTAAATTTTGACACAACATGAACGGCAAAAACAATTATTTGGTTCAACATATAAAAGCTCTTAGGCTTGCTGCGAATTTCCAAGTAATCAACCGACTCCTATCTGCCTTCATAACTTTGATCAGCCATAACTCCTGAACAGAGTCGGGCTAGAGAGCCAGTGAAAACATCCCTGGATCCAGAAGACAGCATAGAATAGATTGATAATAACAAAAACATACCTTTACATTTGAAATTTTTGAGAAAAATCCATATTTGTGCTTTTGCCGTACTGAAATTTTGGCAAAATCCGGAGTAAATGCGAAAAAACGCACACCGCATCCAGTCCAGGCGATTCGCGCCGTTTTTTGCGCTTTGCCGACCACCGGAATGTGCGAAAACAGGATCCTTTCCAAAAGACTCGATTTGAGCCGTTTCGGGGGGAAAAAATTGGGGGTAAAAAAGTACAGGTTGAGAAAATTTAGTTCTATAGACCATTGTTTGAGGTCCAGACAACCCCAAATTAGCGTTAGTGAGGCGTTGAATGGATTAAAATGTTCAGGCAGCTGAAATGAAGCCATAGAGACCTTGGGAAGGCTGTTACCCTAGCTGGTTGGGACGTTTTGGCCAAAAATAGAGCCTGAAAAGTGCTCAGCCACCTAGTGGATGTTTTGATTTTTTTCTCAAATAAAATTTTCCTGTCAATATTTTGGCTTGAAATTTGGTGGGATGTTGTAAAACACCGGAATACACCTTTTCTTCAAGTTTGGTGGGATATGTGGCTACCGACTGGTAGATTAGCGTCTTGAACCACAAAATAGCCCCGAAATCCGAGGTTTTCGCCCCCTTGACACCCCCACGAAAGGAAGTGTCAACTTTTTTGATCATCATTTCAAAGGTACGGTCTTCACAAACAGTTTTTATGTAGAATGTTTGTTTCCAATGTGTTTGGTTTAGGCTCTGTAGCCTACTGAATGGACGCAACTCAGTTTTCTAGCCTACGTGAAAAACGGTTTTCCTCAAAAATGACATCACAATGACGTCACAGGTGTGCGCGACCTATCGTAAATTGTGTAGGCATGTCTCGCGGATCCAATGATACCTTCAGTGTCTTTCTAGCTCATTCTGTTCAGACGTTGTGGTCGCTCATATGTTTAGAGGGTTAAAACTCGCACATATCTGTGCTCAAGTAATTAGTCTCCATCAAGGCAACGCCGTCGAATCAATCAGAAAATTGTGTCAATGGAAATTCGATTCCATGTAAAAGTGCGCATCCTATGTCCTGAAGCACGTGAGCAAAAACTTTAAAAAGAAATGCTGAAAAACTGAAGCCGCAGAGCAGAGAAAGGTAGGAAACTCTGGACTGCTTTAACCCAATATATTTACAGAAAAATATGAACTGTAGTCAACATACCAAGAACATAACAGAAAAATGAAGATACGGTAGTTATTGGCTGAAGATAAACAAGAAAACATAAATAAAAAACATGTTTTAACTTCAAAAACTTAGTAAACATTTTATGAGACACCTTTGACTGAACTACATCCTAACCTTGTCTGCAGTTGTTGCTATAGAGATGGTCGATGTTCTTTTACGACATTATTCAAAACAAAAGCGAACTACACGACTGATAACCAGTAATGCATGGACTAATTCCACAATTACTCACAGTTAATCTTCGTTTTTCATGTTCAGACTTTATTTCCTCCTCAACAGCATCTGAGACTTCACAGTGATCAATGTGTAACTCGCCAATAAGTCCTAAACATGGGATCAGTGAACGAGCTCCTTCATCTCCGATGAGGTTGCGGCTGAGATTGAGATGATCCAACTGTTTCAAAATATATGAACTCCATCATAAATGTAAATCACATTTTTACACAATGCGCTTTATTGTTGGATCAGCCATTAATATAAAACCAAATGCAGCTTTCGGTCAAATTCTTTCTATTAGTTTCAAACAGAAGGTAGACGTCTGGTTCTAAAATTAACTTAAACAATGAATTTAACAAAATTTGTGCAGCGTTGTTGTCATAGCAACGTAATGTAGACATCTTTCCGCTTCGGAGATGCCAGGACTTTGATAAACAAAACTTCAATCAGGCTCTACTGGCAGTAAAAACAAAAAAAAACACGTTAAAACTTGCCAACGTTTCGATAGTTAGTACAAGTATCTTCGACAGGGCGAAAGACGAAATGCTGAGAGACTTAAGCACGGATGTTATAAAATGTGAGTGCTCCAGGTGGCAGCCAGCATGCTGATGAGAACTCAAGAGGCGGGGAAAGTTAGTTATTAAATACGAAAAACAACTTACTATATTAATTGCTGTTTCTGTAACGCTAAGAATAAAAAAAATTTTTTGTTGAACAATAAATTTTTTGTTGAACAATAAAAAAAATTTTTTGTTGAACAATAAAAATTTTTTGTTGAACAATAAGCTAACTTTATGTTGGGTCTCCACCAATCTTTCACTGATGAGTCGGACGCTTTCGGCTCCAAGATCGCATCTCCTCAGCCCCAGTCCCTTAATTTGATCCAAGCTTTTGATTAGAAATTTCAAACCTTCATCTCCGATCATCTTGTTGTGACTGAGGTCAAGAAGTTCAATCTGTTTCAAAGCATGTTACTATGAATTATGATATGAATTTGTTAATAAAACATGAAAAGGCTTAGAATAAACATAAATACCCAGTAATTTATTGCATTACTGTGATGTTTTATTCCACATCATGCAATAATGCATTGTATTTTTTCTTAAAACACAATGGATGAATAAATTCTTTCATTAAACCATAAAACTCAATTTACTTTATCTTTGGCTTCCATCAATCCTTCACTGATGAGTCTGACGCTTTCAACTCCAACAAAGCACCAACGCAGCCTCAGTGCTTTAATTTGATCCAAACTTTTAAGTAAAAACGCAATACCTTCATTTCCGATTGTCCAATTGCCGCTGATGTCGAGGAGTTGAATCTGTTACAAAACGTGTTGTTAATTACATCAAAGCTTGTTAATGGAGTTCAATATGGCTGACAAGAAACACTGATAAGACATTAACAAGCAACTACAGTAGTATTCAAACAATCGAAGTTGTACAGTTGGTTGAGCACGTGCCACAAAGCTGAGAAGCCAGGTTCGATTCCGGGTTGGGTCATATAACAAAGTCTTGAAAAAGGGTACTTGCGGCTTGTCCAGCCTCGTGCTCGGCGTTAATAAGTGGGTGTAAGGGTACAGTTCACGCGCGGTGCTGCCACTTGTTACCAGTGCAGCATTCACTCCTAAAGTAGCTGCGTGGCCCATGGCGCAAGCAAGCGAAGATGGGCGCCGCAGACCACTTGTGAAACGTTTAGGAGAGTACAAAATCGCGTACAAATGAAACTGAACTTGTCTGCAAAAAGGCGACGAAGTTGAACCAATTATCAATCTTTTTTAAATAGAAAATTGATTTCACGTAACACTACTCATCTTCAGTCCTGCAATCTTATAAAGATTTTGTCTGAATAAGATTTCAGAATTGAGGATGCGTAATGTTGCGTGAAATCGATTTCCTACTGAAAAAAGATCTGCTGATAGATTCCACTTCGTCAAGTTCTTGGAGATTAATTGCTTGAATACAGAGATATGCAAGTTTGAATCAGTACAAAGAGAAGAAAGCGAAGCACAGTCGACTAATTCTTCGAAAGCTTTCAACAAACCTAGATTTTTTGATTGTTAACACATCAACAATTATATCATTGCAATGCGTTGACGTCATGCATTGGTTTATTTTTAACACCACAGATAAATCAATTTTTATGTTAACCCACAAACTGAACTTACTTTATGTTTGGTCTCCATCAGTCTTTCACTGATGAGTCGGACGCTTTCAACTCCAAGAATGCAATACCGCATCTCCAATCCTTTAATTTGATCCAAACTTTTAAGTAAATATCCTAAGCCTCCATCTCCAATTTTATCGTTGCCACTGAGGTCGAGAAGTTCAATCTATTTCAAAGCGTCGTGTTGTTAATTGCGTCATATGCTCTTTCATGCAATGTTGATTTACTAGGAACAAATCGCTATGACTCTTTAAAATGGTATAATTTAAAATTCAGGTGTAACGCAACGTTTTACAATTTCTACACTTAATTTTACTTACTTCATGTTTTGTTTCAGCCAATCGATGAGCCAGCTTTTCCATCATGGGGGGAGTTATCCCGCACCTCTCCAATCTCAGCTCAACAGAGACTCGTGGAAGAATTTTTAAAAGACTCGAAAATTCTTCATCATTGATTTGTTTCAACTGAAGGCAGAAGCGAGGAACCTGTTTTGACAAAAATACGATTCGTTGTTTGAAATTTTTTTTTGCTTCTGGACGAGAAATTAAATTTCAAACATAAAGCTCATTTCTGGATGTCATTTTAGTTTATCCACAACGGTGCTGTTTCCTTCAGTTTATATTTTTAAGCTGCCCAATGTGCATGCGACGCTCTCCAGCTTATTGCAGGTGTCTCCCAAAATATCATAACAACGAACAGTGGCTACATTCGACAGCCTGTCGTTTGAACAAGAAGCCTATTATTTTAGAAAGGACTGTGGATGCTTACAATACGTTAAATCGATTTCCTAGTAAAACAACTTGCTGATTGTGGAGACCTATGATTGGGATGTCGATACGTTAAAAACTGAATCATTACAAATTATGAAAGCAGAGCATGACAAGCAGGTTTCTCGAAAGATCAGCAGCAAACTTAGAACCTTCGATTACCTTTTGCCCAAAAAGGAGATTTTCAAAAATCTGCACTTCAACTTCTCAAAGCAATAAAAACCGTGCCTACTGCGATTTCCGCCATATTAATACCAGAAAAGCGTTTAACTGACAAATATGTTTCTAATAAAAGGTAAAAATTTAAATAAAAAGCATTTTTCCACGTTTGAAATAATTTTAGGCCGAATAAAGATAGTTGGGATATCTATCCCTCCCTGCACCCGCTTCCTCAATCTATGGACGACAAGATTTTTAGCAGTGATTAATATCCTACAGCTAGCCTACGCGTTCAAAGTCCATAAATTGTCCAAGAAAATGGTTATTCTATTAGGAGAGGTTGCTGCTCAAGAACTGTGCTCAACATTGTTAGGTATTTCAGCCTCTAGATCGCTTTGACTCGTGTGCTACAAATACTTAATTTACTCTATCTGTGCTTAATGTTGCTTCTTTTAACCAAAGACGCTTGCATTGTGGCTGGATCAGATTACTATTCTTTCTGTGGAAATATTTGCCAGAATTGAGCTTGTAACAAAATTATAGACCTACCCGTAGCTTCTCTTCATGTATACCAGATGCTTCCAAACAAAAGCGTTCCATTGCATTTCCTACGAAGTTGCAACCATCAACCTCCAGAGACCATGGTTTGGAGGAGGAGTGGAGAACAAAATAGAGGCTGGAGACATCACTTGGAAGAACAGTTCCGTGCAAGAAAATGTGATCAGGAAATTGAGGCACCACCGCAGAAGTAACATCCTGGTCATTAGCCTCATGAATCCAGCTGCAGATGCCTTGAATTGATTCAAATTGGATTTTTCTTCCTTCGCCGCTTTCATTATGTGTGATTTGCTGGTCCACATAAGATGAAGCAGCATTTTTAAGCCAGAATTTCTTGTCTTTCCACAAACTTGCTTCAGGTCGAATTTTTAAGGAGCATTTACGTGACTGGAAGGCAGACTCGTTGCAAAGACCATAAAGGAACTTAGTCACAACTTCCCATCGATCTTCGAAAATATGCTGAAGAGCTTCTTTGAAATGATCCCTTGAAGCGAAAAACATTAGATGAACTGCAGCAAAAAATTCTTGCCAGATGAGATGGGAGAAGTAAACTCGTTTGTCCCCATCAAGTATTGTTAGTGTAATGTCAGTTGACGTATCAAGCAATGATGTATTCATAAATGAATGAACTGTAGTTTCATCCAAGTTAACTTTTTTGAAATCACATTCCTCAAACAAGACTTGTTTGTTGTAGAATCCATTCCAGGCTAATTGTGCAAGAGAAGCCAGTTGCGGTGTTTTACCTTTCAACGGTTCGCCACGCGAGTAACTGCTGTACGTGAAAGACAAAACTTCAGTCATGGACACAAATTGCACATCGGCATTTTTTGCGAGGTAATGGACTGTTAGAATGAAATTAACAGGAACATGGCAATAAGTAAATGCTGAAATATTTCTTTGAAGAGTTTCTTTGATTTGTTCGTACCTTTCAGTGCAAATTTGATGACCAAGATCATCTTGGCTCTTTTCATCCAACCCAAGTATTTCAACAACAAACTTGGGCCTATGTTTGAAATGCAGACGATAAAACTGGTTGGGCCGTGATGTCACAATTATCCTCGCATAAGGCAGCAAAGTTCCAGATAACAAGTTTAGAAGAATGTGAAGGGGTTGCGCAGGATCAAAAGCATTCACGGAAGGAGCCTCAATAGTCATATCGTCTACAGCTGCTTCATCGAGGCCATCAATAACAATTACAACATTTGGATCACTCATGATTTTCTCGAAGCAGTGCTCATCTGACTTCTTTGTGTGTTTCCATTGAGGAAGAATGCTTGACAGAAGAAATCGAAGTAAGGTCATATCTTCCTTGAAATCAATTTTACTGATAATTATGAAAAATAAGAATGTAACAGGTTTCAGGAATTCTTCGCGATCAAATTGAAGAATCCATTTTTTCGCCGATGTAGTTTTTCCTATACCGGCATTGCCTATTACTCCTATGATATTCCCATGTCTAGCAACATGTTCTTCTCTTTCCTCTTCATTTTGAAACTGCAAGTTTTTTGTTTCATTTTCTGCTTCTTGTTTCGCAAGTTTCAGCATTTCTTGATCAGTAATGTCACTATGTGGTTGCTCATAAATTTTAGCGAAATCTTCTCTGCGAAGGTAATGGCTTGTGTCATCATATTCCGAGTCGAGCTTCTTGGGAATTGTTGAAATTTGAAGTCGTACAGGACGCAATGTATTCTTAAGACTAACTGGTGACCGGGTCTTCATGCATTCATTTCGTGCTTCTTCACGGAGTTTCTTTTGCAGATCTGCGTTTAAAAGTCAAAAGAACGTTGCTGAAATTGCTGCTAGCATATTTTTGAGAAGCAGAGACTACTTGATTTCTTACATTACAAACGAACGTTTGAAACCAAGTGAGGTCATTGCAGTTTAATTAAATTGCTCATCGGTAGGTATTACTCACATGCAGGGCCGCAACCAATTGATATTTTCGGGGGGGCAAAACGATGTAACTTGTCGCTGCACCTAACAAATACATACGTTTGTGAAAATTTCTCGGGGGGGAAATTGCCCGATTGCCCCCCCCCCCTCTGGTTGCGGGCCTGCTCACTTGCAATTGATCTAATGATGTAAAGCTTATTCAAACAATAGTTCGGAAATTCAGGACACGGTTTTTTTGACAACATACCCGGTGGTTGCTTTTGCATTATGAGTAGATGCTCAAAAACTCATCATCAAAAAAACATGGTGGGAAATGCTATTTGTCCAGTACTTGCATTGCAGCTATGGCGGAGAATGTGATAATGTTTTAGCACAACCCGCTTGACCTTTTTCAAAAGTCCTATTTTTGCAGTTTTTCGGCCTTGGTTTTCTTCCGGTACGTGTATTGTTATCAAAAATAATTTTCATTAATTAAATCCACATTTGTGGTTAGTATGTTAACAGGCGATTTTGATACATGACAAAAGACATTTCAAAGTTGGCAGTAGGAAATCAGGCCGAAGTTTGTGACATCACAATGCAGATTAGAAACACATTCAATAAAGTTGAACAATGTGTCGTCACAAGATTGAAATGTCAAGGCAAACAATCCACTTTCGCGCAAACATTGGCAAAGCACGTTGGAAACGAACAACGCTTAAGAATTTCAGGAAATAAAGCGTTTTTTTAACAAAACTAAAAAATTTTTAGCAGGTTAAGCGTTTTCATGGTTTCGACGAAAAACTACTTTGTTGCCAACCTCTTTAAAAACAGCATTTCCGGCCAGAGCCAAGATTTGAACTCTGGTCACTTAAATGTTGTGTTTGTCAGACGATTTTTGTCCCATTAAAATTCTGTCATTAAGATTCTTGAGGATTTTTGCAGATGAAAGCTTTTTCCTAGTTTTTGCTTTTTCTTTCACTAATTGCTAAAATTCGAATGTATTACTGCAGTTGGGAATGTCGTAGTACAACAGTTTGAGTGTTCAATTGTGACCTAAAATTCAAAGTGGGGATAGCATCACGCGAAACGATTAGATTGTTAACTCTACAACAGTTAATGGTTTCCAATATTCAAAGGTCTTGACGTCAAATGCGTGACGTCACAGTCATATGCAATTTTCAGGCGGGTCTATAAACAACTATATGCGGGGCCCGATTCAGCTTTTGACGCCGAAAATCAAACGGTATTGCCGAAAATCAAACGGTGCTTTGCTTTACAAGAATTCGATATTAATTTATCTCTCATATAACTTTCCAAAGCTTCAGTGACTTCTCCCATCTTGTACTTACCTTGCAATAGTGTCGGAACAATGTGTATTGTGATCAAATACACGGCAGCCACACATGATAGCAGAAGAGCAATTTCGAATTTGTATCTTCCAAGAAGGTTTTCTTGAGAAGCAACGAGCAGTGCAACTCCCAGA
>Ga0210059_1010935_pt1 | contig 13948 bp, 9 predicted proteins | sample Ectturendosymbi2_FD_188042 | JGI IMG/M metagenome (GOLD analysis project Ga0210059, IMG submission 188042) | Ecteinascidia turbinata endosymbiont from Florida, USA - Sample 2 (SPAdes) (version 2) | ecosystem: Host-associated > Tunicates > Ascidians > Unclassified | place: Key West, Florida... | reverse complement strand
CAAAGCGCTTTGAAGAAACCTTAAACGGTTACGGTACGCTATGCAATTTAGCTTGATATTTGTTAGGCTAAGCCGAGTGTCTTAACCTTTTTCTACCTCAGCACCCCTTTTGGCCATGCCTAAGCAGTTCAACACCCCTACCATTGGCTAACACCTGGCTACTGTAAGGATAAAGTAAAGACAAACGTATTCCTTTTGCCTTTTGTCGCCAAATATGTGTCCTTCCCCAGCATCCCCTGAAATTGATTTCAGTACCCACTGGGGGGCACCCCATGTTAAGAAACCCTGGGCTAAGGTGAGGTTGTTGCAAATGCTGTATGTATTGATATGTGTTGAATACAGTTTTCTAGGTTGTGTTTTTTGTGAGAACAGAGTAGCAGTACCGTGCTGACAGATACTAACTTGTGGGATCATTTTAACTAGTAATGTGCCCTAGTAAATCGTAAGCTGCTGGTTTTGACAGTCATGCTTGTCAGCAAATTCATAGATGAGATAGAGTCCAGGTTCTGTTGGAAGCGGAAGCAATAGGTGTGGAAGTGGAAGCGGTTGACGAAATAGCCGCTTCCACAACCCTGGTTGGATTTAACAAAAAATGTCAAGGTTGTTGTTTATTTTCTAGGACTAGGAGTGCTGGAAGTTCAGTTTAGAAAGAGTAAGGGTTTCAAATGAAAAAGGGATTGTGGTGAACATTCGTTCACATTGCACTGCTTTCAGAAATGATAAGACTGGACATAAAATTATCGTGATCTTTCTGTCATGGTTAAATTAACGTACAATAGTTGTTGGCATTGCATGGATTCCAGCAGGTGCACAAATGTAAGCTAGTTGCAAACTATCATCATTTGATTCAAACATCTCCAACCCCTTAACGCCCACCAGAGCCACTATAGTGGCTATCGGTTTTTTGGTTATAACTCGCCAGCTGCTGCAGCTAGAGAGGTGTTCAAACCCTCTACGGATTCAGGAAGTCTAGTGCTTCCGAGTCAAAAAAAAATTTTTTCAGTTTTGGGTTTTGGGTTCTCTTGGGGGGTCGTCACAAGTGGGGGTGTTTTCGCATTTTTATGGCCTACTTTACCCGGCCCTGGACGCCCATCGAATGGGCTCACATTTTGGCCAAAATATTTTTATGAAACTAGGCTATCACACGAGTCTTTAGAGCCCTTGATTGACTTTCTAGCATATCTGGATGAAAAATTATGCCACAAAAACCAAAAAGTAGTCAAAAATCCTACCCCTAAAAAAGGTAACCAGGGTGGAATAACACCCTTTTTGGATATGGCCATAACTCGCTGTTAGAATAGGCTAGAGAGCTGTTCAAACCCTCTAAAGACTCGTGAAGACTTGTAGTTTAGACTGAAAAAAAATTTTCAGCTTGAGATCACAGTTTTTTTGTTAATGTTTTCATATTCAGAGGTTGTTTATGCATATTTCTATACATCGGGATAATGACGTCGCTTCCAGGGATTCGAAGCATCCATCAGATTTGGTGACTCGACGTTTTTTGGATCCTAGGCTTCAATACGAGTCTTTAGAGGGTTTGGTGGACTTTCTAGCATTTCTGATTCAAAAGTTATGGCCAAACGTCTGGGTTTTAATTAAGGAGATGCCCTGAAATTGCTCAGCCATGTCCTCAACGATTTGGGTCTTTTGGCCCTAACTTCGGCACCACAAACGCTAGGAAGTCGATCTAGGCCTCTAAAGCTTCATATTCCAGCCTAGAATACAACCAAAATTTGAGCCAAAATTTTGGCCCTTTCTGGAGGTGCTTGCGTCGTATTGAAACAACCAAAAAAAAACAAACCTACCCTTTTTCTAACCCCACCCACCGAAAACCCCGTCCCCCCAAAAAAAAACGAAAACCCCGTCCCCCCAAAAAAAAATGTTTTTTTTTCAGTGCGAACTAGAAGACTTCAAGAGTCTTTCGGGGGCTCGCATAGCTCGCTAGCATATTCTTGCGGGGAGTTATCATGGGTTATCGCGAGCTACTGTAGCCGCCCGTGGGAGACTCATGCATTTTGTGATTTTGGGGTAAAATGTTTTTTTTTGGCCATAACTTTGGTTCCAGACATGCTAGAAGATCAAGCAAGGGCTCTATCTACGCGGGAGATTATCTAGTTTCCAAAATAAGTTTGAGCCAAAATTTCGGCCCATTGGATTGGTGTCCAGGGCCCGTGGAAGCTGGTCAAAAAAACGAAAACACCCCCACTTTGCGAGCCCGTCACAGGCGAACCCCTCACCCAAATAAAAAATTTTTTTTTTAATCGAACCAAGAAGACTTGCTGCATCCATAGATGGTTTGAACAACTCTCTAGTTATAGCGGCTGGCGAGGTATAACCAAAAAAGCACGCGCCAATCTATTGGCGCGCGCGTTCGCTAAAGGGTTTTTAACCCTAACTGACAGGCGCGTTTGTGTTTTGCAGCTTGATGACGGTATTGACAGACGGCTTACAACGAAAATTAAGTCCAAATCTGACTTCGACAATGGTATTTTCCAATCCACCACAGGACGTATGACTGTAACCTTCTACTCAGACTCGTCTGTTTCTCGAACGGGTTTTTATGCTACGGCTAACGCCACTCTGGGTGCGTTTGAGATGTTCTGAAAACCTGCTTCCTAACAGTGTAATCTCCTTTAGTCCTCAGCAGAGTTAACATGTAGGCAGAGCCTCTGAGAGAAGTTTTACCAGGGGGTACGAAGACCAATGCCGGGTCTCCTAGCTTCTGGGACCTTTGCCGAAACTTGTATACCTTGTTTGTATAGTAATCAGAATATAGATAAAAAGCTACCATGATTAGAAGTAGATTAATTGTTATTCTGGCAACTACCTTCACAAGACATTGTGGGCATTGTTACAGAAAAACTTCGTCTGCGTAATTTCATTTTCCCGGGTGCTGTACCTACCGAACCCGGGTACGATGTATCTTCTGTACCCCTTCTCGTAGGCCCTTCATGTAGGCTCCGTTTACATAACTTCTCTTAACGTGAGAAGTACTAGATGTTGCGACTGTCAGGTATCATTATAAGTGGAAATCTACTGCTCGTCAAATAAGTTTCAACATGTGCAATCGTGATGCAATGACGTTTTCATGACGTCTTTTATTAAGTATTCATCACAACTGCGTTTTTGCGAAATTCTGAAGTCACAGTCTGGTAACATTGCTTTGCTTGATCCTCGTTTGAGTATAATAGCTAAGGGTGGTGTGATAACTTTGGTCAAATAACCTAATTCCTAAATAATTGACCATTTTAAAGATCCAAGCTGATAGTTGTCTCATCTGGGCACTAATGAAAACTTTTGTTTGCTTTTGCTCACCGGCAAAGCGATTCATCTGTGATAGCATCGAATTATTTGGTGGTGTCGATCATCTTGCAGGAAAAAAAAGTTATGTGTAAGTGAAAGTGTTACATTATCGAAACATCTGGTGATGCGGTGAAAAAATCATTCGCAAACAGCTATCGTCTGACATACAGTAACATAGAGCCAGTGTAATAAGCGTCCATGTTAAAGTTTAAACTAATTCACCAACGGCCATAACATAATTTCACCAACGGCGATGCCATTGCCTATTGAAAATGTTAAGAAATTAGAAACTGTTATTGATCACTTTTGATGTGCTTGGCGTACAAATGTAGTTGTATTTTTCCCCCTGTAAATTTCACTTGCTTCAGTTTGCCTACTTGTTTCGATCCAACAGTAATCCGTTGGTACTATTTTGTAGCCGTTCCACCTGCTGTTGACGCTTGCGGTTTCACATCACTTGTTGAAAACATTCCTAAAGTAATGACCTCGCCCAACTATCTTGGGTCCTACCCTTCCAGCTCCGACTGCAGGTGGCTGCTTTGTCGCCCGATCCATCGAAACAAGTGGCTGTAAACGTAACTGATTATGAGACTGAAAGTTGCTGCGACGGTTTAGAGGTAAAATATGTTTTTCGAATTAGCGTGAAAGAACAAAGTAACATTCTAAATGTAGACTTATAATAAAGTGGAATATTGATTATTCGTGTAGAAACTGCTCGAGATGACCGTTTATGGGTTTTATTATTGTACTCAGTGACTGGTGGAAAAGAAGGCAACTTTTGAAATATGACAAGAATCAACCAGCTTTTGACAAAATCATGTTTTCAAACAAAATGTTGTAAAAACTGAAATATTTAAAAGTTTTAGAAATATTTTTCAAGCCTTTATTGGGAAATTACAACTACAAACTATGAGAACTTCGTAATTGCATGGTTCCCTCATGCAATTACAGTATAAATGTTCACATAACCTACGAAATTCATGATTTGCAATTCCGGATTTGAATAATTCGACTGACTGATGCCCCAATTCTGGCTGATGGTAAACGAAAGACCTGATACTTTATCAATTTTCACGTCTGGCATTTAAACCCTTCGTAGCAAATTCGTTTATTCTTTCCCAACTAGATAAAAGATGGTAGACAAGAGAACGCCCCACTTCTTGGACAGGGTCTCGGATATTTTGTTTCAACTTCCGGGTCGATCTACCTGCGTTTCAAGTCCGACACCACATTGAATAGCAAAGGCTTCTCTTTGACGTATATGACAGGTATGCAAAGCAGTTTATGTGTGAACACTTCCCCACCGGTGCACGCATTTATTCGTACTCTCTTACCATCGCTTGCCTAACGGTGTACGTGGTGTACGTACATATGCGTACTTCCAATCCCGTGTCAACAGTTGCCCCCTGCAGTACAAACTCCTGTTTGCACACCGGAGAGATTGCCTCGGCGAACGCAGCGCGAACTCGCGTGTGGCGTATCGGGATGTCAAAGGTTGCTCAATGGCAAACTCCGAATCACATGCTACAATCAAAACTTCACGATTGGTATTCATGACCAAAGTGACCAATAAAAGTAACCGTGGCCTAAATGACCTAAACTTTTACCGTTGGTAACCTTGGCCTAAAAAGCCAAGAAAAATTGTCAGATGTCCATAGAAAAAGCTTACTTGGCATTTGATTGCAAGTTTATCAAATCGAAAGCAACAAGCATTGATCAAATGACTTTGTTTTTTCAATTTCGTGTTTGGTTGCACATAAAACACTGCATCATTGAGAACATCACTAGGCCAGAAATTATCAAGAAAAAATCTCACGAAAAAGCAGCTCCATTGAGAACATTGGTAGGTTTGATTTTCAAAAGGAAACAAAAGTTGCGTTATAGCCAGCTAAATAGAGCATCAAGCAAGGCGCAGATGGGTATAAAACTTTTCAGCAAGGAACATTGCAAGATTGTTTCTATTTTTTCAACTTGTTGCCTGTTTGCCCTTGAAACTTGGCAACGTTGAAGCAGTTGGTAGTCTACAAATTCGAAAGAAAAAATATCTCACGAAAAGGTACCTGATTTGAGAACAATGCAAATTTTGATTTTAACAAGGGGCAAAAATCGCAGTAAACACAACATCAAACAAGGCGTTGATGGGTTTCAAACTTGCCAGAAGTGAACACTGCACCAATCCTTTTATATTTTCTACATTGTGCTAGTTTTGCTCATGAAACACAGCAATATTGGCGCTATTGTAAGGACAGAACTTTCCAGGAAAAAAATATTATCAACAACGCAGCTCCACTGAGGTCATTGGTAGGTGTGACTTTCGCAAGGAACAAAAATCGCAATATGTCATCTAAATACAGCATCAACCAAGGCATTGATGGGTTTCCAACTTTTCAAGCAATGAACACTGCACCAATCTTTTTGTTTTTGCAACTTGGCGCTTGTTCGCGCATGAAATTCGACAAGGTTGGAGCTGTTGGTATTTGACAAAGTTGAAAGCTAAAACTTCGAAAGAAAGAAACATCTCACGAAAAGACAGCTTCGTTTACTGTAGATTAGAAAATTGAAAGTTTGATTTTCGCAAGGAACAAAACTCGAAGTAAACACAGCATCAACCAAGGCGTTGGTGGGTTTCAAACCTTCCAGAAATGTACAATGAACCAATCGTTTCATTTTTTCAGCTTCGTGCTTCTTTACGGTATGCTACAAATTTTCAAGAAAAAATCTCACCACAACGCAGCTTCATTGAGACCGTTGTTATGTTTGGTTTTTGTATGCATCATGAACAGCAGTGATTGGACATAGCGTAATTCGAAAGAATGTCATATTTAAAAATTCCACGAATTTTTAAAGCACTGTAGATTGCATAAGGGAAGGGTACAGGCAAATCGACAAGCCGGCGTTTGATCTGCGACAAGCGCTCGACCGACTCTTGTGCTCACACGCTTCCCAGAGGACGGTATTGCGAATTTTTGCGCTTTCGCGACTTTTCAAAGGTGACCTGTGAACGTGCGAAAATTTTGAGGACACTTGCCAAAAACACATACCGGTAGGGAACGTTTGGCATGCCACTTCACCAACCGATAGGGAAGTGTCAAGAAGCGATTTTTAACCGGGCTGGTTTGTTCAACAAATGATAGGCCTATTAGCTTCTGGCTGCTAATAACTAGCCTCATGAACAGGTTGCATCAGAATTATAAGAGCGAGTAACACTGCTTTCTGTGTAAAGCAGTGAAGTTAAACTGTACTGAATTGTGCGATGTTTAGTGGTCAAGACTTTACATAGCTTGAAATGAACGAAACTTAACTGTCTTGGTGTGTTCACGTAGGCCATTGATTGAACATCCTCTTCTGTTTTGTTTTCAAATATGAAGTTGCGTAACAATGATTGAGATTTTTGTTTGAATGGATTCAGCGTTCAGTTAAATGGGTTCAGGGTTCAGGTACTTGTTCTAGATTCTGTTGAATCTAGAAAATTAATAAAGGTGCAGTTTCCATTCAGTTAAGTAGTGCGTTGCCAAACGCATTAATTCACCAAGCTCTTCCAGGTCTCAAAATCCCCGTTCGTTGTGACATCTCTAAACCAGGTTGTTATGGAATAGCCAGGTCTTCAATGTTTCATCCGAGTTGATGAGTTCAGATAACCTGGTTAACAGGTTTTTATTGAGTAATATCTAAAACATTATCACATCAGTCGCAGCAGCGCGCTACCGTTAAATGCGTTAGCGAAAGTGATTTCAAACGCAGTTCATCATCACCAAGCGACGGTCACCTGCGTTGCAGACGGAGATGCTTCTTAAACTTCCACACTGGTAAGACCTAATTCTCTCTCTTGGTCTGCGACTTGGCGTGTTGGAAGAACTTGCGTAACTCTGTGACCCCAACGAGCTCGCTGACGGGAGTTCCCATCCTGGGCCAGGGTCACCCATGCCATACAAGCAGTGATCAGACAAAGCGCAGACCGCGAATAATCTTCTTGGCTGCAGAAGGCTGCTGGGGTTGTTGTGTGTCTCATGAATGCACTGTGCTGTCCCTGTCGGTACGCTACAATCGAATATCTATAACGTAATCTTCATTTCTCAATCCTTGATGTTCATTAAACCAGCCTGCTTGCTGCGGGTAAATCTCCGATCATCCAGGCCATTACGCATGGACGTTTACCCCGTACAGGATGGTAGTTATAACCAGATGTAAGCGTTTGTTCTGGGCGAGCATCTGCCTCCAATTTCTACGTTCCCTGTGGTTCGACGTCCTTGCAATTCAACATGACCCTAATGACAGAATGAAACTCAAGACACTGGCAATTAGGGACCTTACGCCCACTTGGGACATACCTTCTGCCCGGCTTGTTTAGCGTCTCAGGGGACAAGCAACTCAGATCGTCATCGTACGACTACTCTCCTAAACATTGCCTGTTTAAATGTCCGTTCCCTGGGTACAAATAACAAATGACTCCCACTCACCGCGTAACGAACTTGCCCGTCTGCCTATTTACAAAATCTAACCTTGTTCGTGCAATAAGAGGTTTTCAATTTTCAGAGGTTTTCAGAAGCAGTCTGGAAGGGCAAATATTGCAGAGCAATACTTGCGCTTCCAGACTGTTACTACAATTAAAAGTAGGCATCACTCATTCCCAGTGAGGCCACTGGCCTCAGCCATTTCAATATCAAATTTTTCAGGTTTCAACATAAAATTTCAGTTATGAACGTCGAAAAACGACATAAGTTTTTTATTTGGTTTCCACGACGCTAATACAAAACCAAAAAAAAGTATCTTTGCGTAATCAAATTGAAAGACCATCAAATTCTCGAGTCAGCTGAACCAAAAACTTTATTTTCCGAATTTTATCTTTGATTCATTGATAGTAAGAGTTCTCTTTTATGACAATCAGTTTGGAGAAGAAACTTAGGCCCTCTGAACTGCAATTGCAGTTCAGTTACATCTGTTGTTCTAGTTTCTATTAACGACATACTTTTTTCAACAATGCTTTTACAGCTGAGAAAGAAACGCTGAAGGTTTACTAAAAAGTTCTACAGTTTTACGTTACAATGTTTTCTAAGAGCTCCTGTTGGCTTTGAAATGAACCACTGCATAAATTGCCACTAGCGATGAAACACATTGCATGAGTTTTTGGTGGTTTTCAGACACCCAGTGACAGGGGCAGGTTTTGGACAGAAACAGTGCGGGGTGGTTCGGCTCGGCGGGTGCTGGTTAGAAGTGCGCGGGAGCGGACAAAATATTTCAACCCGCGCAGGATTCTATTTCTACGTTCAGGCTGTGAAATCGGAGTATTTCATCATTCCTGCGCTGAAGGGTGTGGACTTGTCAAATCGAAAATTTGCTCGAGTCACCAACCTCAACTGTCGAGCACCATCCGGATCATACGTTCATTGAGTTTCCTTTCGTGATCAGTGCTACCAAATTCACACTGCCTCGTTGAAACTGGCTCGTAATTCCTGCTCAGGAAACCTTCAAACGCTATACGAGTCGGAAAATGAAGGGTGTAATGCAATGCAACCCAAAATTTGATTACTTTTTCCTGGGACATGTGACATCTGTTATTTCCTAATTTTTTTTTTCAATTTATAGGCTTTCCGGGACATTTTTGTAAAACAGGTCTGGCACCATTGCATTTGTCTCAAAAAATCGGGCAAAGTCATGGAAACATAGGTTTCCAACAATTATCTAAGTATATGAAATGAACAATAAACAAGCCCAAGGGTAGTGGACTACCCTGGATTCCTGAGCAGGGTATTTCTACTGCATTGACAGTCTTACAGTGGGCTATTTAACACGTTCGCATGCCACAGTGTGATTTGCCCAACCAGGAATCATGCACTTATTGAAAGACGTTAAGAAATGTTGTAGGTGGAAGTCATTGAATTTAAGGCACTGCGTTAATGGCTAATTTGCATAACAAGATTTTAGTACTTGATACGAACTTTTAATGCCCGGGCTTGCACAATGAATAACGTAGAAGGGATAAGTCGCTGCTGCTTTATTTAATCTTGCAAAGCTTTCCGACGACCTGCAGCGTTGTTTAGTTTAGGCCTACTGTAATATTTAACTGATACGCCGTTTAAAGTAATGAATGTTACATTATGGGCTGGAGAAACGTTGCCAGCATGGGCGTCGGAAAAGGGGGAAAGCCTCCTTGATTTTGAATTTTCAGCAAAAAATGGTTGTTTTTTCAGTTTTGAGTTGGAAAAAACAAATTTCACCACTTTTGGCCCCCCTTGGAAAAATTAAAAAAAATGCCCTAGCAGCCCCACCTGGAAAAAATCCTTCCGACGCCCATGTTTGCCAGCAATATGTAGCTAAGATTCGCTGCTATGTTAAGTTTGGGCTCTGTGGGAAGGTCAGCAGGGTCGGATTAAATGAATGCGAGGCCCCGGGCAAAGCCGTGATCGCGAGGTCTCCTAAACGCTTAGCGTAACTGCGTAGCGTTTCACATGCCCTCGTTTCAACGTTGCAAAAGCACCGGTCAAAAACGTCAAAATTGACACGATTTGGCAGCCTACACTTCAGAGACAATTGGGAGTGACCATGTACATAGGTTCGTATGTGGCTGATTTGTTCAAACGGAAAGCTCAATCACAAAAAACTATCTTTTTGCTACCGTGACACTACACAACAAACTGTTTTGTCACAGACTCTCTGACCACCTTCACTGCACAAATCGCCGCGTTGATGTCGGTGGCATAGATTCTAGAATTGTTTGTCCTTGGTGCTTTGCTAACTGGATGCACTCACGAGTGTCCGCGGGGGGCACAAAACGGGCATTCCCACTGGAAATTGGAACCAAGAACCAAAAATTTCTAGAAAACCTGACTTTAGCAGCTAAGTCCCAATCGATTCATTTAAATGGTTGCAATGACAGTAGCCTATATTTGCCGGTATGACACTGCAGAAGAGCCAGGTTCACTGTTCTGGTGTCATGCAATGATGCAGTTCACTCATGTCCGCTCCTTTGCCTGCAGAGAGGCAGGTTGGGAAAATTGGGAGCAGATTGTTCGATTTGGTCTTTTTGTGCAACAGTAACTCGGCAGTAAATCTTCAAACGTTCACTCCAATCTACTGTATTATGCGTTTTTCCGCATGTGACCAGAGCCCCTACTGCGGGATTTTTTCACCCAGATCTGCTTTTTTAGACGACCTGGATGTCTAGGTTTATGAAAAATCGCGTTAAATCTTTTTTTTTTTGAAGTGATAATTTCATCAGAAACTTTAATGTGTTCAATAATATAAAGATGACTTTATATTAGTGTTTGCATGCGCATATCAGGTGAGAAAGTACGCATATCGGATGGAGCAGAACGTGTTCAATCGGTTTCATATGCTCATAAGATCATTTTCTGGTTATATATATAATGTTGTGTCTCTAATGCCAACTGAAGAAACTTTTGAAAAAGGGTAAGAATTGATTGTTTAAATTTCGATAAAATTTCTCGATGCATACAAATTAAAAAACAAATTTCAATTAGAGGAAGAAGGCATTGAGATTATATTGTGTGTGGGTTTTAGATCCCGCAGCAGTTCAAGATTGAACAAAACAAATGTACTGCTACAATTAGTTAGAGGTATCATCAACGGCGTATGTTACCAGCGTTATGAAAAGGGTCTTGAGCAACAGAAAGTCGTCCACATGTTTATGTTGCGCTGCAGAAGGAAATTCAGAAAAGGAACCATAATTAAATAAGTATTCGGTTATCGTTTCAATTCAAATAAGCACACTCATATGTTTGTGTCCGTAACACAAGCTTTATGGATTTTTATTGTAGGATTATGTTTTTCTTGTGTGCAATCTGGGTTTATTACAAATCACTGAATGGGAACCCTGCATTGCATGTGACTGTTGAACACAGACATCGACTGTTGAACACAGACGTGCGAAACAGCACAATGCGCAGGTAGTTTCACATGCATCATATATGCACAACAATATCATAAACAGGGGCTAAAATGTGAGTTCAGGGGTTGCCGTAATGAATTTGGATGGATGAGAGAGTGAACCGAATTATCCTAGTACAGGGGTGGGCAAATAGCGGCTCACGGACCAAATGTGGCCCGCCACAGCGTTTTCAGTGGCCCGCAGAAGCAATCAGGAAAATCTTCAAATCTGAAATTTCCTCCAACTTCTAACAGTTAGTATTAGTGCTGAGGCTACCGAGACTTGCTGGCCCTCCGTTAAACGCGGCCTTCTCAAAGTGACCCCCGAGCAAAAATAATTGCCCATCCCTGTCCTAGAACATCAGGGATAAAACAGGCTACAAGGCCACAATTCCCTGGTCGAGGTTTTATTCCATTGGAATACCCACTTGGACAAATACAGGTTGGAATACCCGCTGCTGTTTTAGGTGTTAAGCTTGGAATGCCCACTGCTCAACTGAACTTCTGGCTCCAAACACGCTGGTTTTGTTAACACCACAGCGATTGCCCACCAGGCATAAAACCAACGGGGATTTTAGAGGTAAGACAATCTTAAAACGGGTTTCCCCAATTAAGGCCATCTTAATGTTTTTATAGCGACTCTAGTGTTCATACTCAACGCTTCGCCGAGGTCCAAAATTGTTGTTTTCAATTAGCTCCATAGCGACTTTGGTGTCTACTTTTAACGGCTCGCCGAAGTTCAAAATAGTTTTTCAATGCAAAGTGTTTTTATCCGTTTAAATCGTAAGTATCGCTTTCGAATCGCTACCAAACGCCAATGTAAAGTAATTCTGCAATACTTTAGGTCATTCTCCTCCTTAATGTGAGTTACAATTAAAATGCAAAATACAAATACACAATAATACAATGAATGCATTTTACAATGTCCTTTTAGACGGGTTATCTCAGTCTTTACATTGTTCCAGTTTCATTCTTTTGGTACTAAATCCATTTCTTGGTATACTTTAGTTTCCCAATATTCTTCCCAGTCATTGCTGTTCAATGAGACCAAAGAGTCGAACGACAATTGTCTAGGTCGTTTTCTTGACTTGCTTTTGAAGTAGTTGAAGTCCTTAATCAGTTGTATTCCCAAATCAAGAGATGTTTCATGTCGAGGTTGCAATGCAAACTCAACAACCACCTGCATCAAAAATGTAAAATTAGTGATTATCAAAATAAGGACAGGATGTCAGTATTCATGATACTATTACTACAGCGAAAACCTCAACTGAGCCACACAAAACCCTCGACTGGCCGCATGCGGCCCGCGGGTTGGACATAGCTGCACTAAGTTGTGACAGCCAAATCATCCAACTGATCCAAGTGAATGAAACATCCCACGACAGCACGGAGTGCGGCGGCTGTGAGAAAAATCTGTGCGAAGCGGGAAGCTGTACATGAACGTTCTGCTCCAATGTCTGAAGACACACACACAAAAAAGTAATTGTGTCTGTCCGCAGATTTGCCGAGCTGGATGGTAAAGTATTTTTACGGATTGATAAATAAGCATAGGCATCGAGCAAACTACCCCTTCCACCTTCACTAACCATTTTGAAAGCAAACGAAATTGCTGAACAATTATAACAAATCGTTAACTTTAGCAACATAATTTTTTGTGTTTAACATTTTTTATGACAAATTATCACGTTTGATTTGCTGTAAATACCAGGAAATTGCTGAAAAAGTTGAATCCAGATTTTTTCATAATTTTGGGCGAACTTAACTCGGATGTGAACTTAAACGGGTGCGAACTCAACTGGGATATTGCTGCATTAATATTTTAATTGTCTTGGTGTCCCTCACGTTCAATGGAAAATGAATTAAATCAAGTACACAAAACTAAGAGAATATGCCAAGCCTTTTTGAGTAATTTAATCTGGTAATCTTTTACAAGCAGCGCTGCTACCATGAGGAAATTAGCGAAAAAACAACAATCACAGGTTCAGACAATTCAGAGAACAGCTACTACCAGAAACGTAAGTCAAGATAACTGTAATATAAGCAATTTCTTGAAAGGCAGTCACTGGTTTTGTCGTCAATGCCTGAGGTCCTTTCGTTATTTCTTACGACCAGAATCAAGAATATGGCTGTTTGGAAAACTACATTTGTGACTGAGCATTTAAACACAGACCAGTCCCAATAGACAAAGTGTTTTGCACTTGTTGCATGCTTTGCCTGTTGCAGCCTTGACGGTTCCAACTAACAGCGGTGTCCGTGCAAACCATGCAAAGAGCGCAAAACACTTAGTCGATTACCTCTCTCATGTGTTCTTTCAAACACGCACACATTTGCAACAACATAAATTCGAATAAATGTTCAAAAAGCTCTTTGTTCAAAGAACAAAGAAATATTATGACTTCTAGCAAGAAATTCACATTTGACTTTTTAAAAATAGCTGAAAACGTCTGATTTCTCATCTTTTACAGTCATGATAAACAATGTTGAATCGCAAATAAAGCACAATTTAATACGCTAATCGTAGGGAAAAATATGACCGACGGTTGCTGTGCTCAGGGGCGTGACGGGGTTAGATGGCACCCGGGCAAAGAAACAAGTTTCGATCCCCCATGTTCGAAACTGAAGTCTTTCGGGAGTAAATCTGCTGATGAAGAAAGTACTTGTGACATTGTTAGGAGTTTTCGGCGCCCCCCGAAGTGATTCTGCGCCCGGGAAATTGTGTCCCCCTTGCCCCCTCTCGTCATGCCTCTGACCGTGCTGAAAA
>Ga0210059_1010934_pt1 | contig 13948 bp, 12 predicted proteins | sample Ectturendosymbi2_FD_188042 | JGI IMG/M metagenome (GOLD analysis project Ga0210059, IMG submission 188042) | Ecteinascidia turbinata endosymbiont from Florida, USA - Sample 2 (SPAdes) (version 2) | ecosystem: Host-associated > Tunicates > Ascidians > Unclassified | place: Key West, Florida... | reverse complement strand
GAGGTATCAGAGAGGAATTTCTGCGGTGGTCTTGAAATGAAGTTAACATCATCAATAAGTGGGATAGAGCAAGCTCGTGCATCAGATACGGCTGCAAAAAGCGTTAATCCTTGTTTTTACTTCCGTTCAGTGATTACAAGCGCATCGGTACAAGTTTGTATTTCATGATTACCAACATCCACAAGTAGCTTAAACCTCAGGTAAAGTCAGCCATAGCACGAATTCTCCAGCATTTACACTGCACACAACGTTTGAATAATCAAGGAAAATATTATTGGTAAAGCATACTGCTTTGATCTGGTTCGAATAAAGCTAAAGTCGGATAGGTTTTAAGCAGTTTCGTTGATTTGCACTGAAATATTTCTTTGGCTTACACACGAAAACTTAATTAACTGAAAATTGTTGGTATAACTTTTGGAATTAGGGGGGGCCATTGCCCACATTGCCCCCCCCCCCTGGCTACGTGCCTGTTGCCGATTGACGTTGGTTTGCATTGGAAGCGTTCAGAACGAAAACCGAAAACACGTGAGCGCTACTTCGCGACGTTAAATTTCGCTTCAGTTTTTTCGCTTGACTGAGACTAGGACGTCTGAAACAGAAAGCGAACCTCTCTGAAATATACGCAACCAGTTTTCGGTGGTGCAGTACCAACCGATGTGGCCTTTCCGACGGCAAACGAGAGAAAATTGTATACTCAAGAAAGAAGCACATTTTCAGTAAAACAATTCAACCAACGACACGGACTTCTGCCGATTACAGTGATCTATACCAGCGTGGTCCAACTAATTTGGACCTACGGGCTGTTTTATAAAATCGTGACAACTCGGGGGCCACTTCCAATAAAATGATATATAAAACAACAGATTTCACAAGATTCAAAACTAGAAAAAGGAAGATAAGTGAGTGCGTCATTCAAATTACTGCACAATAGCAAATAGTAATCCATTACAAATCTCCATCAGTGGGGTGCCTGTGGTCGAGGCTTCTCTGATGCTGTTGTTCCTTTAATCAATATCAGTGTTAGTGGTGCAAGTCAGAGACTATCGTCCAGTGTTTCGTCTGCCATGCGATTTCTGTTTTCAGATTTGACTTGCTTCATCGTAGCAAATGCACTCTCATACACGTGTGTGTTTCCAAACATCGAGTGGATTTTTAGTGCAAAATTTTCAGTTTGAGAAGTCTATCATTGCTGACTAATTTCCAGAAACTCTCTGCAGCCTCTAACACTGTTAGTATTGTACAGTTTATTAAAAGATGTTATGCTTGTTCTGATTAAAATTACCAATTGCAGGGATGGGCAATTAATTTGGCTCAAGGACCAATTTGAGAAGGCCGCGTTTAGCAGATAGATAGACACAGTGGCGTAACTGACGGGGGACAGGGTAGCGATCCGCCCACTGGCAAGTTAAGTGCACAATCGGGCCCCCTTTAGCTTACATTTTGATATTTACTATTCTTTTCGTTTTCAGTAGGTTCTTGATTTTTTCGTTTTTTGGGTTGTTTTCGTTTTTTTAAGCTACTGTATTTACTCGATTATTAGCCGTCCTTGATTGTAAGCCGCCCTTAAATGTTAGCCGCACGAATGGCGTTAAAAAATTGATGTAAGCCGCACTTGAACATGTGTTACCTAACCCTCTGAGATAATTTCACATACTAGCACGTTTCGCGTTTATTCGTAACCCTGGTAATGATGCTTACACCACCACAACTGCCTTCTGTTCATTATAATCCCTCCTGTGATGGATGTGAAAGTGATGCTGAAGAGAAGAGTATGCCAAAAGAGAGTTTGGTCGAAAATAACGTAGCCAAGGAAAAACTGAGCGTCATCTATACCTTCACACTTCACAAAATTCAAAGGTAAAGAAGCGTCACTACAGCTAACAAGATCAGCATTAGAAGTACAAATGAACTCTCACAACAATCTTACAACTTATTGATTTAACAGTAGTGCTTATCTGGGTAAGTGTTCTGCTGCCGAAGCCGGGGGTGGATGTGCCATATCTGTAAGCATCATTGAAAAATCTAAAACGAGGCAAAAACTGAAGTGACTGTTGTTTACATATGCATGTTGAGCAGTTTGCGCCATGTAAAATTTTTCTATATTTGAGAAAATCACTGTCAAAACTGTTTCACGTTTTTTAGTTTTTCTTCACAAAACCTTTCGAATTTTGAAACATATGTCTTCAATTGACAATTTTTTGAAGATAAAAATATTCTTTTTAAATTTCGTGACGAATTATTTTCGTTAGTGAGTCCAATTTCCCAACGAAGTGTTCCTAATTGAAGCTTGCAATAAACCAGGTTATAAATTTGTACACTGCATGCTTGATTTTTAGTCCATTTTTCATTCTGGTATGAGTAAACAAATTAAGTAGTAAATAAATAGTTTAACAACTTTTGTTTAGAACTTTATTTCAACACGTCTTTGCTTTAGTTCTCATAAGAGCCCACTATAAGTCCTTAAAGTGCACTGAATGCAAAGGTTGCTGGGGCTGAGCCCCAGACCGCATTGTGAGCTTCCAGCATTTCCTCAAGACCCCCATCTGCATTTGCCTTAGTTCGCTTGCAACAAAGTTAGGAAGCCTAACTTCAGACATCGTAAACTAACCTATCAAGTACTGGGAAATGAGAAGCAATCCTTTTGTACTCATGCCAGTGTTATCCAGAGCTACAGCTGTCGCATTTAACCGATTTAAATATGAGAACGTCCATCTTTCTGATGCAATTTAAAAACCCTACAGAACTCTGCAAGATCTGCTACAAATGATATTATAAACACGATGGCCTTTCCTCATGCTTGTGTTCTAATATTCCATGTTCCAACTACAACACATGTCCCCTACACATAGCGACGATGCATAACATTAAAAACTGCAGTAAAAATGAACATGCAACTTGTGAATTTACAACATGTTTTATTCGCAAACTTTAATGGGAAACACTGTGTTGGAGGAGCTGGACTCAGTACCTGAAAGAAAATTTTGTAATGAAATTTTTTCTTGAAAGTTTTTTTTGATAAAAATATTTTTTCAATTTCAAAGAACTTTTGAATGATATATTTTTTTTTAAATGAGACATTTTTTAAATTTTAAAAACCTTTAAAAAATTTTTCTTTCATAAGACGTTTTTGTGAAAAAAACTTTGATATTGATTTTTTTAATGTAGCAAACCTTTTGCATGGCGGATATGGGACACCATATATCGGTCACTGTAATTGCCTATCGATTTTGGAAGCTCCACTTAGTTCTCAATGCTTAACGATATAATTGTAGAAGATTATCTAAGTCCCACTGCAGAAACACAGCTATGGCTGTAAATAGTTTTCTCCAACTCTACCGTTTTACCTTGATAACGTTGGAACTTCTCTCAATTAGAGGAATTCCAGATAGTAGAAATATATTCTGGGGTGTTTCAGTCAAGAATTGAATATCCGCAATTGCCAGACAACAAAGGTAAGCAGACTGTCTTTTCATTTTATGACAAGCTGATGATAATATGTTTTTGAAGATGGCTAAAACTGTGATTACTGATTCTATGTTTTGTCCAATAGCTTCTTCAACAATTTGACGAGCCAACATTTAAAGGGACAAACTTTAAACTGTCATCCTCTGGGGTACTACTGCGATATCTAAAACTGAATGCTTTAGAAGATGCAAACTCATCAGACGCTTTTACAAAGTATTGTTAAAGTCAAACAAACGCATGATTGGGTTGCTGTCAAGCAGAACCATGGGAATCTACAGAAAAACTGAACATAATCAGAACGACACTGCCAGCTGCAAACTTGAAAACAGACTGACCCTCATCCAAACCGTTTTCAAGAAAAGATTCATCTAGAACGTTTCAAAGCAGGTCGGTTGTTCTACAGTATGATTTATTTGCTTTCATAACCAGCAAGAATTCAATTAAGTTATTTAAGCCATTGATTGCCCACAGCTACCAATAAAAATTGATTTGAATGACCTCAGCGGCTAAACGCTTTATAACCGGGTAAGGTGTCGACAGCACTGATTGTGCCGCATCATTTGAGCACAAAAACAGTTGAGAGGTATTTCTTCTGCGCTAAGTTGATTCGCCGTAATAAAAGGCGCAGGAAAAAGGAAAGTTGTTTTTGTCTAATTGCTGGCAACTAATTTGCGACTTTCACATGGTGGCAAATGCTTCCTGACCCGGGTGATTTCTACTTCAAAAATTTTGCGGGAAGAAACAAAACTACCGACTTGTTTTCTCAGGCCATTCCCCTCTTTGTTCAGCTCTGCGCTATTCCTTGTTGCAGTCCACTCGCATAAGCTTTGAAATGGCATTCTGCGCGAACATGATATGACTTTCTTCTGATGAGCGCTTAACAACGAACGAAGAACTAAAGAATATGCTCCCAGCACAGCTTTGTTGACCACGTCAACCTTGCCTGAATGCCGAAGCGCCATATAACTGCAGGGGCTACTTTTTGACGCAAACCGACTGATCGGCATGTATGTGCGAAACGCCGACCGGCAACTGCAGCCAATCATTAAAGATGCATGACCATATTGGATTCTTTTTTTCTTTCTAGCTGTCGGATAGTTTGAGTGCATTATCCTAAACTGGCCTAAAAAAACAAAAAATTATTTTGCTGAAAGCGAAAACTTAAAAGTAAGCCCATAAAGAGCTAACTGTATGAACAATAATAAAATAATCCCCGTTGATGAGGTTGATGCAACATTGGCTTTATCGGTGGCAGTCATAAAAAACAAGATATATAAAACACATTTTATTTCAATATCAAACGATGATGAATCCCAGAACACACAGGCTAATGTCGGTAATTTACCACAGTTTGCTATCTAGAGCAAAGCCGCAGTGACAGAAAATGGCATAACGAAGCACTTTGAATCTACATTTCAGTGAATTTTTTAATTGCGGGATTGCAAACAAGATTAAGATAAGCAGTTTTGCAACTAGGAAAATGACATCAAAATTGGAATCGAGACCTACCTCTTCAAGGAAATGCTGATATTTGCCACATGCTGACGTGAGACAAGGATTAAGTTGGTTGTGAATAATTTCTTAACTCAACCCAGTGTTTTATATGTGACGACAATACAACGCTATTCGTGAATTTCCATCTGTAAGCAGTAGAACTTCCCATTCATCCGTACAAAGAGTACACTGTCAGTGTTAATGGATGTCTTCATAGGTTAGTTTAAGTGAGTTCCAGCTTCCATCTCTTTCGAAGCGGTTCCTATTCGCTAATGCTTAGTCAGATTATACAGATGCCTCACGTAAGTGTGACTCTAATGCGCGTTTTTGTAACTTCCATCGTTTCTTTACCAGCATATTAAACTGTTAAACGTGGCGTTTTGACTGTGAAAGGCATGGGGCAAATGTGCGAACGCACAAACATTTGGCTTCATACGGAATTCTTACGTTTGAGGAGAAAAATTCGTGCGCACGTTAACACTGTAGGCGTTGAAACCGCAGTAAATCACGGATCAGTAGCTCTCTTTTACCGTCTGTGGCCACACATTTTGGCAGCTAATTAGCATTCGGAAATACGTCTTTCGCACGGATGTTTAACATAGTATAGGCTTAGCTGGTACGGTGCGAAAACCTAGTTCAGTGATTCCAGTGTTTGTTTTAAGAGTAACCTTGAACTGTTGTAAAAGGCATCGTCATACTCTAATAGGCCTTGTCTAGCATTGTTGAAAACAGACCCTGTAGTTGCATCGATGCTGGCATCTTAAAACTTTGCTTTCGCCAAAAAATACACAAGCAGTGAGGTGACCCACTTTTCGTTGAGAGTTTTAGCAAAACAAAACAGAGCTGCATTCGACAGCAAAACTTGGACACCAATAGCCCATCACAAGGATTGAATTAGTACTTGCCAAACAGCGAAAAATTTGCTTTCCGCATGATCGTATCCAACTGGAAGAGATACGCAGCAAATCGTACGCATTCACATGCACTTTTGGTATACAGTTTCGCCCATGACTTATGCACCGTGCAAAAGCATCTTTAGGCGGGGTGTTTGTGTACCAACACCTAGAAGCAGGAGTAAAGTATGCCTATCAGCTTTTGCCCTTAATGTTAGCGAACACCACTTAAATATAACTTCGTTATTTTCTGTCTTTAGAATAAGAAAGCAATGAGCTGAGAAACAAGGATCAAATATGACGCATACCTTTTCATCAGAAACAACAACTTTGGAAATGCAGGAAGCTGTGGTGAAAGTTCGGAAGCAACTGGATAAGCCACCGTGCTAACATTGATCTTTATACATGCCTTCATTAAAACGTGAAATAAGCTCTGATTTCTTACACCATTTTTTCAAAAACTGCGATTGTTCTCTGAATTTTTGCCACTTCAATGCTTGTCAACTGTGAAAACTTCTCATGGCGCTTCCTGGCGCAATCAATCCCGCAGGCTAATCTTTTATAAATCACCTAAAACTAACGTGAAAGCAATAGTAAGTTTCATTTATTTTTCACACGGAACCTTTGCAACTAATATGAACACTCAGTCTAATTCTTCCTCAACGCGTGTGTCTGTAGCAGTGCTGCCGCTCTTCAACCGAATGGTCCTGAGAACACCAGATGTTACTGTAGCTTCTCCAATACGGCACCAATTGCCCAAAGTCGGTTCGTTTTTTACGCTATTTCGCGAGTTGATTGTTGCAGAAGACAGCGAGAGTTGTTGTGTGCATTCATCCGGTTCATCACCTTATATTACCATGCACACAGAGTACAGGCTTATAGCCACACAAGCCCTGTTGCAAACACCACACCGCTCCGGCAAGCGGTATCAAAGTCATGGGTAGAATTTCAAGAACTGCGCCACGTTCATAGTTTCTCGCGTTCGAAGCGTAAACCTATCTGCGGTCAGACAGGCCTATTAAGGTCATTAGGCGCATTAGATCAGCGGCTTAAGGAAACAGAGAACACGCTATATTAGCCGATTATGGAGGTCGAAAGGGTGACGCGAAGCGCAGGTGCGATGGTCCTACCATCAATCCAATGATTGGGACACAGAGACCTCTTCCCAGAAATAAGGTTTAAACCTCTTGAAAATACACGGCTTCTTCAAGTGCCTCTCAAAATCAAGATTTGAAGTTGGCTTTGCCTCTGCCTCAAAATAAGAAAATTTAGATTCGTTTATTCCAGGAAATAAATTGTTTTCTGGTCACTGCAATTGCAGTTGCTGAACGGTGGCGCAAAAGAGCTGTACTGTCTCTTGTATAACGAGCTTAGGAGCCTGGACATCAGTTGCAGTCTGCGCTCACCAGCCCACACGATGAGCAGCAAGGGTAATTAAAATCGAGACACACTCCTTTGTGCCAATCGCGCGGAAACTGCTTACTTCCGTCGAAGGCAGCGCTGGGCAATGGGCGGACCAAAAGTGGAAGGCGGTTTTAATGGCAAAGCAACACCAGAGTCCGTGATTTCATATCCGACGTCATTGCCAATACTGGTGCAGTGTACCTCCCAAAACCAGCGTGGGCCAAGCTCAACCGTCTTCGTACTGGTGTCGGACTGCTCAACTTTAACGTGTGCACATGGGCTCTGTCAGCAACCTTGAAGGGTGGCGATGAGGAACAAAGCGCAGATTGTATGATCTTGGAGTTTCCCCAAAAACTGAGCTCCTATAATGGGGCATATGTTATGGCGGTCTTAAAGGATGAAACCATAAACCAGTCACTCAATTCATGACCCGAAATCTAACTTGCCGGAGTGGTATGAGAAAAACCATAGACCAGTGGCGTAGTGAGGCTAAATGCTGCCCGGGGCCGACCATAAAAGTTCCGCCCTTTCCACCCTTCAAATTTGGTTACAAAAATTTTAAATGAAAGTTCATGTTTCGTGCTTATTTAAAGATATAAGGATTAATAAAGCACCTTCAAAATTGCAAACACACACTAACAACCTGAAATGTGTCTTCTTTTTGATTGTCGATTATGATTCTTGCTTTTTCTACTTGTCGCCACCTTTCTCATCAATAATTTTTCTATTTTCTGCTTTCTTTGCATGGGCATATACGAGTCACACATGTTTCGTCAAACTTCCCTCCCTATTGGTTTTTAAATCTCCGGTAAGCTCACCGTATGACATTTTAGTAATTACTCATTCCAGGGGATCAAACGGAAAAATTAAGGGATGTGATGGCGGCATACCTATTTTACAAATGTAAACATTTATGTATGTTATAATTTCGTGTAGCCCGTCTTTAACTAAAAAAAGTACATATACTGCCTATAGCAGGCTATATAATCAATCTGATAATATGATTTCAGTGATGTAAAGAACGTTTCATTGTTCACTTCCGGTTGCATAGTGGTGTCATCCTCTTAGAATATATAGAAGACTTCAAACGTTAACTCTGTGGACACTTGCGCGGAGGCCTCTATAAGTGCAGGGACCCATTTTAAAAAAATATTTTAAACAGTTTTAAAACAGGCTATGGTTGAGAAGCGCTTGCTTGCAGTCTTCATCGTGACCTGCGCACTTGGTCTAGTTGTGGTGTTGAACCTCTTCCAATTACACGTGCGTAGTGGTATTCCTTGCCTTTGATCGTTACCAATAGAATCATCACCAGAAGGTCTTCAATTGGGAGACTGCGTTCGTGCAGTGGGACTGGCATTCTAAAATTTTACCAAAAATCCCCTGATTTGTAGTGTTTCATATTTCAATTTTGGGGGATTTGTAGATTTTTTGGGGGCTAAGCCCACCACTGCCCCCGTGGCGACGGGACTGGTCAACAACAGACGTCTGCTTCAAAAACTGTATTACCAAACCTAGCCAGTTGTGACATATAGGCTTTTGGATGCTCAGCAGTGATTACAACGTCTTACGTTCGACGGTTATTGCGATGAACAATTTTATGCAGTGCAGCTTTGCCAAGATACAGTGGCGTAGCCAGCCCAAAAATTTTGGGGGGCAAAATGTTTGATTTTAGGCGAATAATACTATTTTGTTTAGAAAAACGCCTCTCAAAGCACAAAATTACTATATTTTCTAAAAATTTTGGGGGACATGTACCCTTTGTCCTCCCCCCTGGCTACGCCTATACCAAGCTGCACAACCATTTCGATTAACTCTCTTTTTGATAAAAGTGCTAACCACAATCATATCTGAACATATCGTTTACCCTTGCGTTAGGTTTTCAGACTAAGGTTCTTGCCTCAAATTCATTAAAATGAAAGCAGCACCTTTTTTAAGCTTTTGTTGTTGAAATAACTTTTTCTATGACTACCAATGTTTAAAGCGCACTGTTGAACAAAGGCGACTTTACGAAAACGACGTTGCCTATTGGCTGGCACTTATTCACTCTACTTGCAGTTGTAACCTACAATCTGAGCTCAAAGTTACCCACGAAAATGCACCAACTGCACTACCCCGCTTCAAGAACGTCATTTTCCGGCATCATCACGTCATGCAGAAAAACAGTAGTTATATTGAAACCGAGAAAAGTTATCTTTGCAAAGTTCTTCACTTCAACCGCCATAACTTGTTGATAGGCCCACCTAATGACTGGGTTACAGCTTATGGAAGTTATTGAAAATATCCCATCGAACATTAAAAAATAGCATGAGATGTGCCAAGAAATTTTTTTTTATAATTTTGGCGACGGCAATTAGCGGCATGCCAAGGCCTGAAATTTGCGTCTTACCGGAGCAGTTTAGGCTAATGATCTTTCCCAAGGAGCACCACGGCGAGTCACTCAGTGTCTGTGAATTGGACACACAACCTTCCAACTGAGAGGCGGACACTCTACCACTGGGCTATCGGCGCCCCAGCGAAATCTTCGCCGCCAATGCCTGGGTGTCAGGAGAATGTTACGTGCAGCTGGGGCGTTACTGAGAAACCAACGATACGAGAAAAAGGATTAAGATAGCATTGATTATTTACCGTGATTTCATGCAAAAATTTTTCATCAGATTTTGAGAGGAGCAATATAAACCGAAAACAACTAGAGTCCTAACGTTTTTAGTCTGCGGTCGAATGTCATCCCTTTCCTTTGTGCAAATGACTTTTGACTGAGATGGCTGAAATGGATTTGTCTGTCGAGGAAGGTGTAGGGACTGGGGGGTAGTTGGCCCTCAAGTAAGCATGCCCTCTTTTTTGCGTCTTTATTTATTGCTGATTTATTAATGTATGTTTTTTCGCCTCTGTATGTTGACTTTTACTATCATATTGTCGCAGCTGGTCCCGGCAGATGGCACTCCAGGCTCTGGCCTGCCGTTGTTTGTCCTTAAATAAAATAAATATAAATAAAAAAGCGAGCCCGTAAATAGGGGAGCAGGAAATTTTTTCTTCCCCCTTGGAAAAGGTTTCGGATGTAGTGTTAAACTATTGGACATAGTTTGAAAAATTTGGGCCCCTCTCAGGAAACTCTTCGCCCCTCAAACATTTTATCAAATCACTCACTCCAAAGCCACACGTCGTGTTCTTTTAGGCTAGCCTACCAGTCTGGAGCTTCTAAACATGAAAATTGAAAAGCAGTAGAAAATGTATTTAAAATAATAACGAAAATCTATAACTTTTAAACTTTCAAAAATTAATTTTTAGTCAGCGAAATTCCGCCCCCCTGAAAGTGCCGCCCGCGGCCCCGGCGCCCTCCCCCTTGCTACGCCACTGCCATAGACTCACACGACAAGGCAAATAGCACTCTTTACAAACTTTACAGTCAACATCTGCATCACGCTTATTAGTAAATCTTGCTTTACAGCACACAAGTTGCACAGCTCTTGTGTGGTGTACTTTTAAAAAAGTTCTGAGAGCGAAATATAGATTCTGGCTTCTCTTCGGGCTATAGGAAGAGCAAAGTTGATTGCCCATCGTTAAGCCATGACTGTGGACTAGCACATTTGATTAGTTTATTTCACAGCTTCTTAGTTGTCGGACTCCCTGGTTCCACATGTCTTAGCCTTGTCACTTTATCTAAATCCGTTAACGATTATTTCTAGAACTTACGATAGATATAAGAATCTGACTCGATCTAGAAATTTTGTTGTGCCAACATCCATGTATACAGCAAGGATTCCTACATATAACAAAGGAGAAGCTTTCTACAGTTTTCCCAAGTGAATGCTTATCTAATGTTATGTACAATGTATAAGAGATACGGTTAAAAAATATTTAACTGCACGAAAAGCTTGATCGAAAACATTGGTCCATCAAAATTAAGCTTCAAACATTGACAACTTGTGAATAAGGGCGTTAACGTATCTGCATTTGTTACGCTGGTCCAGGAGCAGGACTGGGCAAACTACGGTCCGCAGGCCTCATATGGCCGGTTGAACACTGTTTTGCGACCTTTGCATACACAATGCACATTTTTGCACAAATAAAATAAAATATGGTGCACAATCTAAAACCTGGTAATGTAAAACAAAAGAAACATGTAATAAAATACAATCCTCTTGCTGACATTAACGAGGTTCGAATTTTAAAAACACAACTACAGTATATGTATTTTTTAAATATTGAAATATATTATGCTTTATAAAAACAATACAATTTGTAGAAGCTGGCCATTCGCTGGGTACTGACAGAAAAATGTGGAACTCACTGAAAAAAGTTTGCCCATCCTGGTTTAGCCCGTCACGACAGATGTGTCATTTCGTTTTTAGAATTTGACTTTTTTGTTTTGGGAAATTTGCATAGAATTGATACATTTACTGGCAAGTGCTTTTCCAAGAGTGAATCGATTAATCCTTTACTACGTTCTGCATAATAATATATTAAGAACAATGACGTTTAGTAATTATAGTTGTCGTGTTACTCCTTTATATAAAAATCTTAATTTATTTAAGCTAAATGATATCTATCGACTTGAATTGACAAAATTTATGCACAAACTACATCACGGTGCGTTGCGCAAAATCTATGAATATCTTTTTTCAAAATAATTCTATTGTTCATTCTTATAAAAGCAATGTCGCTGAAAACCAGAATTATTGCAAGCAAAGCGTTTGTACAAATTCTAGCAAAAAATATTTCTTTTATAGAGGCTGCGCTCTGGAAAGAAACAGAACAGAGTCTGAAAACCTTGCCCCATGTCACCTGCAAACAGCATAAGGATTGCCTCTTTTCATATCATGAATAGATTTGTTTTTATGAAAAATGTTTAGCTACACAGGCGTACGAGGCAGGGGGGCGGCAACCCCCACCGGCTTGAAAATTTTCAGGGCAAACTCTGTTTTCAGTGCAAGCGCAAGTTGCTCAAAAATCCTGAATGATAAAAAATATTTCAATACAGTAAAAAGTTTCAGGTCAACTCTGTTTTCACAGCAAGCCCAAGTTGCTCAAAAATCCTGAATATAAAAAGTATATGCAATACAGTGAGAGATTTCAGGGTAAACTCTGTTTTCAGGGAAAGCGCAAGTTGCTGAAAAATCCTGAATGATAAAAAATATTTCAATAAAGTCGAAGATTTCAGGGCAACTCTGTTTTCACGGCAAGCGCAAGTTGCTCAAAAATCCTGAATGATAAAAAATATCTATTCGATACAGTGAAAATTTTCAGGGCAAACTCTTATTTCAGGACAAGTGCAAGTTGTTCAAAAATCCTGAACGGTGAAAAATGTTAAACACAGTGTATATTCAAAATTTTCAACACATGTCAGTGTATATTCACTCGCGGGCGATCCGTGTAATTTGGGCTAGTGTAGTGTGTAATCTGGACTAAAGCCATAACTGGCTATAATAACTCTGATCTAGACCAACTATGTCCAACCCAAATGACTTACTGAGCCAAAAAGTGTATCATTATCTTGACCAGGGCTGCACATTGAATGACATATTAATGAGGGCCGCACATTAATTGGCTTACTTTGATCTTAGCAAATGCTTTTAGTTTAATGTACTGAAAGCGTTCGAATCCTTACTGCCATGGTATAACAGACAGATGAAGTGGCACTGAAGGCCACCTGCATCAAAAATGTCACTGTCAAGATTATCAAAATAACGACAGGTTGTCAGTATATAGTATACTTTTACTACAGCGACAACCTAAACCTGGCCGCAAAAACCTTTGACTGGGCCGCATGCGGCCCGCGTGTTGGACGTAGCTGATCTAGACCAAGCCCTCGTTTTCTGTAAAAATCAAACAATCGGATGTCGGTAAGCCAACAGCTTGATCTAAGAAATCGGTAAGCAGTGGAGATTCTAGAATGAAAAAAGTGGGAGGCCACTGCGGGGCCAGGGAAAAAGTAGGGGGCCAACATAAATGTCTGTCTTGGATGGTGATTTTTCATTGTTTTGAAGATTAAGTTGCTATGATTAACCCTATCAAACCCAACATAGGCTTGTGAATATCATTAAATATGAACTAGCGTTATTATTCACTAGAGACACCTAAATGCCACTGTAGATGCAATCACACACGTGTACTGCTATGTCGAAAATTCTGTGCTAACCATGCAACTTCCACAGCACTGCACATGCAAATCGAAACACCATTTTCCGTACACAATTGTGCCGGCCTCATATGAACGAAAACAGCTTTAGACAGCGCCGGCCTTGGCAAGTGCGGGGCCCAATGCAAGACCTAGGCGCGGGGCCAATCTAAGCAGTGGTGTTATGACGTCGTCGTGCTCAGTCAACCGTGCTATGACCTTTTTGATGGTTATGTTTTAACAAAATGAATACATAAATATAAAAAAAGATGGCAAATTATTGAAGTTAATCTGTATCTGTGTTACCAGCTGCGTCCATGTTTATGACTAATACCATGCTGCTTTGGTGGACATCAGACAGTGTACCGCTACCAACGTTAATCAAGCCGAAAGTTGTAAAGAATACTCTGCAATGGAGATCCGAGCGGCTAGCGCAAGTGCAAAGTTTCTTCAATCAAACCGAACTGACAAGTGAATTGAACTTACAATGCAATTATTTCACTCTTGTTTGACGACAAGAGTGGGCACATGATCAATTATCCGCTTTATGACGCAATACACGAAAAAAGACATACTT